>JAEEGL013193410.1_pt1 | contig 14506 bp, 11 predicted proteins | sample 9134231 | NCBI WGS metagenome assembly JAEEGL01 (sample SAMN16246548, study PRJNA631951) | gut metagenome | biome: gut microbiome; feature: rumen; material: fiber-attached | host: Bos | place: Iran: Karaj | collected 2018-10
CGGAACGATTGGTTTTGGCTGGGATTAAGTGCCCGCAACTTAACAGATATCTATAACGATGCGTATTGCATTGGCAAAGCCGTTACAACTCAGGAAGAAGCCGTCAATGCATTTACCCAAAGCGGTGATAGCCTGTATTTAATATATGCACAAGTGGCTTTGGCCAGAGCCTACCACGATAATGGACAGACAGCGGAATGTGACAGCCTGCTTTCTCATCTGTTAGAACAGTCCTTCGAAGATCCCCTGCTGGTAGGGGAAATACATGAGACGCAGGCCAGGGCCCTGTACCTAAGCGATCATCCTCAATATGAGGAGGCCTACCGGTATTACACGTTATGTCCCCATGAGGTCATGAAGACCTCCGACTGGTGTAACCTTCTGGTCATTCTGGCCGGAATGGGAAAATCACGGGACAATTACACCCTATCCCTTTTGAACCAGATTGGCGAAATTGCCAACAGCTCCCATGAGATGCCGGGCATCCAAGCCAAGTATGCCTTGTACCGGTATCATAAACTTGCCGGAAATTACCACGACGCCTTGTCCTCCTATGAAAGAGTCATGGAATATCAAGATTCCCTGACACGGCAAAAAATTCAGCAGTCCCTAGTACTCAATCAAAAAGAGTTTTATAAACAAAAAAGTGAGAAGGAGCGGAATCTGCGGCAGATGATTACGGTCTTTTCCATTCTTGGCACCCTGCTCTTCCTTTCCGGCATTCTTCTGCTCCTGCAACATGCCCGGCAAAAGCGGAAGCAGGTGGAGGTGGCCATGTCCCAGATTGACGAGATTCAAAAAAGATATGACCGCTTGTCGCAGGATTCTCTCCAGAAAGAAATAGATACGCTTTCCCAACTGGCCGAAGAATACTATGAGAGTGACAACAAGCGCCAGCAGCATATTGTCATTTCTCATTTCATCAATAAACTGGAAGCGTTCCGCGATTTTGACGCAGAACTCACCTTTCTGGAAAAGGATATCAACATTTACCGGAATCAGGCCATGGAGCACTTCCGGGCTGAGTTTCCCGGCATGAGCAAGCACGCCTATAAAATGGCTGTCGTCTTTTTCGCCGGGCTTCCCAATTCGCTCATCGGCCTGCTCATGAACAAGACTACTCCTACCGTCCGTACTGAACGTTCACTATTAAGGAAAAGGATATCCGATTCATCAGCCCCACACAAGGCCGATTACCTCAAGCTCCTGGATAACTATCAACGTGAGAATAGGGTCCGGACCCATTAGCTCCTTGCCGCGTTGACACGTAGAAAGCATATAAGCCCGATTATCTGTCAAGGCGGCAAGTCATTATCAATCCGAGAGGATGCTCATTAACTCGGTGTTGAACCAGATGAATTCCTTACCAACTTTTTCTTTGCTCAGCATCCCCAGAGATTCAAGTTCCGTCAAATACTTCTTGGCGGTATTGATACTCTTAATCTTGTCTGAAAGAAGATTCTTCGGACGAATATAAGGTTGTTCAAAGAGTTTTGGAACGTCCATCCTGGCGACGGGCAACTTGTTCTCCAGCATGATGGCTCTCGTCTTTTCCATCAGGGCCTTTATGCGCAAAATCTTATCCGTTGTATATTCCGCGGTTTGGGAAACAGTTTCCAGCATATACAGAATCCAAGGCTTCCACAGCATCGTGCCAGTAATGTCATTGAGCCTGTGATAATACTCATCTTTGTTCTGAAAGATGTAGGCACTCAGATACAGGATAGGCAAATCCAGCAACTGTTTTTGTATCAAGTACAGGATGCAGAGTATTCTTCCAGTACGGCCGTTTCCGTCCCGGAAAGGATGGATGGCCTCAAACTGATAGTGGGCCATGGCCATTTTTAGCAGCGAATCAATGGGAAACTTAACGTCATCATTTAAGAATTCCAGCAGTTCGGACATCTTCTTCTCCACTACTCCTTTCCCCCTGGGAGGAGTGTAAACGGTTTCGGCCACAAGGGAACCCCAGCCTCTTTTCTTGATAACAACCTCGGCCTGATACGGGCGAATTCCATCGTGGGTGCGTTTAACCTCACGGTAAACGTCCAATACGGTTTCCAACTTCATGGACTTATCGGCCACAATGTCCTGATATCCTTTCCAAAGAGCTTCCCTATAATGAAGTATCTCCTTGGCAGAACCTTCAAGATAATCTTCCTCTTGATAGGACAGGGAGCGGTACAATTCATCATCCGTGGTGAAGATGTTCTCGATGGCGCTACTGGCCTTGGCTTCCCGCAGCGCGATGGTATTCACAAAGATAGACTGGTTGGGAAGCGTAGACGCAAGCCCCTTCAACTCTGCCAGGCGACGGCTGGCCAGCATGAGCTTATTCACAACTTCTTCATCCTGATACAGGGTCGTTTCCGGGGGTAGAGGTGGCAGTTGATTGTAGGGTATATTACGGTCGTATGCTTCCATCATTTTGACAGTTATTTATTCAAATGTCAAAAATAGCAAAATTTTGACAGAAACAAAAGAATCTGTCAGATCGCGTAGAATAGCGATTTCCTGTCAAGGCGGCAAGTTACCTTATACCCAAAAACTTGTGGGTCTGGAGGGAGAGGCGCCAGGAGGGGTGGAGCTGGATGTATTCGACGGTAAGGCGCAGGATTTCGCGGTTGCGGACGGGGTCTGCCACGTCGCAAGGTTGGAGGAAGTGCCAGGTGGCAGGGAACGAGGCCCATGCCGCGGGGTCCACGCCAGGGGCAAAGACCAGCTTCACTTCATCGGCCTTTTTCAGAACTACGGTGCCGGCGCCCTTGAGGCCTGGCACCTGATTCTTCGGGCTCAGCGTAACCCAGTCTATCCCGGCAGGCACTTCACGGGTGCCGTTGGTCTCCATGTGCACCGTAAAGCCGGCCGCATGGAAGGCCGATATCAACTCATCATCGGCCTGCAGGGAAGGTTCTCCGCCGGTCAGGCAGATGCGACGGCATCCGTCTCCAGCCTTGAGCGCCTCTTCCACAATGGTGGATGCGCTCATTGCGGTGAACTCCGCATGATCCGTATCGCAGAACGGGCACTGAAGATTGCACCCGGACAACCGCACAAAAACCATGGGCGTCCCGGTCCAGAACCCTTCCCCCTGCAGGGAATAGAATATCTCGTTAACCTTGTACATAGAGATTTCTCGACTTCGCTCGAAATGACAAGTCAGTTAATCTCTTTCGTAGGCCGCCATGTTCATTTCGGACTCCCAGACTTCCACCTTGTAGGCGTTGTCCACGTGGTCGCAAATCCAGCGGGCTATGTTTTCGGCGGTGGGATTGAAATCAAAAACCTCATTGAGGTTTTTGTGGTCCAGGGCCGTGGTGATGTCTTTTTTGATATGGGTGAAGTCGGTCACCATGCCGTCCTCGTTGAGCGTCTCGCTCTTGCAGTAGATTTTTACAATCCAGTTATGGCCGTGCAGGGATTCGCACTTGCTCTCATAGGAGAGGTGAAGGGCGTGTGCACTTGATATCTCGAGTCTTTTGCAAACGTAATACATGGTGCAAAGGTAGCATTAATTCTTTAAACCTTCAGGGCATTCTTGAGGGCATTGAGGGCCCGGACCCTGCGGATAGGCCCCTGGGACACCAGGAAACTGTCCATCTGGGCCTTGAGTTCTTCTTCCGGAAGCGGCAGCTTGGCCACCTCGTTGGCGAAGAACTCGAGCTGGTCTCCTACGGACAGCGGGTAATCGTCGTCTCCAAAGAATTCCTCCGTCCAACGGAGCAGGTCCAGCCTTTCGCGGGTGACCGCCGTGAAATCCGAGGGGAGCGACGGCTCCCATTGAAGCTTTCCTCTCCAGACATTCCTTACCGGCTGCTTCAGGGAGCAGGAGAAGACGGTGGGCAGCACTTTGAGGCTGCCATCGGCCTTGTAAACCGCTCTCGATTTCAAGGTTTCGGTGCGGAAAACGAAGGAGGAAAGGGGCGCCTTCACGCCTTCATAGATGGCCAGGCGGAACAGTTTTTTGGCCGATGCCTTGCGGGGGAAGGGTTTCTCCCCTACTACATTGACATGATATACGTCATACTTCGGGAAGAGCTTTACCATCAGGCCGATGGATGACACGAAGTTCGGATCCGGCACGGCGCCGGGCTCCAGGATGCAGAGCACCGGCTCCTGCACCTCTGACCATCCCCCGTGGCAGATGTCCAGCGAAGGGTAATCCTCCTCCACATCACCATCGGGCAGGTAAACTTTGAACTTCTTGCATTTCTGAAAAGTCAGGGCCGACAAGATCCTGTCATCGGCCTGCGGAAGAACGATTGCTATCATATATCTTCAACGTTTTTAAGCCAGGTACCGCGGATGAGGCGCACCAGGAAGATGCTGCCGCGGAAAGTCAGTTCAATGGCCATGCACACCCAGAAGCCCACGAGGCCGTAGATGCGCGTGACAAAAATGGCCGGGATGATGCGGACCACCCACATGGAGCCGAAGTTCATGACGCTGGGCCACTTGGTGTCGCCGGCACCCACGCAGGCTCCGTATACCACCATGGCGGCGGCATAGCCCACCTCTGCAAAGGCTTCTATGCGCAGCACCCGGGCGCCCAGGTCAATCACGGCCGCATCCGGCGAGAGCAGCCCCATCATCTGCGGGGCAAAAATATACATAAGAATGGCCAGCGAGCCCATGATGCCCATGGCCATCAGAGTGGTTATCCACGCAAAGCGGGTGGCCAGATCCTTGCGGCGCGCACCCAGCGACTGGCCCACCAGGGCCGTGGAGGCATCGGCAATTCCCGCTCCGGGCATGTAGCAGAGGCTCTCGGCCGTAATGGCAAAAGTATTGGCGGCAATGGCAATGGTCCCCAGCGGCGCCACAATGACGGTGGCGGCAATGTATCCGCCCCTCAGAAGCAGGTTCTGGAAGGCCATGGGGCCGCCAATTCCCCACGCTTTCTTCACCACCCTCTCCGTAGGGCGGAAGCTGCCCGGCTCCTGCGTGAGTTTGAGTTCCGGGCTCTTGAAAACCAGGAAGGAGAGCATGGCGATGGCGGTAATCACTTCCGCCAGACCGCTGCCGATGGCCGCGCCCACCACGCCCATGTCCAGCACATAAATAAAGAGGTAATTGAACACCACGTCCAGCACGCACATGCCTATGCTGAGCAGGCTGGGAACCTTCATGTTGCCACTGGCCTGCAGCATGGCCGCACACATCCAGTCCAGCTGCATGGCGGGCATAAACAGGGCGATGATGAGGAAATACTTGCCGGCGTCTTCCACAATGTCGGGGCCGCCACCCAGCCAGTAAGGCAGGCTGTGCGAAACGGCCGCGCCTATCAGGGCCAGCACTGTGCTGAATACAATAGCCACCGTGAGGGCCTGGCGCAGGACATTTCGGGCACTTTTGAAATCATTGGCGCCTATCAGGTGTGAAACCTGCACCGAGAAACCCGACGACAACGCAAAGCAGAAACCGCCCCACAGCCACAGGCAGGTGGAAACCAGGCCGATGGAAGCGCCGGCCGCCGGCCCCAGGTGTCCCACCATGGAGGTGTCGATGTACTGCATAAGCACCGAAGACAGCTGGGCCAGGATGGCGGGGTAGCTGAGCATGAAGCACAGGCGGATCTGCGCCCCCGTGGAGAGGGTGCCGCCGTTGCGGATGCGCTGCAGCAATATGTCTTTGGTCGCAGTCATTATTCCTGATATGGGGGCACTTCCTGCCGGTCAATCAGTTCCCGAAGGACGTCCAGGTATTTTTCATCGGCCGTCCCGAAGGCCGTTCTCATCTGTTTCAAAGTATAATTCCCCTGCCGGGACTCTATCCACGCCTTCAACCGGTCCGGAAGGTCCGCCGGGCTGGCCTTGGCCGCACGGCAGATGTCGCATTGGCCGCAATCGGAGCTTTCTTCCTGGCCGAAATAGCGGAGGAGGTAGCGGGAGCGGCATTCCTCCTCTTCCTCAACGAAGTCAATCATGGCCTTCACCCGCTGGGCGTATGTGCTCCGCAGCATCTGGTAGCGCTGGGGGCTCAGTTGCACATTGCCGGGGCGCAGCCGGTTGTGCTGAAGGAACAGCACGGTGGCATGATCGGCCGGAATATAGCGGATGACGTGGTTTACGCTAAGCAAATACAGCAGCTGCCTCAGGCCCGCTACACTTACCCCGGAGCGGCTGGCTACCGCTTCCTCATCAATGGGGGTGGGATAGGAGAAAATGCCCGTATACAGACGCATGAGGGTCTCCAGCACCAGCGGCATGGCCGGGTCGGGAAGGTCAATATTGTAAAGGGACGCACGGTCCACTTCTATCTTGATGCGGGTAGGGATATCCATGTCCTCGGACAGGACCCAGTGCCCTTCCCGTTCCATGTATTTGACGGCATAGTAGGTGGGAGCCTGCTGCAGGTGGTAGTGCTGGCAGAACTCCTTCATGTCCCATTTGAGCATGCGTCCTTCCCCCTCGTCGTAGGGGATCTGAAAGAAGATATGCAGTTTCTGATACAGGTCTTCCATGCTTTCCAGGCTGGGGAAAGACACCTGTTCCAACTGCTTGAGCCGGGAGGTATCCGTTCCGTTCCAGAGCAGCACGGCATAGGAGGGCTTGCCGTCACGGCCCGCGCGGCCGGCTTCCTGGAAGTAGGCCTCGGGACTGTCGGGGACATCGGCATGTACAACAAAACGGACGTCCGGCTTGTCAATGCCCATGCCGAAGGCGTTGGTGCAGACCATCACACGCACACGGTCCTCCTTCCAGTCTTTCTGGCGGTCAGCCCGGGTCTGTGCTCCCAGTCCCGCATGGTAGTAGGAGGCCGATATGCCCGCCGCCTTCAGGGATTCGGCCAGTTCCTGCGTGCGGGCCCGGCTGCGGACATATACGATGCCGCTGCCCGGCACCCCTTCGCAGATGCTGCGCACCTGGCCCGTCTTGTCCTGCGCCTTGCGGACGATGTAACTCAGATTGGGGCGCTCGAAACCGGAGCGAAGGAGGTTCTTCTCCTGGAAATGGAGGCGGTCCATGATGTCATCGGCCACCAGCGGCGTGGCCGTGGCGGTTAGGGCTATCACCGGGGCGTCCACCCTCTCTCGCAACTTCCCTATCTCCAGATAACTGGGCCGGAAATCATATCCCCACTGGGAGATACAGTGGGCTTCGTCCACCACGATATAGGATATCTTGAGAACGTCCAGATAGGACTGGAACAGCCGGGTCTGAAGCCGTTCCGGGCTCAGATACAGGAATTTATAGTCCCCGTAGGCCGCATTGTTCAGGGCCAGGTCTACCTCGTGCCGGTTCATGCCGGCGTGTATGGCCATGGCCCGGATACCCCGGTCCATGAGGTTCTGCACCTGGTCTTTCATAAGGGCAATGAGCGGGGTTATGACCAGGCCGATGCCCTCCCGCATGAGGCACGGCACCTGGAAGCAGACGCTCTTGCCTCCGCCCGTCGGCAGGATGGCCAGGACGTCGCGCCCCTCCAGCGCCTGGTGGATGATTTCCTCCTGCATGGGGCGGAAACCGTCATATCCCCAGTAAGTATGTAGTACCTCCAATGCGGTCATAGTTTGCTAAGTTAGTGATTATTTCCGTATCTTTGTATATGCAAGTTCAGAAAACAAACGCCGCGCGGCTTCTGGATGCAGCGGGCATTTCCTACACCCTGGTCCCCTACGAGGTGGACGAGGAGCATCTGAAAGCTTCCCATGTAGCAGAGCAACTGGGAGAAGACCTGGACCGCGTCTTCAAAACGCTGGTCCTGAGGGGAGACAAAAACGGCCTGTTCGTGTGTGTTGTCCCCGGTTCCATGGAAGTGGACCTGAAGGTAGCGGCCCGCATCAGCGGCAATAAGAACTGCGCCATGATCCATGTGAAAGAGCTCCTACCCCTCACCGGCTACATCCGGGGCGGTTGCTCCCCCATCGGCATGAAAAAACCCTTCCCTACTTTTATCCACGAGAGCGCCCTCCTCTGGGACACCATCTATGTGAGCGCCGGCATCCGCGGCCTGCAGATCTGCATCGAGCCCCAAACCCTCATCGACTTCGTCGGCGCAGGGCTTTATCCGCTTTAGCGGGCCGCTTGTAGGTTATTTGGCGGAATGTATTAACTTTGTAATTTGATAATGAGGCTTGCCTCGGATTAATATTCTTCACCATGATGTCACGTATCAGCCAAAAAGTTACTTGGATGGCCCTCTTTCTCCTGGCACTGATCGGCCTCTCCTCATGTCAGAAAAGGTTTTCCATCCTGGAATATCAGTTCACTGTAGTCTCCGTTACTCCCGGTTATTGGCAGAACGGAGAGATGGTCCGCTATCCTTCCGTAGAAGTGAGGGTGGACGGTCCCGACGCACAGGAATGGGACATCACGGTTTCTCCGGGAAACGGAGCCCAGCCTTATGTTGAGTCCACCGTAACGGGAAAACAGCGCAGCATAGTCCTGGAGGGCATCCAATTGTCCGCAGAACGGCGCGAAATGGGCCTTACCATCCAGGCCACCCATGTAAATACCGGAGAGGTGCTGGCCACCACCCGTCAATATAAGGCCACCCTGGAAGGAGACTTCACTCCTCCCGTCCCGCCGGAGACCATCTTCGTCACCAGCCTCTCCATGGTCGTTGGAGAAGAATCTTCATCCGTTACCGTAACCGACGGCCACAGCGCCACCATAGACGCAATGGAGGGTTATTCCGGTACTCTCATTATCTCTTACCGCCAGGACGCGACCGAAACGGACCCCATCACCTGCACCATTGCCCAGACGGCCGGTGACAGCCATATTACCCTTTCACAGGAGGGAATTATCCGGGAAGATTCCCATTTTATCATTCCCTTTACCGCCCTGGAGCCCGGATCGGGAAGCTTCTCCGTCATCCTCAAGGGAAAGGGCCAGGAAACGGTATTGGCCATTTCCTATGTCGTCAAGTCCCGCCCCTATGAGGCCACATTCGAGCCCAACCGCTTCACCTTTGCAGAACTGTACGACGCCCACGGAACCGTGAGCATCTTCGGCTTCCGAGATGGGGAAAAATGTGACGTCGTCCTGCACTGGATTGAGTCCACCACCGGAGAGGAAGGCAGCACCAGTTACAAAGGAGTGGATGCCAAAGAACCTCTGGACGTGATTCTTTGGAAGGCAGGAGAGACAAAAATCGGTTACAGCTATGTCTTCTGGGCCGATGTTTACGAAGAAGGAGAAACGAAACCCGTAGTGACTTCCGAAGAAAGGACGGTTTCCCCCTTAGCCCTCTCGTTCGCCTGGACAGACGCCAAAGGAAACCCCATCGCAGCCGATGATGCCATCCGTTCCCATACCTCATCCGACGTCAGCAAACTGGACGTAGTAACGGCTTCCTGGACTACCGAGTTCATCAGCAAAGTCACCGTCGAGGACAAGACCGCCGAAAGGACGTATACTTCCCAGGAGCCCCTGGCCGGGGACGAAGAAGCCGATTACGTCTTCGAGATGAAGCACCCCAAACGCGGTGTGCACACCTTCTCCATCACGCTGGAAACCGTAGAGGGGAATTATACCTTCGAAAAAGAAATGAAATTCATTGACGTGTGGACGGTGAGCCCGTTTGCAAAGGGTGCCTCGTTATATATCAATTTCACCGGCCCTGCTTCTTCCATCAAAACGGATTGCAACATGAATATTACCCTGTACGGCTATGCCATCTGGGACTATACCGTGGCAGAAACCAACGCAGAGGGCCAGAAGGTGAATACACCCAAACAGGAGAAAAAGTTTATCGGCCAACGGACGGAGCCCTTTACCATTGAAAAGGGAACGTCCAAGGGATCTGATATCAAAGTGAAACCCATAGCCGGTCTGTTTAATGTTGCCATGCGCATGCTCAAAGACAAATGCTCCGGCAAACCTTTCTCCATGACCGGAATCACGGCTACCCGCTGGGACGGAGATAAGGTAGTCTCTTACACCCCCGCAACGTCCAACACCTTTGTAAGATTCGACATCACGGCCGATGCCGCCTTCTACAATGACTACAACGAACTGGAGACGAATATCTCCAAGTTGAAGTCTACCTTGAACCAGAACGGGATTTACTACTAGCCTATAATATAAGTAGCGGCGAAGCCAGACCGCGCCTCAGCACGCGAAGGCCGATGCTGCCCGCCTCCACGCCGGCGTCCTCCAGGGCCCGGCGTGCGCTTTCATAGGCCAGTTCCGGAGTGTTGTTGTTGCCGCTGAGGTGGCAGAGGAAGATGTTCCGGAGACCGGGATGCAGGATCTTGGGAAGGGCCTCGGCGCAGGCATCGTTGGACAGATGCCCTATTCCATGGGAAATACGGTCCTTGAGCACCTGGGGATAGTCACCTCCCAGGAGCATATCCATATCGTAATTGGATTCTATCACCACCGTCGTAGCCTGGGAGGCCCATTCCAGGGCTTCCTCGGTGGTATGTCCCATATCGGTCATGAGGACAAACAGCTCCTGCTGGCAACGGATGGCGAAACCGATGCACTGGGTAGCATCGTGGGGAACCACAAAATACTGGACGTCAAAATCCTGCGTAACGGGATTCCACACCCCGGCCTGGAGATCCTGGCGGCAGGGGCCCACCCAGTCGCGGGTAAAGGGATGCCGGATAAGGGCTTCATGCAGCGTAGGCGTAGTCCAGACGGGTGCGCAGACCCGCTTGCAGAAGGAACCCAGGGAACGGATATGGTCTCCATGGTCGTGGGTCACCAGGATGGCCGATATATTCTCGTAGCCCAGGTGCAGGGCTTCCAGTTCTTTCTTGATGCGGCGGATGCCCACGCCGGCATCGATGAGGATGCCCGAATGGGGACCCAGCAGAAGGGAACAGTTTCCGCAGCTGCCGCTGGAGAAGCTCACAAAACGCATCATGGACGGTTTTCCTCCTCACAATATCGGCCTATCACGCTGTAGGCGTCTTCCACGCCCAATTCACCGGCACGGGAAAGGTCGATACAGCCCTTTTCCTTGTCTTTCAGGTATATGAGCACCAGGCCGCGGTTGAAATAGGCGCTTCCCAGCCAGGGATACAGGCGGATGGCCTTGTCGTAACTGTCTATGGCTTCCACGAAGCGGGAACTCAGGCAGTACAGGTTACCCAGGTTGAACTGGATGTACGGGAACGAAGGCAGGAGGGCGGCGGCGGCCTCCATGTCGGCCAGGGCCTCCGAATAGTCGTATTCACGGCTCACCTGTTCGCGCACCCGGGCGCGCGTATTGCCCCGGTCATCCATAGTGAGGGTCTGCACGTTGGACTCAAAGGAAGCGATGAACTCGATCATCTCTGCCCGCAGGGCGCCGCGGTTCATCAGGTAGAAAGCCTTGAAGTAATTGGCATAAGGGGTGGTGTCCTCCGTCTCTACGGCATTGGTATAATGGAGCAGGGCCGATGAATACTGCCTCAAGCCCACATCCTGAAGGGCCTTGAAGAAGTCGTTGTAGACCGGCTGGGTAAGCACCGGCGAGGTCACCGGGATTTTGTCCGAGCCGGCAATGATGGTGACCGGCAGCGGGGCGCCGTTCACGAAGTTGTCCAGCAGGCGGTTCTCATACCGGTGCGCCAAAGCGTAGTTGGCATTATCCGTCTCTTCCACAACGGCAAAGCGGTAGAGGGGCTTCAGGTTGATGTCCACGTCGCGGTGACGGAGCATCTCGTCCTCAAATCCTCCGTTGCGGGCAAAGTCTGCGTCGAAGGCCAGCAGGTTGCTGTATTTCTTGGTGGTATCGGAGAAATCGGCCCCGCCGGAAGTGGCTTTCTGGTACTCGGCCACCTTGGTGCGGGCTATGCGGTAGTCTTCCTTGGAGGCGCGGTTCATGCCCAACTGCAACTCTACGTAGGCCCTGTTCTGATAGGCCTTGGCAAAGTCCGGATACAGTTCGATGGCTTTGTTGTAGTCGGCCAGGGCGTCGTCCCAGCGCTGCATCTCTATGAAGAAACCGGCGCGGTTGAAGTACGCCAGCACGTTGCCGGGGTTGATGGCGATAACCCGGTCCATATCGGCCAGAGCTCCCTCGTAATCCCCTACCTGGGCACTCAGGAGACTGCGGTTATACAAGGTAAGGGCGTTGCCGGGCTCGTACTTGAGCACGGTATTGAGGTCCGACATGGCGCCTTTCAATTCGCCTTTATCGGCCTGGACCAGGGCGCGCTGGAAATAGGCCAGCGTCATGGTGGAGTCCAGTTCGATGGCTTTGTTGAAGTCCTGCACGGCCGGATCAAAATTACCCCGGGACGCTTCCAGGCCGCCGCGGCGGAGGTAGCCCTCGGGCTCGAAACGGTCTATCCGGATGGCCTGGTTATAATCGGCCAATGCCTTCAGGGTATCTCCGAGGAACAGATAGGAGGCGCCGCGGTTAAGGTAGGAGGCCGGGTCCTTGGGTTCGCTGCGGATGTATCGGTCAAAATCCGTGATGGCCCGCTCGAACTGGCGGCTCAGGAAAAAGGTGACGCCACGGGTAAAGTAGAGGCCGGCCGATCCGGGACGCAGGCGGATGGCCTGCTCCAGGTCCTGAAGGGCGCCGTCGTAGTTACCGGTGCGGCTCTCGGTGATGGCGCGGTAATGGTAACCGGAGGTAAACACCGGATTCAGGCGCACGGCGGTGGAGAAATCGGCCCTGGCGCCCCGGATGTCTCCCAGATTGTACTTGGCGATACCGCGGTAGAAGAAGGTCCAATAGTCCGTGGAATCCAGCTGGGCCAACACGTTGAAGTTGGACACGGCTTCGTTCAGGCGCCCGTCCTGCAGGGCGGTCCGGCCCCGGAAGGAGAAGACGTCTTTGTCGTACTGGGCATGGGCTGCCAGGGGAAGCAGCAGGGCCAATAGTAAGGCTAAAGGACGGAATTTCATCAAAAAAATTTTCATTTCAGCCACGAAATATCTAATTTCGCGCCAAATGACAAAGATAAGAAATTATTTCCTAATATTTTTTCTGACGGTCTGTGTTCCGGCCGCAGCCCAGCACCATTCCTCCATAAGCCCTTTCCAAGCCGAAAGAGTCCTGGACCGGGACTCCGTCCGCACCAGCGTGGAGTTCCTCTGTTCCCCGGAACTGGGAGGCCGCGCTACCGCCACGGAAGGAAGCCGCAACACGGCTTACTGGATTGAAAACCAGTTTCTTTCCATGGGCATCCAGCCCCTGAACGGTGCCTGGATGCACGGGTTCGTCACCCGCGACGGCGTTATCCGAAATGTCCTGGGCCTCATTCCCGGCTACGCCCATCCGGGCCGATACATAGTGCTCATGGCACACTTTGACAATCTGGGCATCCTGGGAGGCCGCTTTTTCCCGGGGGCCGATGCCAACGCTTCCGGCGTGGCCGCCCTGCTGCAGCTTACCCGGATGTTCAGCTACATGAACTCCTGTCACAAACAATACCGGCACAGTCTCCTGGTGGTGGCCCTGGACGGCAAGGAAAAGAACCTGGCGGGCTCCGAGAGGCTGTGGCGGGAGATAGTTTCCGGACAATTGCTGGATCCCGTCACCGGCGAGGCCGTCAGTCCCTCCCAGATTGACATGGTGGTAAACCTGGACCAGCTGGGTTCCACGCTCGCCCCCCTTACCAAAGACAACGGGCGTTACCTCATCATGCTCTCCGAGGAATCCACCGGCCGCCGGAATACCCTGGAAAGAATCAATATGGAACCTGGTTTCGGATTCGAACTGGGGTACGACTATTATGGGAGCAAGGACTTCACCAAACTGTTTTATCGCCATATAAGCGACCAGAGGGTGTTCCTGGAGAACAACATTCCCTCCGTCATGTTCACCTCCGGCATCACTTACCGGAACAACAAACCGGAAGACAATCCCGAATCTCTGGACTACGACATCCTCACCTCCCGCATCCGGCTCATCTTCCACTGGCTGGATAAAATCCTGTAACATTACAGCCGGTCTTCATAAAGTGCCGGGGCACCATGCGGTTTTTCTTTTTGGAGAACGGCGATAGGGATTTTTTTGGTATCTTTGTATGTTATGCACGATTTCTTGAAACTGATGAGGCAGTATGCCTCTCCTTATAAAGGATATCTGGCAGGCGCCGTGGTGCTGAACATCCTGAGCGCCGTGTTCAATATCTTTTCCTTTGCCGTCCTGGTGCCGCTGCTCAACATCCTGTTCAAGGTAGACGATACCATATACGAGTTCATTCCCTGGGAAACTGCCATGGCCTTCAAAGACAAGGTCATCAATAATTTCTATTTCTATGTGTCGGACTTTGCCGCCACGCACGGAGCCATCAATACTTTGTTCCTATTGGCCGCGGTAATGATTCTGTTTACCGCCCTCAAGACCAGCTGCTACTTCGGTTCCAATGCCGTGATGATTCCCATTTCCACCGGCATCGTCAAGGAAATCCGCTGCCGCATCTACGACAAAATCCTGAGCCTGCCCATCGGCTTCTTTACGGAAGAGCGTAAGGGTGACATCATCGCACGTATCACCGGAGACGTGTCCGAGGTGGAGAATTCCATCATCGCCTCGCTTTCGATGCTCATCAAAGACCCCATCCTCATTGTCATCTACTTCGGCTTCCTTACCTGGATGAGCCCGGAGA
>JAEEGL016286084.1_pt1 | contig 14506 bp, 13 predicted proteins | sample 9134231 | NCBI WGS metagenome assembly JAEEGL01 (sample SAMN16246548, study PRJNA631951) | gut metagenome | biome: gut microbiome; feature: rumen; material: fiber-attached | host: Bos | place: Iran: Karaj | collected 2018-10
ACTCATTTACAAAGCCAAAATATTGTTATATAATAAAAAGGCAGTATTTAATGTGCTTAAAGCGGTTAAAAAATAATTATTTTTGAGCCGCGAAAAATAAAAAATTCTCGGAGGTAAAAATTATGGCAAAATATGTATGTTCTGTATGCGGTTATGTTTATGAAGGTAACGAGGCTCCTGAAATGTGCCCCATATGCAAAGCACCCCGCGAAAAATTTAACGAAGTGAAAGCAGACGCCTCGTACGCTACCGTACACATTATCGGCGAAGGCAAAAACAACGTTGAAAAAGATGTTTACGAAGGTCTTGTTTCTAACTTTAACGGTGAATGTACCGAGGTGGGTATGTATCTTGCTATGGCAAGGGCGGCAGACAGAGAGGGATATCCCGAGATTGCCGCGGCTTTCACAAAATACGCCTTTGAGGAAGCCGAGCACGCCGCAAAATTTGCCGAGCTTTTAGGCGAGGTAGTAACTGACAGCACAAAGAAAAATCTTCAGATGCGTGCAGATGCGGAGCGCGGAGCCTGCGAAGGAAAATTTGAACTCGCAAAGCGCGCAAAGCAGCTCGGTTATGACGCTATTCACGATACTGTTCACGAAATGGCAAAAGACGAAGCCCGTCACGGCGCAGGCTTTGAAGGACTTTTGAAGAGATATTTCGGCTAATGAAGAACTGTCCGCAATGCGGCAAAGCCGCAAACGATAGCGAAAAGTTTTGCGCATTATGCGGTGCGACATTTTCAGAGTACGGCAATGCGCCCGTAAACGGTGTCTATGCATATCAGAACGCAGGACCGTATGGGAATGCTCCATTGACTAAAGCTGCCACAAAGCAGGAGTTTTTGAAGCTGGATGGAAACAAAAAGATCAGAAAAGAACTTAACAGCTCCGCTATCCTATGCTATGTCTGTGCGGGAATTACGCTGATACTGATGTACGTTTTCATTGGAAATGTTTACTCGTTGATTGATGTTGCGTTGCTTATAGGTTTAGGTCTGGGCATACATCTGAAGCAAAGCAAAGTCTGTGCGGTCGCACTGTGTTCTTATGCCGCTGTAAATATGCTGTATTGCCTTATCGTACTGAGAATATTTGGCGGATATTTAATCCTGATTGCCGGTATCTACTCGGTTATTTACACCTTCAAGCTTGATAAGCTTTGGAAGCAGTATCAACAGGATCTGCCCTATCGTAATTAATGAAGCCTTTAGGCGCGGATATAAGGAACTGTCAAAGAGGTTTTTCAGTAAATAATAAAAAACTTAAATAATAAATACGAACAAGTTGTGGCAGCAATCCGGAGTCTACAAGCTTGTTCGTATTTTTTAATAATTATATAAATGTGTTACTTATAATTATGCTATCATAACAAAATATAATTATAACAGTATTTTAATTATGATTAAAAACCGATTTTTACGGCAAAGAAAAAACAGCAGAAAAAATAGATCAAATAATTAATGAGCTTGAAGAGCTTAAAAAGTACATTTAAGTTTTGTGTACGACAGGCGAAATCCATCGTCTTAATCGTTAGAATACAATATATAATTTTACTAAAAAATATATTGACTTTTCGGGTAAAATTGTATATCATATTTATGTTAAATGCAGTGATAATATTCGGAGGTGCAATTATTATGAAAAAGAACAGTTTCGGTTGGCTGTTTGCCGTTGTCGGATGTGTTGCAGCTTTGACAGCTGCCATTACGGCATTCTTGCTTTACAGGGATAAGCTTAAAAAGGAAGAACAAGAGTTAGAGGATTATCTTGATTGTTCTATTCTTTAAGATATCTATTTTATAATAATAACAATCGGGAGTTATAATGCAGTTCGGCTTTTTGGCAGTACTGCATTATTCTGTAATGCGGTATTTTTTTACGGAAAGGGTGAGGCAATATGGATATTAACGCTGTCGGCGATTATACCACTCACCTTATCCGCTGTGCTATAAGCAACTCAAAGCCCGAACCCCTACCCCAAGGCGTTACGGCAAAAGATGTATTTATTTTTGCAAAAAGGCATCTTATAACGTCGTGCATAGCGTATATTGCACAGGATTTTTGTGATGATGACGAAGTTATAAGCCTTTTCCAAAGAGATCTGAAAACGGCATTGGAAAACGAGATCAGATATTCAGCGTGCAGCAGAAAAATACTTTCGGAATTTGAAATAAACGCCGTTGACGCAATGCCATTTAAGGGCGCGGATATAAGGGGATATTATCCCGACAATATGCTGCGCACAAGCTTAGATGAGGATATTCTCATAGCTTGTGATAAGAAAAACGAAGCTGAAAGAATAATGGCTGATTTAGGCTTTACAAAAACAGACGAAGGCAAAAAAGATACTGTTTTTGTGAAAGACGGCCTTATTTACGAGCTTCATAAGCACGCGCTTGAAGGTAAAAACCCGGCTTATGAGTATTATGGCAATATTTTGTATAATTGCCCTTTACAGGCAGGGTATAGTCATATTCACAAAATGCCGTTTGAAGATGTATATGTTTTCTCAGCCGTTCACTTTTATAAGCACTTTACAGGCGGAGGAGCAGGACTGCGCTTTTTGATCGACCTGTATTTTTTAAATGGTCAATTGCAGGACGAGCCTAGCAGGGAAAAGATTAAAACAAAGCTTGAAGCACTTAATTTACAGAAATTTAACAGTGTTATGTCGGATCTGGCAGACAGATTGTTCTCATGCAAATCGAGCTTCTGTCCTTCGTCTGATGAAAAAGCATTATTAAAATACATTTATATGCACGGATGTTTCGGAAGCGAATCGGGGTTTATATCTTTTTTTATCAAGAGGAAATCCGCGAAGCACCAAAAATTTAAATATTTTTATTATTTATGGTACACAACCTTTTATCAGGAAAGGCGTTATAAAAACTATCCCATACTTAAAAAGCATCCGCGAGCAATATATTTTTGTTATATTCACACCGTATTTAAAAAAGGGATTATAAATCGTAAATTGAGCAAAGAAGATTATAAAAGATACCTCAAATACGAAAGCTTTTGCGATAAAGTGTACTTAATCTGCGGAATTACCGCCAATTAATAAACGGAGGCAACCGGCCTATACGCACGGTTTAAACATGAAATGGATTTTATTTGCGAACATACGGTTCATAAAAAACCGACAGCCAAAACATTTGCTTACAAAGCTCTGATACTTCTTTGTGCCGCTGCAATACCAGTTTTAACGGCTTTTATAGGGCTTGTCACGCAAATATATTATTGCTTTGTTGTTGCGGCGTTTCTCGTTTTGCTGTGCGTTTACGGAGTTTGGTTTTTTTGGACCTCGCTTAATATTGATTATGAATACAGCGTTGTTTCGGGCGAGCTTACGGTTTGCAAAATTATTGACAATCGCAAACGCAAAAATCTTATAAAGCTTGACCTGCACAGAGTGGAAAAGGCGGAAAAATATATCCCGTCACTCCACGACAACGCTGCTTATGAAAGGGTATACGATTATTGCGGAGATTATAACGACTGTATTGCCCTTTTCTTCAAATCTACAACGCAAAAGGGCGGGTGTATGCTTTTATTCTCACCCGACGAAAAAATGCTTAAGACAGTGCAAAGGATGATTACACGAAATAATATTCAATAAAATAAGATATAAAGGAGACTCGCAAAATGAAAAAACTAACAGCAATTCTGATGTCAATTCTTATGGTTATCGCGCTTTCTTCTTACGCTTTCGGTGACACGCAGGCAAAAACTTTGACCGTGCTTTTTTCTCACGATATGCACTCTAATGTTGACGAGAAAATCGACGGAACAGGCGGCTTTGCCCGTGTAAAAACGCTGATAAACGAAACCTTGAAAGAAGACAGCGATACGCTTATCGTAGACGGCGGAGACTTCTCTATGGGTACGCTGTATCAGTCTGTTTTTTCAGAGTATGCGCTTGAGCTTAGGTTGCTCGGGCTTATGGGTTACGACGCCACAACATTCGGAAATCACGAATTTGACTACGGCGCCGACGGACTTGCAGATATGCTCGACTCGGCACGTAAAAGCGGCGACCGTCTTCCTTATATGCTTATATCAAATATCGACTGGGACGCTTCCACGGGGGCATATACGGCACAATTAAAAGAGGCAATGAATAATTTCGGCGCATACGAGGATTATGCAATAATTCAAAAAGGCGACGTAAAAGTAGGGCTTTTCGGCGTTATGGGCGAAGACGCGGACGATTGCGCCCCTAACAGCGGACTTGCTTTCAAAAACATAAGTGAAAGCGCAAAAGAGACCGTTGACAAAATGATAAAAGAAGAAAATCCTGATATAATAGTTTGTCTTTCTCACTCGGGAACAAGCGAGAATACAGAGAAAAGCGAAGATTATGTCCTTGCAAAAAATGTACCCGATATTGACATAATAATCAGCGGTCACACACATTCCACGTGGGAACAACCGCTTATGTGCGGAAACACAGCCATTGTCTCCTGCGGTGAATATGCAAGCAATTTGGGAAAAATAGAGCTTACCCAAACAGAAAGCGGCGCATGGAACATAGACTATTACAAGGTCATACCGCTTGACAAGAGCATTGCACAGGATAAAGAGCTTTTGAAAAAGGCTGAGGAATTTAAGGCTTTAACATCGGATTATTTAAAGCAATTCGGATATAAAGGTCCGAATGATGTTATCGCTTACAGCCCATATACATTTATCGACTGTGAAACTATATATGACCAGCATAAAGAACACACGCTCGGCAATTTGCTTGCGGATTCTTTTAAATATGCAGCACAAAAGGCTGAAGGACCGTCGGGTGAAAAAATAGATTTTGCTGTTGTTCCCAACGGCGTTATCCGCTCAAGCTTCAGAGAAGGCGAGATAACCGCCAGCAACGCATTTGAAGTATTAAGCCTCGGAATAGGACCCGACAAAATACCGGGATACCCGCTTATTGCCGTATATCTTACGGGTGAAGAAATTAAGACCGCCTGCGAGATAGATGCCTCCATTTCGGACTTTATGGACGGAACAATGCTGTTCTTTACGAACATTTCATTTACGTTTAATCCAAACAGGATAATACTTAATAAGGTGACCGACATACATATAGTAAACGATGACGGTACCACCGAAGAAATTGATGACAACAAGCTTTACAGAGTAATCGCAGACCTGTATTCAGGTCAGATGCTCGGCGCTGTTACGGATAAATCTATGGGAATACTGTCGCTCACGCCAAAGGATAAAGACGGCAATCCCATAACCGACTTTAACGATTGTATAATCTATGACGGCGACAAAGAGCTGAAAGCATGGTGGGCTTTGGCACAGTATCTTGAATCGTTCGATAAAAAGGAAAAGGGTTTGAGCACGATACCTGAGAGATACTCCGCAGAGGAAGGCAGAAAGATAGTAGACGATGACTCAAGCTTTTTTGCGATAATAAGCAAACCCAACAAAACAACACTTATAATTTACGCCGTTGTTTTGCTGCTTATCGCAATAATTGTTTTGATAATAGTTTTGATAGTTAAGCTCCACAAAAGAAGAAAAAGAAGAAAAGCCGCAAAAAAAGAAAAGGTTTTGAGAGTGGAATAACTGCCCACAATAAAAGAAAGGAAAGCCGCCGATAACGGCGCAAAGCTTATAATGAACCGTAAAATACCGTTGCCGAGTCACATAACTTTTGTAATGAACAGCCTTAAAAAACACGGATACGAGGCTTTTGTTGTGGGAGGATGTGTCCGCGACGGTATTTTGAATATACCGATAAATGATTATGACATCGCAACAAACGCCTTGCCTAATGAAATTTTGAGCGTTTTTGACGGTTGCAAAACACTTGTAAACGGCTTAAAGCACGGCACCGTTACCGTAATCATTAACCAAACGGCGGTAGAGATAACCACTTACCGCACAGACGGCAAATACAGTGATAACCGTCATCCCGACAGCGTAAGTTTTACACGTGACCTCAAAAACGACATTGCAAGGCGGGATTTTACGGTAAACGCGCTTGCCTACAGCCCGGAGACAGGAATAATTGACATATTTGGCGGAGAAAGTGACATAAACAATAAAATTTTAAGATGCGTTGGCGACCCTAAGAAACGGTTTGAAGAGGACAGCCTGAGAATATTAAGAGGGCTGCGCTTTGCGGCACGTTTCGGACTTAACATTGAAGAGCAAACCCGTGACGCAATGCTCGGGCAAAGACATTTACTCAATAATATATCGCGTGAGAGGGTATGCGCTGAATTTAACAAGCTAATGGTTTGCGATAACGCGGCGGATATACTGAACGAATATAAAGAGGTTTTCGCGGTGTGTATGCCGGAGATAGAAGCAATGTTCGACTTTGCGCAAGACAATCCTCACCACGACTTTAATGTTTGGCAGCACACAATTAATGTAATCAAAAACACGCCGCCCGATTTAGAGCTTCGGCTTGCAGCACTTTTTCACGATATAGGCAAGCCCGGTTGCAAAACAACAGACGAAAACGGCATAGGGCATTTTTACGGCCACGCAGAGATAAGCGAGGAGATCGCAGTTTCTGTTATGAAAAGCCTGAAGCAGTCAAATGCTCTTACAAATAACGTTGCGCTTCTCGTAAAATATCACTGCCGCACGGGGGATATAGGGCTTAAGGGTATGCGCAGGCTTTACGGAATATTGGGATATGAACTCACGGAAAAGCTTATTGCCCTTACAAAAGCCGATACATTCGGTCAAAAAACCGAAATAAGCAAAGATAAGGCAATGCATATAAACGAGCTTTACGAAATGCTCAAAAAAATAACCGAATCAAATCTTTGCTGCAAACACGCTGACTTAAAAGTTAACGGCAACGATATATTATCGCTTGGCGTTGCGCGCGGAAAGATAGTAGGGGAGATATTAGACGATCTGCTGAACAAGGTGTTGTCGGGTGAGCTTGAAAACGACCGCGACTGCCTTTTGAAATACACAAAAGCAAAATATACATCAAAGGAGCAATAGGTTTTGAGACATATTCCGAAGTGCAAAACAGACGAGCTTAAAATACTGACTTTTGAAACAGCGCTTCACAATGCGCTTATCGAGAACAGTGACTACGATATTTCAAAGTGGCTTTATGTTCCGAACACATACACAGAATACAGATACATATTGGGTACAAGAGGAAAAAATCCGCTTGTTTGTATTGGGATAAACCCCTCAACGGCAAAGCCCGACGCGCTTGACAACACGTTGAAATCGGTTGAGCGCATTGCGTTTTACAACGGCTTTGACAGCTTTATTATGCTCAACGTTTACCCCCAGCGCGCCACAGACCCCAACGATATGGAACAAAGCTTTAACACAGCCCTTCACAACGAGAATCTTAAGGCTTTTGAATACGCGCTTAATTTGTGCGATAAAAACAGTCCGCCCGGCGTGTGGGTGGCAAGCGGAAACATAATTGAAAAACGTCTTTATCTTGCAAAATGCCTTGTTGATATGAAGCGAATTGCCGACAAATACAGCGCAAAATGGTTTTCGTGCGGTAAAATATCGGTGAAGGGGCATCCGCACCACCCGTTGTATTTAAAAAAAGACAGCACGCTCGATTTGTTTGATATAGACGGTTATATAAGTAAACTAATTTAGTTTTTATCTCTAAAACGACGGTTTTCCCTAAGAAGGGAAGCTTTTTGGCAACAAAAAACGGCTCTGCAGAGCCGTTTTAGTTATTTGTTAGATTTACAGCAACTTTGCCAGGTGGAGCTGAAGAATAACAATGTCAGTCATTGTTATTGTGCCGTCCTCGTCTATATCTGCTGCGTTAAAACTTTCGCCGTCAAGGGTCGTGAGTTTCGCAACGACGCGTTGCATTGTTACAACATCAAGCATATCGGTAGACTTGTCGCTGTTGGCGTCTCCGAGCATATACCCGAGCTGAGAAACTTCACCCTTGTCACCGCCGCCGGTAAACCAGTCGTAGATCCTGTTGAAAATGTTGATGAAAAAGCCGCTGTCATCAGAATCAATCTCTGAGTCGGATTCTATTTCATCAGGGCTGTCGTCATATTTAATAATGACCGAATCGTCTACAACGTCTGTAAACGCTTTTATGCGGTAATTTTTGCCCTCAAGACCTTTGTCTGTCCATTGCGTTCCGTTAGAAGCCTGGAAAAAGCTTTGGCCCTCTTTTGCGGCATTTTTAAATGAAACAAATTCTGTGTCAGTTGAGCAGTCAACAAACAGCTTTGTGGTATCTTCCGCATTTGAAGAAAGCGTAACCACAACAGAGAAGATCTCGCCGGCGTTGAGTCTTACGGGCTTATCAAGCCTTATTGTATGATATCCGCAATAGTCCTGTGTGCCGTTTATAGGCGAGGAAAGAACCGAAGTTCCGCTCGCAGGATCATTTTTATCCGCTAAATCTTTATAGATGTTGACAGTGTACTCAACATCGTTCTGTGCTGTCCAGAAGGATATTGCTTTCAGCTCCTCGCCTGACTCGCACATAAACACATTTGCCATTGAGCCGCCGAGCGTAGCCTCTTCCGTGTATGGAGATGCAGAGCCGTCGTATTGATAGTTTTTGTCAAAATTATCAGAAAGACCGTAATCAAAGAACTGGCACCATTCATCTGGATTGGAAGCATTTTCATAAGACACCCAAAAATATCCTTCGTCGCCCCAGTCATCGCCCCAGCTGTTTTGGCAAAGCCATGCGCCGTTTTCATTTGGTTTTGCTTTTTTGCCGAAGTTATCTTTGCTGAAATTATCGTCCCAGCCAACTATCGTTACCATATGATTGGGCTGGTCTTTATTGGGATTATAAAAAGAATCATGTTTGGTGTCCATATATTCGCTGTTACTTGCATAAGAAAACGTTCCTGCACCGTATTCCATGATCATTTGTTTTATATCGTTTCTGTCGTTTCCGTTTACCCAAACCATATTTTCCAAATGAATAAGCGTGTTTGCATATGCTTCGGCTTTATTTTTGATTTTATAATCAGGCTTTGCGCTGGAGTATTTGTAATCCTTACTTGCTGCTGTATCTGCAATGCCGATCCATGCGGAAAGTGTAAACGGAATTATCAATTCATCGCTTCCCACAGACAAAAAGCTTTTTCCCGGCATGTTGGCGTCGCCTTTAAGCATTTTCATCGAATCGTAGGCATTGTTATACATAAAATAAGCGAGATGGAGTTCTGAGAGGTTAATGCGGTTTTCATATTTATTTGGAAATCCCAAACGTTTAATAATGGAAGCCTCAGATGCCGTCATAGTAGAAAATGCCCAACAGGTTCCGTAATCACCCTGGGATTTTGCGGGGGTAATATAACCGAGGTCAACGGAGCTGTAAGCTTCGGGTAAAGAAACAGTTTTCCCCACCTGTTTTGAAAATCTGCTTTCAATACCCAGGTGAGAATAGCTTGTAAACGGAACTTCCATATGAAAAACGCCGTAATTTTCGAGATCTTCGGGTTCTGCGGCATAAGCGGTGTTAAAAATTTCAGGCATTGTTGCACCGACAATAATAAACAGGCACAAAACCAAAGATAAAACTTTTTTCATTCATGATACCCCTTTCTTAAATCAAGCATATTAGTGTTGTTATTGTCTTTTAAAGAGATTTAGTTTTTGAACAAGATATGCAAACGGAAGTCCGAGCACAACGCAAACACCAAGCTCACCCAAAGCGACGCATCCGGCTTGGATCAGAAAGCTTACGAAATTAAACGGTCCTTCAATAAAGAATATTTCTATCTCAAGTCCAACCAGTATGCCGTTAAATATGGCGGGCATAAGAGATGCCAAAACCGGCAGACCTTTTATTCTTGCGTTTCTGAGCATATACATAGACACGGCTGCCAGCAAGCTTGCCAGTGTGCCTATCACGATATCAACCGGCAAGGTGCCGGTGTTCATAATATTTGCTATTAGGCAACCAATGGTAAGCCCGGGTATTGCGGCAGGCGTGAAAACCGCCAGCATACACAAAACCTCGGATACTCTGAACTGTATTGCCATAGACGTGCTACCGGGGAACATAAATGCCTGCAAGTATGTAAGCACTGCGTACAAAGCCGCAATAAGCGCCGCCTGTACGATATAATCTACTTTAAACTGTTTTTTATTTGATTTTTCCATTTTCGATCTCCCCTTAACCATGTGATTATACACTAAAAAAAGCATAAAAGCAACCTGTAATCGCGGAAAATCAATTTGCTTTGCAAAAAACTAATTAACTTTGTTTATTATATTTCCATTTACAAAGCTTTCTATATTTTTATAAACAATATCAACAAGTCTTTGCCTGGTCTCTTTTGCTGCCCATGCAATGTGGGGCGTAAACGTAATGTTTTTTGCTGTTTTAAGCGGACAGCTTGTGCTCATGGGCTCTTTATCGAGAACATCTACCGCAGCGGCGGCTATTTTTCCGCTGTTAAGCGCGTCTGCAAGTGCCTGCTCATCTACTGTTCCGCCGCGCGATGTATTGATGAACATACAATTTTTTTTGCATTTCGCAAAAGCGGCTTTATCAAATATTTTATTTGTTTTTTCCGTAAGCGGACAATGTACGGTTATAAAATCGGATTTTTCAAGCAATTCATCAAAACTCACGTAATGTGTGCCGTCTTCTCTTTCAGTGCGCGTTGTAACGATGACGTTCATACCGAAAGCGCGCGCTATTTCACCGACCTTTCTGCCAATGCTTCCGTATCCGAATATACCGAGAGTTTTTCCTTTAAGCTCGGTCATTCTGTCGTCAAGCAGGCAAAAGACCTCGCTTTTTTCCCAATCTCCGATTTTTACACGTCTGTCAAACTCGCTTACCCTGTTTGTGTGGTTAAGAATAAACGAAAAAACATGTTGCGCTACGCTGTCTGTTGAATACTGACCGGCATTGCAGACGGGTATTCCTCTTTTGGCTGCTGCAGATGTATCTACATTATTATATCCTGTTGCAAGAATAGTAATGAGCTTTAAATTGGGCATATTATTTATTACGTCGGCAGTTATCAAGGTTTTGTTTGCAACTATAATATCGGCGTCAGGCTCGTATTCTGCAATTTGCGCAGATGTAAGGTTATTATAGACTTTTATTTCGCCGAAATCACAAAACTGCTTTAAATTATCTTCGTTTCCGTTTATGGTCTGTGTGTCAGTGAAAACAATTTTGTATTTTTTCATAAGCTCATTTTAGAATAATCCCCGGGCAAAAATGCATGAAGACTATTCTGTTCCTTTCTGTATTTAATAAATTCAGTCAATGCTTTATTGTTTATATGAACAAATTTTCAATAATTTTTTATAAATTATGTCTAAATATACGATTTTTAATAACTTATTTGACTTTGCAAATAATTGGATATATAATAACCTTGCTGTTAAGAATAATAAGCGATATTTAAAAATGAAAGAAGGGTTTGACCATGCCAAGAGCAAAGAAAACAGATGCCCCTGCGGCAACAGCAGCAAAGAAAACAACTTCAAGAAAACCGGCAGCTAAAGTAGAATTGTTTATAGAGCACAATGGTATTCAGGCTTCAGCTAACGACATCGCAAAAAGAGTTAAAGCAGATTATGCAGCCAGAGAAGGCGCGGCCGACATAAAAACATTGAATATTTATGTAAAGCCTGAAGATAACGCTGCTTACTACGTTGTAAACGGTGACATTGAAGGAAAAATGGAATTATAATAGATTCCTCTCATTTTCTTGCTGAGTGCTGATAATATCGGCACTCAGCTTTTTTTTGCTCTTTTTGCTTTTACTGTATTCTTCCGAACCCCTTTTCAAGCTCGCGTCTTTTAATAACGGTGGTTATGGGTCTGCCGTGAGGGCAATATTTTATCTCGGGATTTTCGATAAGCATTTCAACAAGCCGTATTATTTCAGGCAATGTGGTTTTGTTTCCGCCTTTTATTGCCGCTTTGCAAGCCGTTGTATGCAGAATTTCATCTGCGCGCTCGCTTAGGGTACGGTTTTTATTTTCGGCAAGGTAAGAGGCTATTTCGTATATGCTGTCCTGTATCTCATCTTCGTTTAAATATTGAGGAGCTGATCTTACTATAACTTTTCCGTTGCCGAAATCTTCGGTTTCATATCCCGATTTATCAAGCAGCTCCAAATTATCGGTAATTGCCGAGTATTCCTCTGCGCTCAAATTAATTACTATCGGTTCAAGCAGAATTTGGGCAAAAGCTTCGCGTTCCTTCTTTAACTTTTCGTAAATTATTCTTTCGTGCGCCGCGTGCTTATCTACTATTATTATTTCGTTTTCTCCGTTTTGTATGATTATGTATGTATCAAATATCTCTCCTATTATTATTAAACCGGGTTCAGAAACAATACTTTTTATATCTTTTTCCGGTTCTTCGGATAATATTTGTTCACTTTTAGGCTCACCTTTTCTGTCAGTTTCGTGTAATGAAGTTTCAACAGAGTCTTTTAATATTTGATAAGGATTATAGTAATCTGAAATTTCGCCGTTATCTGCCTTAAAAGAATCTTTTAAAACGTAAGGTTTTTCTTCGGTAGGCTGCGGTGCAAAAAACTCACTTTTTTTAGGAATGAAAACGATGGGTTCTTCCTCTTTTTTATCTTCGTTTTTTTCAAGAGTGGGGAAAGCTTCTTTGTTGTGCCGATCTGATCTCGGCTCTGTTCTTTGTATAAATTCAAACGTATTATTTGACGTGTTTGTATGTGCATTTAAAAATAATTCTTTTGCGCTGTCACCTTTGAGCAGCGCAGTTTTGGCCCCGTGATAAATGCAGTCGAAAAGGGGCCTTTCGTTAACAAAGCGTACTTCCATTTTAGAGGGATGCACATTAACATCATATGTGCTTAAGTCCATTTGTATATTTATAACACACGCAGGAAATTTTCCCACCATAACAGAGCCTTTATATGCTTCTTCTATAGCTGCCGCCGCTGTGCGGCTTTTTATATATCTTCCGTTCAAAAAAAAGTTTTGCATATTTCTTGTGGCTTTAGCGCTTGCGGGCTTGCATATATACCCTTCAGCCCTGATATTATCAACACTGTAAGTAAGCGGTATAAGGTCTTTTGCAAATTCTTTCCCCATAACGCTGTAAATCGCGGAAAGCATCTTTCCGTCACCCTGGGTGTTTATGATGCGTTTTCCGTCACGGATAAACGTAAATGCTGTCTCGGGGTGGGACAAAGCTATCTTTTCCATTACTGCCGCAACCGAGTTCCCCTCTGCAACGTCTTTTTTCAAAAATTTCATTCTCGCTGGAACATTGTAAAACAAGTCGCGCACAATTATTGTGGTGCCGTTTGGGCAACCTGTGTCTTCAAGAGATATTTCTTCCCCGCCTTCTATAACATAGCTTGTGCCTAAATCTTCATTTTCAGCTTTTGTGATAAGCTCAACCTTTGCCACAGCGCACACCGAGGCAAGTGCCTCGCCTCTGAAGCCCAGCGTGCCTATGGCGTTCAGATCATCGGCGGTTTTTACCTTGCTTGTTGCGTGGCGCAAAAACGCTTTTCTCACGTCTTCACGCTCTATTCCGCAACCATTGTCGGTAACGCGCATATAAGTTATACCGCCGTGCTGTATTTCAACGGTTATTTTTGTAGCTCCTGCGTCTATGGCATTTTCACACAGTTCTTTTATCGCCGAGGACGGGCGCTCTACAACTTCTCCCGCTGCAATAAGCTCTGCGGTGTGCTTATCAAGAATATTGATCTTCGGCATTTTCACGCCCTCCCTTTTGTTATTTAGTCTGTATCCAATTTCAGAACAGCCATAAATGCGTCTTGTGGTACTTCTACGCTGCCAAGCTGGCGCATACGCTTTTTGCCTTCTTTTTGCTTTTCAAGAAGCTTCTTTTTACGGGTGATGTCACCGCCGTAGCATTTTGCAAGAACATCTTTTCGCATGGCTTTTACCGTTTCACGGGCTATTATTTTTCCGCCTATGCATGCCTGTATCGGCACTTCAAATAATTGTCTCGGTATTTTTTCTTTCAGCTTTTCCGCCATTTTTCTTGCTCTGCCGTAAGCCTTGTCGGCGTGTATAATAAACGAAAGCGCGTCCACAACTTCGCCGTTGAGCATAATATCAAGTTTAACAAGCTTGCTTTCGGCGTATCCGTTCAGTTCATAGTCAAAGCTTGCATATCCTCTTGTGCGTGCCTTAAGCGTATCGAAAAAGTCGTAAACTATCTCCGCAAGCGGAAGCTCATAGTGGATATCGACACGGTCGGTATCTATATATGTCATATCCTTAAATACGCCCCTGCGATCTTGGCACAATTCCATTATATTTCCCACATATTCGCCCGGAGTGTATATATGTGCGTCGCACATAGGCTCCTCGGCTCTTGCAACCAGTGACGGATCAGGATAATTTGTGGGGTTATCTATCATAATAACGCTGCCGTCTGTTTTTGTGATCCTGTAGCTTACGCTCGGCGCAGTAGTTATAAGGTCAAGATTATATTCACGCTCTAATCTTTCTTGTATGATCTCCATATGGAGAAGCCCCAAGAAGCCGCATCTGTAACCGAATCC
>JAEEGL010454426.1_pt1 | contig 14505 bp, 11 predicted proteins | sample 9134231 | NCBI WGS metagenome assembly JAEEGL01 (sample SAMN16246548, study PRJNA631951) | gut metagenome | biome: gut microbiome; feature: rumen; material: fiber-attached | host: Bos | place: Iran: Karaj | collected 2018-10
ATTCCCCACCTGGCTGTCTCCGGTGCAGGTAAAGATACTGCCCGTAACGGACAGGGCGTACGGCTACGCGGACGGCATAAAGGAGAAGCTCGAGGCGCTCGGATACCGTGTTGAAGTCGACAAGCGCAACGAGAAGACGGGGCGCAAGATCCGCGACGCCCAGATGGAAAAGGTCCCGTACATGATCGTAGTCGGCGACCGCGACATGGAAGCCGGAACGCTGGCTCCGCGCCACCGCTCGGAAGGCGATCTCGGTACCATGGATCTGGGAGATTTCCTGGCGATCCTGAAGGACGACGTCTACAACAAGAGGATCAAATAAGAATAACGCGCGATCAGCGCCGCGCCGCCGGGTCTTCGGCAGGGCGGAAACGTTGAATTATCAGCGTTTTCGGGCTGCTGACCCAATACAGGAACAAACGATCAGCCGGGAGCTCATCTCCCGGCTTTTCCATATATTAAAGATAATAAAGTTGAAATATCTTCTGATTTAGGTTATAATGCAACAAATGGTACTTTGGCGTACCATACATTTTGATTGTAATTAATATTCGAAGTTTCAGTTTGATAAAGGAGAAACCATATTGGAGCAGTTAGATAAAAAAGATGCCAGCCAAAAGGTGGAACTATATGTCAACCACCAGAACGAAGGCGATGGGGAGATATCTCTCGTAAACGTCTTCAGAAACATGGCGGCCAAAAAGAAGATCTTTTTACGAGTTATCGCGATCCTGCTGATAGTAGGCCTTATAGTACCTTTGTTTATCGCGGAGATCTCAAGAAAAAGCTCGGATGCGAGCGCAGTAGTTAAGCTGACCTACGAGAATGCCGGCGGAAAGACGGCGGCAGAGAAGAAACCTGACAGATTAAGCTTTTCCGCGAATGTCATAGCTGCAGCTCTCGATAAGACGAAGCTTAAGGAACAGTTAAGTGTTTCCAGAGTAGAAGCGAACATCACAGTGGAGCAGTTGCTTACCGAAGCTGTAAGGCAGAGGATAGAAGTCCTTCAGGAGCAGATAAAGGCAAGCGGATCCACCGTAGGACAAGCCGCAAACATTACGCTGCAGTACGAGGACACCTACATCGTTACCCTTAAGAACGGCTTCGGAGATCCGGAATCTTCGAAAAAGACATATCTCAGCGCGGGGGAGATGTCCGACCTTCTCAACAACATCTTAAAGGGATACAACAGTTACCTCTACGAGACAAAAGCGGATTACGATCTTCCTGAAGGAGACCTGAGCGATGCTGCTACAGGCGATCTGGATTATCTGGAGAGTCTGGACCTCATAAAGACGGTAATGGAGTCGTTCAAGAGTTACTGTGATGCGAAAACCGCGCTTTATCCGGACTATACCAGCGCAAGCACGGGTCTTTCGTTCAACGACCTCAGCAGCGTCATTTCGTCCTTCATCGACGTGGATCTCAGTTACCTCAGTGCTACGCTAATAAGTGGAGGCATTTCCAAGACCCCGGCAGATCTTCTGAACAGGTTGGTCTATTCGCTCCGCAATGCGAAACTGGAGCTTTCCAAGGTCGAGGGAAACATAGCCAGCGTGCAGAAGATCATAGACGAGTATCAGAACGAAAAGATATCCGTTACAGGTTCTGAGGAACAGAAAGAGCAAAGTGCAACGATAACTACTGAATACTATAACGACCTCGTTCTGTCTCAGGTAGCCCTCTATGACCGTCAGGCCGAACTCAGCCAGAGCATAGCGGACCTTGAGAGCAGGGTAGTCGCCTTCGGCGCAGATGTGTCACCGGAAGAACTCGCAAAGGCTGATGCGGATTTCAAGAGGGTGTACAAAAACGCCTCCGTAGTTTTCGAGTTGGTCTCTGACTACGCTAAGGAATTCATAAACAGCGACACCATCGTAAACGGATTCTTGAATACTACCTCGGCGCAGACCAAGTCCGTCAGTTTCTTCAGTTCCTCTAACATAAAAAAATCTGTAATAGGCGGAGTTGCAGGCGCGGTAATAGCCTGCTGCCTGTGGTTCGCCGCTGGTTTTGTCGAGGAATTCAGAAAGGAGGGCAGAATAAATGCTTAAGAAATTAGGTAAATGGAATCTGCTGATAATAGCGATAATACTCGGTTTGATCCTTTCTCTGATCAATTTCCTGGTCATAGACCCTTCCAAAGAGTATGTGAATGCCGGGTTCATGCTGCTCCACAGCGGTGCGGAAAAGGGCGAAGCGCCCAACGGCCAGCCTTATACTATAACAGTCATCCAAAGCGAGGATTTTCTTAAAGGCGTTATCGAAAAGGCAGGGCTTGCCGATAAGATCACAACTGATGAGCTTATCGAAAACATGGCAGTCCGCGGCAGCTATCCGTCGAACATCATCGACCAGATAAAGAGCTGGGATTCTCTGCTCAAATCCGACCCTACTCGTGTGGTATCTCTCAGCGATTACTATCCCACTACATACGGGATCAACATATATAACGAATTTAAGAACAAACTGAGCAAGGCTCAACTTACCGGACTGCTCAATACGCTCATCGAAGAATATACTGCAAAGTATCAGAGGATCTACGGAGCCGGAGTGGAATGGGAAAGATTGGGAAGGATTTTCGGCACAGACAGCAGGGACTACATGCAAACAGTGGATCTGCTTTCAGTAAAATGTGATCTTGTGGACAAGCATTCGCAGGCGCTCTACGAAGTTAAGCAGGCATTCGATAATAACGGGGCTAACTTCCTGGCGCTCTCTACTAGGGCCAAGTCCATTCTTTCCAGCGACCTCCAGAGTCTTTCAGCAATGATAACCCTTAACGCAATGTCCAAGGACACGGAAGCGTTAAGACAGAAATACGTCTACGAGAATGACATACAGACCAGAAAGCTCAACGCGCTCACACAGGAGCTCAGCCAGGTTGAGAAACTTATAGACAGCTACGAAAAGGATTCCACTTTATATCTCGGATCCGGAGACAGCGTGATCACGGTGCAGGGTAATTCCAAGGAGACGTACGAGCGGCTCGTCGATGAGAAGACTAAGCTTTCAGCGCAGATTAACGAGACGCGTATCACCATCAATGACATAGAGAGCAGGATCGCAGACATAGACGCAAAGACGGAAGAATCGCGTATGGACGGTTCCGTTCTGGAGAACGCCATCTCTGCCGCTTCCAATAAGATCGATTCACTTATTGCGGACTTTGATTCCCTGGCGCAGGCATACAATGAGGAGTACGCCAGCACTTCCAGCATAAGAACCATTCCGGTAACATACCACGGCAGCAAGCTGCTGTCCGGTTCTTTCATGAGAGCTCTTATCAAAAGCGAGGCGCCGCTCTGCGCTCTGGCACTTTTGGCTATACTGATCATAGGCCTTATCGGAGAACTTAAAAAGAACAGATCAACAAAACGCTCCTCCAAGAGCAGAAAGGCGGCATAGCATGACTGTTCTCGTAACAGGAGGAACAGGTTACATAGGGTCGCATACCTGCGTTGTTCTCCTGGAGAACGGCTACGACGTAGTAGCTGTGGACGATCTGTCCAACTCCTCTGAGGAAGCTCTCCGCAGAGTAGAGAAGATAACAGGCAGATCGATAAAGTTTTACAAGGCGGACGTATGCGACGGCAGCGCGCTGGACAGGATATTCGAAGCGCATAAGATAGGCTGCGTCATACACTTTGCCGGAATGAAGGCAGTCGGAGAATCAGTCGTAAAACCTTTGGAGTATTACGGAAACAACCTTGGATCGACCATCGAGCTTCTTAAAGCAATGCGCAGGCATGGATGCAGATCGGTCATCTTCAGTTCCTCCGCAACGGTATACGGTTCCGAAAACGAGTATCCGTACAAGGAGACCATGAAGAAAGGGACATGTTCAAATCCCTACGGCTGGACCAAATCCATGTCGGAACAGATCTTTACCGATGCGGCAAAAGCGGACCCGGAACTGTCTGTTGTGCTGCTCAGGTACTTCAACCCGATAGGTGCCCACGAGTCCGGTCTTATTGGAGAAGATCCGTGCGGCATACCGAATAACCTTATGCCGTTCATTACTCAGGTTGCAGTCGGAAAGCGTAAAGAGCTCACCGTTTTCGGCGGCGACTACGACACTCCTGACGGTACCTGCAGGCGCGATTACATACACGTGATGGATCTTGCTGACGGCCATGTAAAGGCTATCGAATATGCGATGTCGAATAAGGGTACTGCAGTTTTCAATCTGGGGACAGGCGTTCCGTACAGTGTGCTGGATATAATCCATGCGTTTGAGAAGGTGAACGGCATAAAGATACCCTATTCGATCGGTCCAAGAAGGGAAGGAGACCTTCCGGAGTTCTGGGCAGATTCCGGAAAGGCCAACGAGACCCTTGGATGGAAGACCTTCCGCAGCCTGGAAGAGATGTGCCGCGACTCCTGGAACTGGCAGAAAAACAACCCCAACGGATATGAGAGATAGGTAATGAAAGACTCCGGCAATATTCATCAGAAAAAAACGATAAGATGGGCGTTGGTGATATACGATCTTCTGATCTATGTCGCCACCGCAGTCTTGCTGTTCGTCATATACAGAGGCTCGGACTACATGACGTTCCAGAACAAGGTCATACAGCTCGTTCTGGCTTATGTCTTCATTATGGTGTTCAGGGGCATATTCAAAATATACGGGCTTGTATGGAGGTACGGCGGCATCCAGTCTTACATAAAGCTGATGCTGTCTGATTTTTGCGCCTTTTTAGCATTTACAGCGTTAAGGCTGACTAACATGCAGAGGATGACGGCGGTAACGTCCATATCTCTGTTTACCATAGAACTTCTCCTGTGTCTGGGCATGAGGATGATGTACCGCTACACCTACAAGTTCGGCAATCAGGATACTACAAGAGGCCGATTATTAAGAGTTCTCTACCGCGTATTTAGCGGGGACAGCCTCAGCGCAGACGTAGGCGCCGGAACCAATAAGATCAACATCGCCATAATAGGAGCAGGCCGCGTAGGCACTACGCTGGCATCGGAGCTGATGAGCAATCCCGCATCCGCCTATCTGCCTCGCTGCTACGTAGACGTAAACGAGGAAAAGATAGGCAAGAGCATATTTAATGTTCCGGTCCTTTCCGAGGGCGAAGCTACGCTGGAGAACCTGTCAAGACTTGAGATCCAGGAAGTGGTAATGGCCGTAACTTCCCAGCCCCCCGAACAGAAAAAAGCGATCTACGAACGCTACAAGGGGATGGGATACAAGGTAAAGGTCTACGACTATCCCACCATGCGCACGGCAGGCAGCAAAAAGTCCCTTCGTGAGTTCGACATAGACGAGCTGCTCTTCCGCCGCGAGATAGACGTTAAGGATGAAAAGACTGCGGCCTACTTCAAAGGCAAGGTCACTCTCGTTACCGGCGGCGGCGGATCCATAGGTTCCGAGCTCTGCAGGCAGATAGCCCGGATGGATCCCAGACAGCTCATAATTCTGGACGTCTACGAGAACGGCGCTTATGATCTTCAGCAGGAACTGAGACTTGAGCATGGCAACAAGCTGAACCTGAAGGTAGAGATTCTGTCGATCTGCAACAAGCCTGCTCTGGAGAGAGTATTCGAATACTACAAGCCCCAGATCGTAATAAACGCCGCGGCTCACAAACATGTGCCTCTCATGGAGCACAACGTGATAGAGGCTGTTGAGAATAACGTGTTCGGGACGCTCAACTGTGTGGAACTTGCAGAAAAATACGGCACGGAGCGCTTCATGATGGTAAGCACGGACAAAGCTGTAAACCCGACCAACGTCATGGGCGCTACCAAGCGCATGTGCGAGATGATCGTGCAGGCACACAGCCAGAGCGGCAGCGCGACCAGCTTCTCCGCGACGCGTTTTGGAAACGTTCTGGGTTCCGCCGGATCGGTCATTCCGCTCTTTAAGAAGCAGATAGCCAACGGCGGTCCTATAACCATTACAGACAAGCGGATAATACGCTACTTCATGACCATACCCGAGGCCTCCAGCCTGGTACTGCAGTCCGGAGTAATGGCTAAGAACGGAGAGTTGTTCGTCCTCGACATGGGTCAGCCCGTAAAGATACTGGATCTTGCTGAGAATCTTATCCGTCTTTCCGGTCTGGAGCCCTATAAGGACATAGACATAATCGAGACCGGCCTTCGCCCGGGAGAAAAGCTTTACGAGGAGCTTCTGGTGCGCGACGAAGGTCTTGATAAGACGGACAACGAACTTATATTCATAGAACGCGACACACCGCTCTCCATGAGCGATCTGGGACTGAGACTGGGACTGCTTAAGACTGCGCTCAGCACCGGAAGCGATGCTTCCGTAAAGGATGCGCTGAAATCCGTGGTCCCGACCTACAGGTCTCCGGAAGAGGTGAATGCCTACGCGCAGAGCGCGGATGAATTCCGTAACACAAGGATGTTTACGCCTATATAGAAACTGACTGAATGAGTAAGAAAAATAAGAAAAATCTGCGTGCCGGTCTTAAGATCGGAGCAGCGGCGCTGTTTATTGCCGGAGCGGCGGTCTTTCTGGAAAGACTTGCCAAAGCGGTGAAAGAGCCCGAAAACATAGATGACGACAATCCTTATCTGAAGCCATCGTATATAGGAAACGGCTGGGACGAGACGGATGCGCTTATGCTGGAGCCCGATGAGCCTACCGTATACGAACGCTTCGGCAAGAGAGCGCTGGATAAGATCGTTTCGTTCTGCGGCCTTGTAGTGCTTGCGCCGTTGTTCGGACTGATAGCCGTGGCGATAGAGATAGACGATCCCGGTCCTGTGCTTTTCAAGCAGAAAAGGGTAGGAAAGGACAAGCGCTTCTTCGAGATCCACAAGTTCAGATCCATGAAGAAAAACGCGCCTACGGATGTTCCCATAGAGAGATTCGAGGACCAGGAAGAGTACATAACGCGCGTCGGCAGGTTCCTGCGTAAGACATATCTGGATGAGCTTCCGCAGCTTTGGGACGTGTTCCGCGGAAAGATGAGCCTGGTCGGTCCGAGACCGGTCATCTGGAACACAAAAGAACTCATAGAAGAGCGTGACAGATACGGAGCCAACAGCGTTATGCCGGGCGTCACCGGATTTGCGCAGCTGAACGGCGGAATAGCGCTGAACAACAAAGAAAAGGCAGAATGGGACGGGAAGTACGTTAAGATCCTGCGAGAGAGCAATTTAGCGGGCTTCCTGGCAGACGCGGAGTGTTTGGTCAGAACGGCAGAAACAGCCGGGACCGGTTTAGAAAAAGGGAAACTTGAACAAGAATAAAATGAGCGGCGATATCAGAAAAAAAACAATTCCTTTCAGCCCTCCGGACATCAGTGAGAGCGAGATAGCAGAAGTATGCAAGGCCCTTAAGAGCGGCTGGATCACTACAGGCCCCAGGACCAAGCTTCTGGAAAGAAGACTGGCGGCATTCATAGAGACCGGACGCAACGACATAGACTGCACTGAGCCCGGCAATATCGAAAAATACAGCAACAGAGTAGTATGCCTCAACTCGGCCACCGCCGCGGAAGAGCTTAATCTCCGCGTGCTCGGGATAGGTCCCGGAGACGAAGTCATAGTGCCGGCTTACACGTACACGGCATCAGCTTCCTCCGCGATCCACTGCGGAGCAAAGGTGGTTTTCGCCGACATCCAGAAGGACGGAGATCCTGTAACGCACATGCCGGAAATGGACTACGGTGCGCTGGAGTCTCTGATAAACGAAAAGACAAAAGCCATCGTAACTGTAGACCTTGCCGGCATCGTCTGCGACTACGATAAAGTATTCGGAATAGTCGAAAAAAAGAAGCACTTGTTCCGTCCCGCTGAGAGCGACGGCACGGCACTGGGAGATCTTTCCTCCAGAATACAGAAGGCGCTCGGAAGAGTTGCGGTAGTTGCCGACAGCGCCCACAGCCTGGGCGCAGGCAGAATGTTCCGCGGACAGAAGAAATACTGCGGAGCCATTGCGGACTTCACGAGCTTCTCCTTCCACGCAGTAAAGAACTTTACGACTGCAGAAGGCGGAGCAAGCACATGGCTGCCGCTCAGCGGAGTCGATGACGCGGAGATCTACAAGATGTTCCAGCTTCTGTCCCTGCATGGGCAGAACAAGGACGCGCTTGCCAAGACTAAGCTGGGAGCCTGGGAATACGATATCATCGGCCCCTGGTACAAGTGCAACATGACGGACATAATGGCAGCCATAGGCCTCCGCCAGCTGGACCGTTATCCCGGGCTGATAGAACGCAGGACTCAGATAATAAACAAGTACGACGCGGTGTGCGATGAGCTGGGCATCAGCCATCTGGTACACCACACGGCGGACATGGACAGTTCCAACCATCTGTACCTTATGCGTGTTCCGGGGATCGATGCCGATACAAGGAACCTTATCATCGAAAAGATGGCGCAACGCGGTGTTGCGACCAACGTGCACTACAAACCGCTTCCCATGATGACGGCATATAAGGCGCTCGGGCAGGACATAAAGGATTTCCCGAACTCCTATGATTACTACCATAACCTGATATCGCTTCCGCTGCACACGCTGCTTACCGACGAAGACGTCGATTACGTATGCGAAGCGCTGCGCGGAGCAATTAGAGAACTGTAATATGGGGTAAGTGAATGTTAAAGAAATGGGATGATCTTCCGGACTTCATGAGAGTACCGGAGGTGCGCCCTTACTGGGAGATACTGAATAAAAAGCGCGGTCAGCTGGGGCTTAAGCGGCTGTTCGACATTGTCGCAGGGGTCATTCTTCTGATCATCCTGGCCATACCGATGGGCATCATAGCCGTGCTGATCAAGAGGGACTCCGAAGGCCCGGTGTTCTACAGACAGAAAAGGGCCACTGCGTACGGGAAGCATTTCAGGATACACAAGTTCCGCACGATGGTAAGCAATGCCGATAAGATCGGCAGCACCGTTACCGTCGGGAACGACAGCAGGATAACGAAGGTCGGGTCAAAGCTAAGAGGCCACAGGCTGGACGAGCTTCCGCAGGTCCTGGACGTGATATCCGGAAATATGTCCTTCGTCGGGACAAGGCCCGAGGCCGTAAAATACATAGAACGCTACGAGCCGGAGTACAGAGCTACGCTTCTGCTGCCGGCCGGAATAACCAGCGAAGCGTCTATCAGATATAAAGACGAAGACCGGCTGCTTAACGCGGCAGACGACGTGGACAAGGTCTACATAGAAAAAGTCCTTCCGGAAAAGATGAAATGGAACTTAAAAAGCATTAAGGAGTTCAGCTTTTTCGGAGACATAGCCACCATGTTCAGAACGGTGTTCGCAGTATTGGGGAAAGAATACAAGTGAAGGAAGAGATAAATGACTGATGGTCTTGTATCGATAATAATGCCATCCTGGAATACTTCGCAGTTCATAGCGGAGTCGATTCAGTGTGTGGTAGATCAAACTTATACTGACTGGGAGCTGCTGATCGTTGATGATTGCTCTACAGATAACACGGACGACGTTGTAAGACCGTTCCTTGCTGATCCTCGTGTCAGGTATTTCAAGAACGAAAAGAACAGCGGAGCAGCGTTGACGCGCAACCGCGCCATGCGGGAAGCTCAGGGAGAATGGATAGCGTTTCTGGACTCGGACGACCTTTGGATGCCCGACAAACTGGAAAAGCAGATACGCTTTATGAAAGAAAACGGCTATGTATTGTCTTATACGGAGTACGAAAAGATCGGCGAAGATGATCGGCCGCTCAACATTTATGTTACCGGTCCGGATGTTGTCGACAAGCGGAAAATGTACAGGTACGATTATATCGGCCAGCTTACGATGATGTACAGCGCCAAGCATTTCGGATTGATCCAGATCAAAGACATAAAGAAAAACAACGACTACGCGATCAGGCTCCAGTTATACAAAAATCCCGGAACCAAGGCGTATCTGCTTAAAGAAGATCTTGCGAAATATCGGATCAGGAAGAAAAGCATCAGCCACGATAAAATCAGCAAAAAACTAAAAAGTCATTACGATCTGTTCCATATGTGCGATGAAAAGCCTGCTCCGGCTGCATTATGGTATGCATGCTGGAACATGTGGTTCGGTTTGTTGAAAAAGAAAAACTACGAAAAGAGCATCTGATAAAGAGATCAAACCATGAAGACGGTTGCTTTTATTAGAACGACCAATATATACGATGATTCCAGAGCAACGAAGGAGATAACGGCGCTGTCAGATGCCGGGTATCGGATCGTGGTTCTTGGCTGGGACAGGAACGGCGCGGCAAAAGAAAACACAGAAAGACTTTTTGCAGGCCGTAATGTCGATTGCCGTTTTTTCCCGTGTCCGCTTCCGACCGGAATAGGGATGAAAAACATCGACAAACTGATCAAGTGGTTCCATTGGATCAGGACTGAACTGAAAAGCATCGGTGAAATGTACGCTGTTCATGCCTGCAATCTCGACGGAGGTTTCGGTGCCGTCAGGTTCTGCCGAAGGAACAAGGTCCCCATGGTCTATGACATTTACGATTACTATATCGATTCTCATCATATTCCGGGGAAGCTTAAGTCTTTTGTCGAGAAAACGGAGATCGGGATAATAGATCAGGCAGAGTCAACGATAATCTGTACTGAGGAAAGAAGAGAGCAGATCAAAAGCGCGCATCCGAAGAAAGTAATCGTTATCCATAATTCTCCGGACGTACCGGAAAACTTTTCAGCAGCGATCGATTATGATTACGCATATTGCGGTTCGCTGTGTGACATGCGTCTGATAAAGGAGATATTGGACGGGTATAAAGATCATAAGGAATTAAGGTTCGCGTTTGCCGGAAATGACAAGTATCAGGATGAAGTAAAAAAGCTTGCCGACCGCTATGACAGGCTCGACTATTACGGTACCATTCCCTATACAAGAGTTCTTGAAATAGAGAGTCGGGCTAAAGTTCTGTCGGCTATCTACGAACCATCGATAAGGAATCACAAGTTATGTGCGCCGAATAAATTTTATGAAGCGCTTGCGTTGGGGAAACCGATCATCGTCTGCCGTGGTACCGGGATCGACAGGGTCGTGGAGTCGAACAAGATCGGTCTTGTCATAGATTATGATCAGGAAGAGTTTTATAGGGCACTTACGGCACTCATCTCTGACCAGGAGACATGTTCTGAGATGGGATCCCGAGCACGTGAACTGTACGATAAAGAGTTCAGATGGTCCAGAATGAGCGCCAGACTTTTAGATGCGTATTCATTTGAGCGCGAAAAAGGTGTTTGACCGATGACATTTGTTTATTTATTGTTTGCATGTTTATTGACTGCGTTGAGCAGACGGCAGTTCAAGAGGTGGATAAATCCGATCACTGTTTTTATCTACCCCTGGATCGTCATGATCATTTTCTATGAATTCAAGTTCATACAGTATTATGATCTCACAATAAAAACGCATATAGTCCTTATAGCAACTTTCGTACTGTATTCGATAGGTGTTCTTGCTGGCTGCGAGTTCGGGAGCAGCAAGGCGATGGTCATTAAACTGAGCAGCGGAAATAAAAGGGCGATATCCGAAAGCGAATACAAAAGACGGATGAGGATAGCTATTCTGGTCACGACAGTGATCGGCGGCATCTCGACAGTCATGGCCATCATATCGATCATCGGGCGGTATGGATTGAACTTCTACAATAAGATCACTTCTATCTACAGCGACCGCCTTTTAGGAAATTTTCAGGCCGATTCGATATCATATATCGGCAGTTTTCTGTTTATTGCGGTCATTATTACCGGTATGTACTTTACGAGATACGGTTTTCATCCTGTAATGATCCCTCTGTTTATACTTATCGTTTTAAGACCGTTCACCGGAGGCGCGCGTCAGGCGCTGGTCCAGTTCATTGTTATGCTGGCAATGCCGTTTGTGCTTGCGTGGAAAGAAATGAGAGCAAGAAAAAGGGCGATCAGGAAAAGCCGCAAGAAAACCAGAAGGACCATTATACTTATTGCCGCAGCTGTAATTCTGCTCGGAGGCCTATTGGTATTCGTAAGCAATCAGAGGAGCGCATATGTAGTCAATTCTTCTTTCCACAACTATGCGTCACCCGGTTTTGAGAAAGTGATCGAGAAGATCCCGGGCGTCTATCAATTGTATTCGTACTACGTATCGCCTTTGGGGGTGCTTAATGAGTTTCTGAAATCTCCGGACTTTAATTTCGGAGCAAATTCGCTCTTCCCCTTTTACAACGTCCTGAATAAATTCGGTTTCGGTATTCCCGTGCAGCGTTATCAGAAGTTTTATTTGATACCGATCTCGATAAATGTCGGAACAGCGGTCAGAGAATTGATAGAAGACTATTCGGTAGCGGCCTTTTTGATGATAGCATTATGTGGTTTCGCGGTAGGAAGCGCATATAAAAAATACGCTTTAAATAAATCCGTCAGATCGACCTTTGTTTTAAGCTTCATGTTTTTCCTGGCATGCATGTCTTGGTATATGTGGTTCCTGAGAGACGCGAATCTTATCATAGCGTTGATCTTCGGGTGCTTTATCTGCGATCGGATAGACAATTGTTATATTTCGGATGAGTATTCCAGAATGATTCCGCTTCAGGGGAGTGTTTGATGGCAGATGTTGTGGTCCTAAATTATAATGATGCCGAGACCACCGAGGCTTTTGTCCGGCAGGTCTGCCGTTACGATTCGGTAAGGCATATAATGATTGTCGATAACGCTTCTACTGATGATTCGGTTAAAAGGTTGTCTGCGTTAGAGTGCGGAAAAGTAAGGCTCGTGGTCAGTCCTGTCAACGGTGGATACGGAGCAGGAAACAACCTCGGGATAAGAGAATTATTCAGAGAATTCGGGTCGGAGTATATTCTGCTTTCTAATCCGGATGTAGTAATAGATAACAAAGCTATAGAAGCGACGGAGGATTTTTTAAGATCCCACAGCGAATATGCCCTGGCAGCGCCTTACATGTGTAAGCCCGACGGAACCAGAACGGAGAACAGCGCGAACAGGATCTCGAAATGGTATCAGTATGCGCTTACTCTGGGTGTAATATATGCGAAGTTTCGCCATCCGGGGCGCTATGCCGGTCTCAGCGAGATCAGAGAACCGGTGTTGGACGTCGGGTTTTTGGCAGGTTCGTGTTTCATGATGAACACAAAACTGATGATCGAGCACGGAATGTTTGATGAGAACATGTTTCTGTTCTGTGAGGAAGTCGTCTTAGGCATTAAGATGCGTGATGCCGGATACAAGACTGCGCTGCTCACGAGTGAAACATTTATCCATAATCATTCAGTCTCAATAAATAAATCGCTCAGATCCGAGGTCAAGAAGAAAAAGATCCTTGTAAAAAGTAAATTGTACGTTCTGGAACATTATTACAAGGTCCGCAGGATACCCATGTTATTTGCGCGGGTCCTTGCAGTGATATCAGTCGGAGAAGCTGCAGTAATGAGTTTTCTGAGAAACAGATAGATCAAAAAGCTGTTCAGGATGAAGAAAGAGATCAGTTTAAAACAAGTAGGGAAGGGAATGCTTATGTCGATTTCGGCACAGGCTGTTTCGCTTGCGGTCAGTTTCATTCTGAATCTAATCGTTCCCAAGTTCATAGATGAACTGCAGTATGCGTACTGGCAGACATATCTGCTGTATATCAGTTATGTCGGAATACTGCATTTCGGATTGCTGGATGGGATCGTTCTGCGTTACTCACAATATGACTATGACGAATTGGACAAACCGCGGATCAGGTCTCAATTCGTTGTCCTGTTCGTTCTGGATGCGATGCTTGCTTTTATCACTATAGGCATCGTAGCGTTAACGACCGGCGGGATCACTAAGATCATAATCATGCTGGTAGCTTTGGGCATAGTGACAAGGAATGTATTTACTTACACCTCGTATTCGTTCCAGATAACCAACAGGATCAACCGATACGCTACCATAATCGTTGCTCAGAGGGTGTTTTACGGCGCAGGGATCATGCTTATGCTTTTCCTGCACGTTAAAGAATTCTATTGGTTCTGCGTTGTTGACCTGTGTGCTGATGTGTTTGGCATACTTCTCGGTTCTTGCTTCAATAAGGGACTGTATTTCGGTAAATTGATCGAGATCAGGGAGATCTTCAAGGAAACGAAGACAAACGTCGCTGCGGGAATACTTCTTCTGATAGCGAACTGGGCATCTCACTTTATGACAGGCAGCGCCAAGATGATAGTACAATGGAGGTGGTCACAGCTTGTTTTCGGCAAGGTGTCTTTTGCTTTCAGTGTATCGAATCTGTTTTTGAATTTTGTGGCTGCGATCAGCGTCGTGCTGTTCCCGTCTTTGAAGAGAATGAAGAGGGAGGATCTGCCGAATGTGTATAAGAGCATACGCGGAATAATATCGCCTGTGTTATTCTATGTAATGATCTTGTATTTCCCGGGATGCTGGGTGCTGAACATGTGGCTGCCCAAGTATACGGAAAGTCTGAAATATCTGGGCATCCTTCTGCCGATAATCATTTTCTCTTCAAAAGTAAGTCTGCTTACCAACAATTATCTTAAGGCTTACAGAGAAGAGCATAAGA
>JAEEGL012532913.1_pt1 | contig 14505 bp, 10 predicted proteins | sample 9134231 | NCBI WGS metagenome assembly JAEEGL01 (sample SAMN16246548, study PRJNA631951) | gut metagenome | biome: gut microbiome; feature: rumen; material: fiber-attached | host: Bos | place: Iran: Karaj | collected 2018-10
GAGTTTCCGTCTGACTTTTCGAGGCTAAAAAGTCGAGCATCGAGTCGAGCATCGGAAAACTGTTGTGGCGGTCGGCTTTTTCGCGTGCACTCAACATTGCCAGTCGGCAGTGTACAACTCCGTGTCCAACATTTCGGGGCTGAAAAGTTGGACAATGAGTTGAACATCAAATATGAGCGGACGCTCCTCATGACATGCAGCAAAACAGGCGATGCCTTTTGAGACAACGTCTGTTTTATTGCCGTGGTGTGATACAATGTCTGACGTAACACAAACGAAGAGATCATTTGAGGATATAAAATGCCGCTTCTTACGCTTAATAACATCACGATGAATTTCGGTCCGCGCCGCATACTTGACGGCGTGTCTTTTCGCGTGAACAAAGGCGACAGGATCGCATTCATAGGTGATAACGGAGCAGGCAAATCCACACTGTTTAAGATCATAAAAGGAACCATTACTCCTGATGACGGTGAAGTGATACTGCATGGTAATACCATTGCAGGATATCTCTCGCAGAACATGGATGAACAGGACCTTTCGGGCGCATCGTTAAAGCCGTCAAATCTTATCGATCTTGAACTTAAGATAGAATCAGTTTCAGCTAAGATCACGCATGCATCAGAGAATGGTTCGGACACGGCAGAACTCGTTGATGAATTATCAAAACTGCAGTCGCTTTATGAAGCCTCTGGCGGATATGATTACGAATACAGATTAAAAGATGCGCTTGCAGGATTAGGTCTTTCTGATATTCACGGAAGAGATGATTTTACGGGGCTTTCGGGAGGCGAGAAGATGCGTGTGTGTCTTGCGCGTCTTATCGTCGACAGACCTGATATCCTCTTGCTCGACGAGCCGACGAACCATCTTGATATGGAAGCGGTTGAATGGCTTGAGAAGTTTTTATCTTCATACGGCGGAGCAGTTTTTGTCATCACGCACGACAGACATTTTATCGATCAGGTTGCTACAAGAGTTATCGAACTGGATGCCGGACACATCACTGAATATAAAGGCGGATACACTGATTACAAAGAACAGAAAGAGCACTTCATCAAGTCGCAGTCTCTTGTGACTAAAGCTTTGGAAGAAGAGCTTTCACATCAGCTTGACGTAAAGCAGACGATGCTCTCGCACAGAAATATCAGCGGTTACCACCAAAGAGAGAAGATGGTCGCAAAGCTTGAGGAAAAGCTTGAAGAAGCACGTTCAAGACTTCCTTCCGGATATGCGAAAATGAGTTTTACGGCTCAGCCCCTTGAACGTACGGGAAGGTCTGACAGGATAATACTCCAGGCAAAAGAACTTGCACTGAAATTCGATGATTGTGATGTTCCGTTATTTGATGGTCTGTCATTCGAAGTTACTGCCGATGAGAAATTATTCCTTGCAGGTCCCAACGGATGCGGCAAGACAACACTGCTTAAACTTTTGTCAGGTCACGCGGGCGAAAAGCTCAAAGGTTCATCAGGAACGGTTCTTATCGGTTCAGCACAGTCGATGGGATACATGGAACAGTTCGTCCCTTTTGATGATGAGGAAATGAACTGCTTTGACGAACTCGTATCAAGAAGTGATATCGGAACCACCGAAGCAAGAACACTTCTTGCAAGATTCGGATTCAAAGGTGATGATGCATTTAAGAAGATATCAATGCTTTCAGGCGGTGAGAGATCCAGACTTTATCTTTGCTGTCTCTTGCGCGAAAATCCTGACATCTTATTCCTCGACGAGCCTACGAATCACCTTGATATCAATTCAAGAGAGATCCTTGAGGACGCGATAAAAGAATACAGCGGAGCTGTCGTATGCGTAAGTCACGACAGATTCTTCATTGATAAATGTGCGGATAAAGTGCTTGGATTTAAGGATCATACGGCAACGTTATATGATTCGTATTATTTCTATCGTAAAGCTGTTCAGAATGATACTTCTGTTCCTGTTGCTGAAGAGACAAAACAGGAAAATGAGAATACGGTACGTAATGTAAACCGTGCACAGGAAAGAAAAGAATCAGCAAAGCGCCGTCAAAGGATCGCTGATATCGAGAAAGAAACTACAAAACTTGAAGCGGAACAAAAAGAACTTGAAGCTAAATTCGGCGGTTCATGTTCTAGTGAAGATCTTAAGCGTTATGAAGAGAACGCCAATAAACTTACAGCACTCTATGATGAATATTTTTCGCTGAGCGAAGAATAAAAATTTTGTATCTCGTTTAAACATTCAAACTGCATTTAAACCGCCTTTTTGTTCCGGTAAAACTTCCGGCTATAGCCGGAACTATTACCGGAAAAAACGATCAAAAACGCAAAAGTTCCGGTATTTTTTCCGGCTATAGCCGGAACTTTTACCGGAAGTTTTAAGAGAACGCACCGGAACTTATACCGGAAGTTTTAATAGAACGCACCGGAACTTATACCGGAAGTTTTAAGAGAATGCACCGGAATGTTTTGCCTTTCTTTTACATCATCACTGGTCTTTTTTATATATTAAGATTGATGTAAAATATTTTTATAATGTTTCCGGAGGTATGCGCATATGGCTATGACTATGACGCAGAAGATTCTTGCTGACCATGCAGGGTTGGAAAGTGTTGCTCCGGGAGACCTCATCGAAGCCCGGCTTGATTATGTTATGGGCAATGATGTTACTGCTCCGCCGGCGGTAAAAGTTTTCGAGAAGCTCGGAGTAAAAGAGGTTTTCGATAAAGACAGAGTCCTCATGATACAGGACCATTTCACTCCGAATAAAGATATCAAATCCGCTGAACTCAATAAGGCTATGAGATGTTTTGCACGTGAACATGAGATCACGCATTACTATGAACTCGGCAGAAGGGAAATGGGAATCGAGCATGTCATCCTTCCCGATAACGGTATCGTGCTGCCGGGTGATCTCATAATCGGCGCTGATTCACATACATGTACATATGGTGCTTTAGGTGCATTCTCGACAGGCGTCGGATCGACTGATCTTGCATGCGCGATGGCCAGAGGCGTCACGTGGTTTAAGGTTCCTGAAGCGATAAAGATCAACCTTAAAGGCATGTTCAAAAAGTATGTTACGGGCAAGGATCTTATCCTTTCGATCATAGGAAAGATCGGTGTTGACGGCGCGCTCTATAAGTCTCTGGAATTTGACGGTGAAGGCATAAAAGCGCTTTCGATGGACGGAAGACTTACTGTCTGCAATATGGCGATCGAATGCGGTGCAAAGAACGGTATTTTCCCGGTTGATAATTACACATTAAAGTACATATCAAGGACTAATCCGGAGAGATTCATCAAGAGCGATTATAAGGTATATTCAGCGGATGAGGATGCGGAATACAGTCAGGTCATAGATATTGATCTTAATGATATCGATCTTACCGTCGCGCTGCCGCATCTTCCTTCGAATACAAGGAAAGCAGCTGACTGCGGTGACTTGAAGATCGACCAGGTCGTAATAGGTTCCTGCACTAACGGAAGGCTTGAGGATATCGGTGCTGCGGCAACTATTCTTAAGGGTCTTAAAGTACATAAGGATGTCAGATGCATTGTTATTCCGGGATCCCAGAAGGTATACCGCCAGGCGCTCGAAAACGGATGGCTTGAGATATTGGATGACGCCGGATGCGTTATCTCCACACCGACATGCGGTCCTTGCTTAGGCGGTCATATGGGCGTGCTTGCAAAGGGCGAGAGATGCGTTTCGACAACAAACAGGAATTTCGTGGGACGCATGGGCGATCCTGAATCGGAAGTTATCCTGAGCGGTGTTCCTGTTGCTGTTGCTTCCGCAGTTCTCGGACGCGTCGGAACACCTGATGAGCTTTAAGGGGGTTAAGGGATGAAAGTCAGCGGAAAAGTTTTTAAATACGGCGACAACATCGATACTGATGTTATCATTCCCGCAAGATATCTTACATCGGCAGATCCGGAGCATCTTAAAGAGCATTGCATGGAGGATATCGATCTGTCTTTCAGGGACAGGGTAAAGCCCGGAGACATCATGGTTGCCGGAAAGAATTTCGGCTGCGGATCTTCAAGGGAACATGCACCGGTAGCAATCAAAGCAAGCGGCATATCGCTCGTCATTGCAAGTGATTTTGCGAGGATCTTCTACCGCAATTCGATCAATGTCGGACTTCCTATCCTGGAGTGTCCTGAAGCAGCGGAAAAGATCAATGACGGAGATGAGATCGAAGCGGATTTTGATACCGGAATCATTACTGATAAGACTACAGGGGAATGCTTTAGTTCAAAGCCTTTTCCTGAGTTTATAAAGAACATTATGGCCAGTGGCGGACTCGTGGGATATACAGAGTCCGGGTTGAAAAAATAAGGGGAAAAACTATGTCCAAAAAGTACAACATAGCAGTTATTCCCGGTGACGGAATCGGTCCCGAGATCACGACTGCTGCTATTGAAGTTTTGGAAGCCGCTGCAAATAAACAGGGAATAGAAATCTTCACAAAAGAGCTCAAGGCCGGAGGTGCTGCGATCGACAAGTTCGGAATACCGCTTCCGCAGGAGACCATTGAATCTGCTATGAACAGCGATGCAGTTCTGTTAGGTGCCGTAGGCGGACCCAAGTGGGATAATGTTGAGCCTGAGATCAGACCTGAAAGAGCGCTTCTCGGATTAAGATCCGGTCTCGGATTATATGCGAACATCAGACCGGTCATTGTTTATGATGAACTTAAAGGCGCTTCGCCTCTTAAAAATCCCGGAAACATTGATTTTGTTATAGTCAGAGAACTTACCGGCGGTATCTATTTCGGCAAGACCGGCGGATATCAGAGCGGTGACCATCTGCCTGACGGAACAGTTAAGGGGAAGGTGGTATTTGATACCGAGAGTTATTCGGAAGGCGAGATAACAAGGATATTGAAGATCGCTTTTGATCTGGCAATGAAGAGAAGAAAGAAGCTTACTCTCGTTGACAAGGCAAATGTGCTTGTCACGAGCAGAATGTGGAGATCTCTCGCAAGCCAGATGAGCTTTGATTATCCTGAAGTCGAATTCGACTGCCTTTACATCGATAATGCCGCAATGCAGCTTATCAGCAGGCCTTCGAGCTTTGACGTTATCGTAACGAGCAACCTTTTCGGTGACATATTATCAGACGAGGCAGGACAGATAGCAGGTTCTATAGGAATGCTGCCTTCTGCTTCTATCGGCGCGCCGGGAACGCCCGGATTATTTGAGCCGATACACGGTTCAGCGCCTGACATTGCAGGACAGAACAAGTCCAATCCGATGGGTTCGATACTGTCTGCAGCAATGATGATGAGGATAACGTTCGGCGAAGAGGAGGTCGCTTCTGATATTGAGAATGCGGTCAAGAAAACTCTGGAGAAGGGACTTCGCACCAGCGACATAACCTTAGTCGGAGAAGAGAATAATTTTACGCTTGTCGGCACTAAAGAGATCACGGCTGAGATAATCGCCAATCTCTGACGGCAGGAGGAAAAGAGGATCAATATATGGCAAAAAAGCTTGTCGCAGTGATCGACGTGGGATCGCTCACGGCGAGACTTAAGATTTTCGAGATCGGATCAAAGGGCAAGCCCAAAGAGATCGAGGCGGTCCGTAAGTTTACGGGCATAGGCACCAAGTCATTCAGCTCGGGTGTCATTCAGCCTGCACAGGTCGAAGAGCTCTGCAAATGTCTTAAGATGTTTGATGAGAAATGCAGGGAATACGGCGTTGCAAGGGTTTTCTGCGTTGCGACATCCGCTTTCAGAGACGCGTCAAATTCCGAAGTCGTAATAGAGAAGATAAGGACCAGGACAGGCTTTAAGATCAAGGTCTTGGACAATTCGATGGAGCGCTATTATCAGACGCTGGCAGTTCAGGCTATCTATCCGGATTTCGCGAAAATAATCTCCGACGGCACCATGATGCTCGATATCGGTTCAGGCTCAATACAGGCATCCGTATACGATAAGTCGGAATTTGTTTTCAGCCAGAACCTTCTGCTTGGATCACTCAGGATCTCAGGCATGCTTACTGACCTTCAGAGCAGAACGATCAACTACGATCAGGTGCTCGAAGAATTCATTGGTCAGGACCTTGATGACTATCACGCAATGGAACCCAAGGGCATAATCTACAAGAACCTCATCGCTTTTTCGGGCGAGATGGGCTATATCAAGCATCTTGCAGGTCATGGTGCCATGGATTCCGTAGTCATTACCAAGGACGAATTCCTTAAGGTTTACAATCTGCTTCTCAAAGTAAGACCGACGGATCTTACCCTCAAGCACAACGTTCCTTCGATGATCGCGCCTTTGCTCCTGCCGACGGCCCTCATCATTAAGAACATGCTTGATTACACGGGCGTTGATAAGATCTATATGCCGCACGCATCGCTCTCTGACGGAATCATCTATTACTACTGCGTTAATTCGCAGGGACTTAAGACGGATATCTCGCCTGACAGTTATATTATTTCCGCTGCACGGCACATCGCGAAAAGATACCGTTCGAGCAAGAAGCACATTGAATTTGTTGAGAAAGCCGCGCTTGAGTTTTTCGATGAGACCAAAAAGATAAGCGGTCTCGGAAGCCGTGACAGACTGCTTTTACAGGTTGCGGTAATACTCCACGAGATAGGCAAGTTCGTTCACTCGAGAAACCACAGTGACGCTGCTTATTCGATAATCAAGAACACGAATCTCATGGGACTTGACCACGATGAGGTCAACATGATCGCCATGATCGTAAGGCTCTATCCGAGGAGCAAGCCTTACGACAGTTATTACTATTCGATCCTTCCTCCGGACCAGAAGGTCATCGTGTCAAAGCTCGCGTCGATATTAAAGATCGCGGATGCACTTGACGCTTCGCACAAGGAGAAGGGCAAGAAGATCCAGTGCAAGATCAAGGACAATGAATTTGTTATAACCTGTGATGCTTCCGAAGACATGTCTTTCGAGAAATGGGCATTCGGCAACAGAAGCGTCATGTTCGAAGATGTTATGGGAATCAAGCCGGTTCTCAAGACCAGGAGGGAAGGCTAATGGCTGTCAAAAAAAACGCGGATACGCGCAAGGCAAATACAGGAGCGAAGAAGGCTTCAGTAAAGAAGACTGCTTCCAAAAAAGCACCAGCAAAGAAAGTTTCAGTAAAGAAAGCAGCTGTCAAAAAGACTGACGTCAAAAAGGCCGTTGCAAAAAAGGCCGTTGCCAAAAAGCCTGCTGCAAAGAAGACTGCACCGAAGAAGCGCGCTCCCCAAAAGACGGCGCCTAAAAAGACCGCTCCCCAAAAGACGGCTCCCAAAAAGTCAGTTCAGGGAAAGCCGTCTTTATTTGTTGCTTCACCTGAAGCTTCCGGAGCTGATTTCTTTAAATCCGGCGCGTCTTTCCTTAGCGGCAACGCGTGCTTTTATAACCGTGAGCTTTCATGGCTCGAGTTCGATGACAGGATCCTTCATGAAGCAAGAGACGTTAAGAATCCTTTGCTCGAAAGGCTGAATTTCCTGTCGATCACCGCGTCTAATCTCGACGAATTCTATATCGTAAGAGTTGCATCTTTGCGCGACATGCAGAGCATCGATTTTGCCGAGCGTGATATCGCCGGTTTCTCCATCGATGAACAGCTCGAGAGGATCGACCAGAAGACAAGAAGGACAATGTCTTTGATGTATTCAACATACGGAAGATCCCTTGTCCCTTCTTTGGCGCAGGAGAAGATCTTCCTCAGGAATTACGACGAGCTGACAGATCAGATGAAAGCCATTGCCGACTCGTATTTCAAGGCAGTGCTCTATCCGATCCTGACGCCCATGGCTGTTGACTCTTCAAGGCCTTTCCCGCTGATATACAACCGCATGCTCAATATGTGCGTCATGCTCGAAAATGAACCTTCAAAGGCAAAGCTCCAGGAGAATGCCACATACGGCATCAGCAATGCTAAGCACACAGTCAATGAGGATAAATATCTATATGCAACTGTTCAGATACCGACGGTCGTAAAGAGGCTTTATCAGATACCGACTGAAGAAGGCGATGTTTTCGTTCCCGTTGAGCAGATAATAAGAGCAAATACTGACATGCTCTTTGACGGGCAGAACGTTGTCGCAACTGCTTTTTACAGGGTAATGCGCAACGCCGACCTTGATATCGACGAGGACGAGGCTGAAGACCTTTTAAAGGAGATCGAAGCACAGGTAAGACGCAGAAGATTCGGCGAGATCATAAGACTTGAGGTCCAGGATGACATTGATTCAGACCTTTTGAGATATATCGTTAATGAGCTTGAAGTAGATGAGGCTGACATATTCAGCGTTAACGGTCCCATCGACCTGACGTTCCTTTCCAAGCTCGCTTCGGCATGCAAGGCAAAGCATCCGGAACTCTGCTATAAAGCACATGAACCGGCTGAGGCTGCTTCTTTTGACGGCCCTGTCTGCGAGCTTGATATTTTCGAGCAGATAAGAGAAAAAGACAGGATCGTGCATCACCCGTATGAGACATTCGAACCTGTTCTCGAATTCGTTAAGCAGGCGGCAAGAGATCCCAATGTTCTTGCCATCAAGCAGACTCTGTACCGTGTATCTGACAGGTCGCCGATCATCGCGTCACTTCTTGAGGCAGCGCAGAACGGCAAGCAGGTAATGGTACTCGTAGAACTTAAAGCGAGGTTCGACGAAGAGAACAACATCAACTGGGCAAAGAAACTCGAGAATGCGGGATGCCACGTAATCTACGGCCTTGTGGGACTCAAGACACACAGCAAGATCACGCTTGTCGTGCGCAAGGAGGAAGACGGCATCAGAAGATATCTGCACCTTGCAACCGGTAACTATAATGATGTAACCGCCAAGATCTATACGGATCTCGGGTTATTTACGGCTAACGAATCCTTTGGCGAGGACGCATCGGAGTTCTTTAACATGCTCTCCGGATTCTCAATTCCTCAGACGTGGAGAAGGCTTATCCCGGCGCCTTTGTGGATGAAGGATTACTTCATTGCGAGGATCAGACGCGAGACCGATAATGCCAAGGCAGGCAAGCCTTCGCGCATCATTGCCAAGATAAATTCACTTGTTGATGAGACCATCATCAAGGCTCTCTATACCGCATCTAATGCGGGCGTTAAGATCGACCTGATCGTAAGAGGCATCTGCTGCTTAAGGGCAGGCATTCCGGGCATGAGCGAGAACATTACGGTCCGCTCCATCACGGGACGTTTCCTTGAGCATTCGAGGATCTTCTATTTCTATAATGAAGGTCATGAAGACATCTATCTTGCTTCCGCCGACTGGATGCCGAGAAACTTGAACCGCCGTGTTGAGCTTCTTTTCCCGATCGAGGATCCTGACTGCAGGGCAAGAGTAAAGGAAGTTCTTGATGTTGAGCTCGCTGATACGGTAAGAGCTTCGTTCCTGTCGTCTGACGGCACTTACCATAAGCTCGATCTGAGAGGCAAGGAGAAAGTCGATTCGCAGCAAAAGCTCATCGATCTTGCAGATGCGGCGATCGCCGAGCGCCACAAGAGCATAGACAAGAGGGAGTTCATTCCTGAGGAAAGTCCGAAGGAATAAGGTCTTCACTGCATAATGACGTGTATTGCAGGGTTGCTTTTACGGCGGTCCTGTTCTTTTGAATCCGGAAATGCCGTGTGAAAGCCTGTTTGAGGCATTTTAGCTTCTTTAAGGACAGGTTAAGTTTATGTTAATGATTTAGTGATACAATACTCAGGCAAAAGGGGGGCACCTTATGGAATTTGTTATAAACCATCTTGTTAAGAATTACGGATCCAAGAAGGTCCTTAAGGATGTTGATTTTGTTTTCGGTGAAGGAAAGATCTACGGGCTTTTGGGCCGCAACGGTTCGGGAAAGACAACGTTCTTCAATTGCATAAACGGTGATATCGATACCACTTCAGGATCTTTTTACCTGCGCGAAAACAGTGATTCCAAGGAGATAATCCCGTTGCTGCCCGAGGACATCGGATATCTCGTCTCAACCCCGACGGTGCCTGAATTCATGACGGGCAGGGAGTTTTTGAAGTTCTTTATCGAAGTCCATGAGGAGATTACTCCGGACAGGACGATCGACGAATATTTTGATTATATGATGATCCCTGAAGATGACAGGGACAGGCTTTTGAAGGATTATTCGCACGGCACGAAGAATAAGATGCAGATGCTCTTAAACATCATCGCGTCGCCGAGACTCGTTCTTCTTGATGAACCGCTTACTTCTCTTGACGTTGTCATTGCAGAGGAGATGAAGAAGGTCATAAGAAGCCAGAAGCAGGGAAGGATTACGATCTTTTCCACACATCTTCTTGATGTGGCTGTTGATCTTTGCGATGAGATCGTTCTGCTTCACAACGGCAGGCTTGAGCCAATCGACAAGAACGAACTGAATGACAACGATTTCAAGATAAAGATCATTGAGGCATTGAAGGATCAGGACGATGCTTAAGGATTTCTTCAATACATTAGTAAAGGTAATACATCTGAGGAGTATTATCGGTTATAACGGTCTTGTTTTCGCGCTCAGGAAAACACCGGTGATCGGAAAACTGATTCCCGACCGCTTATACAGCACGGCATTTCTTAAGATCATTTACTGGGTGATCCATGTTGTGGCCGAAGTGTGCAAGCTCTTTGCCGGCAAGATCTTCGGACTCGGGATGATCTATCTCATATCGTTTTTCCTTAAGACAGAATATCTCGAATACAATATGGCATCAGGTGTATCCGGATCCGCTCTTTACGCCGGTTTTGCACTGTCACTGTTTGTTGTCTACGCATTGTACGGAATACTCTTAAATATTCCTGTGTTCAGATGCACGCCTGAGAAGGAATACCTGGTTTTCATGATCAGGATGAATCCGAGAAAACTCAATAACACGCTTTTCATATACGATCTTGCAAAGCTTGTCATCGGTTATCAGATTGCGGGAATAGTTGCTGTCGTTACAGGCTGTCCTTTCTGGGTATGGCTTGGAATACCGGTTCTTGCCGTATTCATCAAGCTGTTCGGAACAGGTGTGCTCGCATTCTCGTACAGGATCAAAAATGATCACCACAAGCCTTTGAAATCAAGTGCTCTCGGTATGGTATTCAGGATCGTTACGGTTATACTTTCCGCGCCTGTTGTACTCATGTTCATTGCTAACGGACACTATGTTCCGCTCCATATTGCACTTATTGTTTGTGCAGTTCTTATTCTGCTCGGCATCCGGGGACTGTCAGTCCTTATGAAGTTTGATGCAGGCCTTCACAGGAGAGCTCTCCGCGACAATATCGTCAAATATGAGGAACTGATACACAAAGAGCCCGATAAGACCAAGAGCTTCAAGCGCCTCAAGGCAAAGGGCAGTGTTAAAGGCAACAAAAAGGGCTTCGAATATCTTAATTCTTTATTCGTCAAAAGACACAGCGGCATGCTTATGGTTAAGCCAATTGCTTTTGCGGTATTTGTCCTTGTTTTATTGGGCCTTCTGATAGCGGAATTCATCTATGGTTATTATCAACAGTTCGGAGGCGATAACTGCATCCGGATGGTCATGAATAATCTTCTCAACATTATCCTTTTCAAGTGTTATGACGACCCGCTGCTTCCGTTTGAGATGACATCTGTGGCATCGTTTTTCAGATGGCTTGTCCAGTATCATCTTTTAGGCATGGTTGTTCTGATCTCGGGAACCGATAATTCCGGTAAGAGCACACAGGCGATGTATATCAACTGCGATAACAGCCTCATGACGTTCAGCTTTTTCAAGCAGCGAGACAAGATCATCAAGCTCTTTGACATAAGACTTAAGCAGCTCATAAAGATCAACATAATTCCGGCACTTGCTTTTGCACTTGCAGCAAACCTGATACTGTTCTACACCGGCGGACAGGATTATCCGTTCCAGTATCTGGCGACATTTGTTGTTGCATCTTCGCTCAGCATAATCTATTCGACAATATGGCTTTCACTCTACTATCTGTTCCAGCCGTACACGACATCCGTCAATGTAAAAGGCGGCATGTATAAGGTTGTCAGTGTGATCACTGCCATTGTCTTTATGATACTTTTCTTCATACCTTGCAATTCTCTTATCCTTGCAGGAATCCTCGCCGTGTTCACTGTCATTTTCGTCCTTTTAATGAGGAAGGCAGTTTATAAACACGCACCAGAAACATGGAAACTAAAAGTGTAAATTTAAAACAAAAATGATATTTGCCCGGCGATGTTGTATTATGCCTGCCGATACTATATTATTCAAAATAGTTTGCATTGGGACGTAGGCATTTTCGAGGGGATAAAACATGGAAACCGGTAGGCGTATTATCAGCATTGATGAGATCGTAAAACTCACATGTGGTAATGCTGAAAACGTTTTTTCGCACAACAACACAGATGATGAATCAAGGCGTTTCCGCTATCTTTTGAACGGAGACATCAGAGCTGTTGATGAAGCCGATAAGCTTATGGGTCCTGAAGTGAAGGGTAAGTTCTCTGAAGATTCCCTCCGCAATATGAAATATCTTTTTGTCGTTAACACCGGCCTTGCTTCGCGCTGCATGATCGAAGCCGGAATTCCCAAAGATACCGTACGTTCCATCAGCGACGACTATATCAGAAAAGCCGATGTCGCAGGTTCAGTTAAAGAGATCCATGCGATCAACAGGGAAGTATGGACAGCTTTTGTCGATACGGTAAGGACCTTCAAAAAAGAGAGAGCATATTCCAAGACTGTATGGATCTGCCTGAATTACATCGATTCACATTTCACGGAGAAGATCACGCTCGATTCAGTTGCAGGAAGCCTCGGCATGTCTTCGAGCTATCTCGCAACCGTCTTCAAAAGGGAGACCGGAAAGACATTTTTGGGCTGCCTTACCGAGAAGAGGATCGAGGTCTCCAAAGCACTGCTTTCCAAGACCAACTATTCCTTTGCTGACATCGCATGTTCTCTTTCGTTTTGCTCGAAAAGTCATTTTGCCAAGATCTTCAAGAAATATACCGGCTACACTCCCATGGAGTACCGCGTAAAGTTCTACGAAGCTACGTTCTCAAAGCTGTAAGACTTATCCCTGTTTAATTAGAGTAAGATTTCAGATCCCGTATTCCCAAAATCTGATCGTCTTTTTCATAACCTTGAAAAGCGGTCTTGAGATCAGATCGAACACCAAATATATGACCCAGCTTGCCAGATATACCGCAATTGCAACACCTGCAGTGTGAAGAATATATATAACAGTATTGCCTTTAACAACTTCTGCGATATTGAAATACCTGAACAGATAGAAGTTCGTAAGATAAACTGCAAATGCAGCCTTGGCAAGGGAATTGATGACTTTGTTTGATTTGATCTTAAGCTTTGAGAATGCAATGAATACCGAAGCTGAACCTATGACTACGAGAGGATTGGAGTAGTGAAGAGGCGTCTCTTGGAAATAGCTCCACAAAGTATTTATGCCACAGCAGAGAATAAATACAAGGAAAAATACCGTAGAGGAGTACTTAGCCAGGGCGTCTTCGTGTTTGCGAATCAGGACTCCGATGATGAACATCAGGATGAACTGCACTATGTTATATCCGTCGTTGATACCCGCACCAAAGAAGCTCAGACCTTCAATGATAGGTCCGAAAGATTCTGTAAGGGAATCTATCAAAGCAGGCTGAAACGCGAACAGTACAAATGAAAGGACAAGCAAGATCTTGTGACCTTTTGAATCCAGCTTGTCGATAAGCAGATTGATCAGCGGGAATATCAGGAGCAGTGCGATATAGACATTGAAAAACCAGTAGCGAGGAAGAAGCGACGATACCATATCCCGTACGTTGAATGACTGGTAACCCGTAGCCAGATCAACGATATAGAGAATGATCTTAAAGAACATGACCTGAATGAGAAGACAAACAGGTTTAAATAATCCGCTTTTCCTTTTTCCTGCAAGAAAATACCCTGTGATCAGGACAAAAGTGTTTACTGCTCCTATGAACAGACACTCAAGGAAATACATAACGACTTCATTAATGCTTCCCTGGGGAACATACGTTAATCCGCCTCCAATATCCTGGTTGTTGTAATGCAGAATAACAACACCCAACATAGTCAGGATACGTAACAACTCTATATTGCTCTTTCTACCTTCAATCTTAGTCATTTTCATTCCTTTTATGCTAAGAGTCCGGAGATTATATAAGTTGGTGGAGCATACGGGATTTGAACCCGTGACCCCCACACTGCCAGTGTGATGCGCTCCCGTTGCGCTAATGCCCCTTACAGAATCTGATTATACTTGTGCTTATCCTTTAAGGCAACATAAAAAGGGATAGCAGGGTCATCTGACAGTTTATAATTCCAAGCCCTTAAGGCACGTTTTGCGGGTTGTGTGATATACTCTTGAAAGTATTCCATTTTTGGAGGTTTTGAGGAATGAGCATTACATCCCGTGACTATTTATCAGCTAAAAATCCCGATCTGAAGGCTACACAGTTCACCATGACCATTGACGGCGGCTATTCCGCTTCTGTCATCACATACGGTGCTGTCATCA
>JAEEGL012703854.1_pt1 | contig 14505 bp, 18 predicted proteins | sample 9134231 | NCBI WGS metagenome assembly JAEEGL01 (sample SAMN16246548, study PRJNA631951) | gut metagenome | biome: gut microbiome; feature: rumen; material: fiber-attached | host: Bos | place: Iran: Karaj | collected 2018-10
GGGCAGTTCGAGGCCTTCAAGCGGCAGCTGATCGAGGAGATCAACGCCCTCCACGTCCCGGGACTGCCGAAGGTGGAAAGGCTGAACGCCCTGGTGGGCGCCTACGTCAATCTGGAGTATCCGCTTCCCGGCGGGATGAAAGCGAAGTTTCTGGACGACCGGACGACCTATCTGGGCAATCAGCTGGAATCCGAGCTTTCCTCCGACAGATGCTTCGGCGTTCTGGCCAATATGGATTTCATTTTGATCTGCACCTATGCAGCAGAAGGCGCCGATCCGGAGCTTGTTCTTTACAAAAAACGCTGACCAAAACGATACAGACACTGCGGCGGTTCCGAGTCCGGGACCGCCGCTTTCTTCTGCCCCCACGCCGCGGGTTTTCGCTTCGCAAGACCCCGGTGTACGGAATACCGCACTTGTCTGCGGGACAGGGCTCCAAAGCCGGGGCGGCGGCATGCTTTGGGGAAAATCTTATGTTGCGCTTTTTCACAGAATCCGGTATAATTCATGACAGCAGAGTATTTTTATACTTTTCGTGCCTGAAAAGGAGGAAATCAAGATGAAGCGATTGATCGTCTATTATTCCCTGTCGGGGAATACCGAGGAGGCCGCGAAGCAGCTCGCCGGGAAGCTCGGGGCGGACTTGCTGAAGCTGGAGACCGTGAAACCCATGCCGAAAAGCTTTGCGGCGCAGATCCTTGTGGGCGGCGGGCAGGTTATGATGAATCATATCCCTGCGCTCAAGCCGCTGGACAAGGACGTCGGCGCCTACGATGAGATCATCCTCGGCTCGCCGATCTGGAACAGCAAGGGCGTTCCCGCCGTCAACGCTTTTTTGCAGGATGCAGCCGCGGCGGCCAAGGTCACGTCCCTGTTCTTCCTGAGCGGCGGCGGGGAAACGAAAAAGGGACTGGCGGCGATCACAAAGCGGCTGCCGAATCTGAAGCATACCGTGTCTCTGCTGGACAAGAAACACGAAAACAGCAAGGACAACGCCGCGAAGCTCGACCAATTTGCAGCGGAAATAGCATCATGACACAGGTAAAACTGACGATTACGGAAAGCCGCTGCAGATGCGCCTGCCACAGGACGGGAGACAGCTTTGTGGTGGGGGATCTGTGTCCGCCGCTGTGCCATGAGCTGTGGAGCGTGGTCTATCCCTATGTGTTCGCCCTGCAAAACGGGGCGGTGCTGGACTGCGGAGAGGGCAGGGCAAGGGCCTTTGACGCCCGGTGTCCGGACGGCGGCAGGGTTTGCGTCCACGGGGAAGTGCTGGAGCAGCTTCCGGATTGAAAAACGGCGTCGGAGAGGAATCATCATGAAGCTCGGGATTCTGTCTGACACCCACGGTCTGCTCCGGCCGGAGGTGACGGCGGCGCTGGCGGGCGCAGACGCGATTTTCCATGCCGGCGACGTCGGCAGCCGGGAGATCCTGGACCGGCTGGAGGCCCTTGCGCCGGTTTACGCGGTGCGCGGAAACGCCGACAGTGCATGGGCGGAGGCGCTTCCCGCCGTCCTGGATCTTTCCCTGGACGGCCTGCGGATCTGTATGACGCACAAAAAGAGGGATCTGCCGCAGGAGCTTGGCGCTTATGATCTGGCAGTCGTCGGTCACAGCCATCAGTATTCGGAGGTCCGGGACGGCAAGACCCTGCTTTTGAATCCGGGCAGCTGCGGTCCCCGCAGATTCTGTCAGCCCATCACCCTCGCGATTGCGGAAACCGCGGCGGGGCAGATCCGGGTCACCAGGATCGACATTGCCCGGCCGGCCCCAAGGCCGAAGATCGACCCGAAGGACGTCAGGGCGCAGATCGAGCTGGTGATCCGGGAGCTGGAAAAGGGCCGCGGCCCCCGGCAGATCGCGGAGAAATACGGCATGGACCCCGCCCTGGCGGAGCAGATCGCCCGCCTCTGCCTGACGCATCCCGGCGTCACGGCGGACGGCATCATGACGAAAATGGGACTTTAAACATAGAACGAACGCAGCGGCTTCGTCGAATCCGGCCCGGAGCTGCAGATGCAGAGCGCGCAGAAGCAGGCGGCGTTCGAAGTCCGGACAACCGATACACAGGAGGAGAATTCATCATGGCAGAGCCAACGTTACAGGAATTATACAGTCAGCTGCAGGATTCGGAGCAGCGTTCTCCCGCCCACAACGAACTGATCCAGGCGATCGAGAACCTGCACCAGGCGTCGCTTCCCTTCCGCCGCTTCCTGGGGCGGAAGAAGCTCCCCTTCGTCAAAGCGCGGGACAAGGCCCGCCTTATGGAGCTGCATCAGCAGATCGGCGAAAAGGCCGAGGCCCTGCTGGCGGGCGAGGACAGCCCGGAAGTGAAGGAGACGGTGAAAAAGATCGCCGCTCTGTCTTCCCTGAACTACAACGCCCTGCTGCAGTACAACCCCAACACGCCCAAGACCCTGGAGAGCATTGAGGAGCAGGCCCGGACGCTGGTCCTCCACGTGGGCGAGCATGAATTCGGAGAGGCGGATCGGCTTGGCGCCAATCTCTCCGAGCGGATGCCCCTGGCCCTCTACGACGACAACGGGAAAAAGATCAGCGGCGTGTTCACCAAAAAGAGTACGTTTCAGGTCCAGGAGCCCTTTTACAAGGCGCTCGACACCGCGCTGGCGAACCAGGAGCCGGAGTACAAGGCGATCACGGAGCGCGCTATTCAGTGTCTTCGGGAGAAGATCGGAACCCCGCTCAAGCTGAAGCATCCCGCGTCCGGCCAAACGATCCAGCTGGGCAGCGATCCGGCGGAAAACATCTATCAGCTGATGCGGAACGCCACCGTCAAGAGCAAGGGCAAAAAGAAGATCGACAATCTCAACCTCTACGCGCTCGTCAAGCAGATCCTTCCTCCCCAGCTCGCGGCCGAATTCCGGCCGGAGATGTGTTTTACCCTCGGAAACGAACTCGACAAGATCCGCAACGCAATCGGCATAACCCTGGGCGATGCGAAGATCCCGGAGGGCGCCCGGCTGGACAGCCGCAACGCCGCCATGAGCGCGGCGGCGGACCTGCTGGGGATGCCGAGGCTCGTCGCCCGTGCCCGGCCGATGAAGATCGTCGATGAAAACGGGAACGAGATCGAAGGGACCTTCATGGAGCTGGCCAAGGGCATGGATATCAAGAACCTGCACGCAGGAGCGGCGGCCATCGACAAACACGCCCTGGAAAACACCACTGGCCTCGGCTTCAAGGATGTCGCCAATCTGCAGGTCCTCGACTACATCTGCGGCAACGTCGACCGCCACCCCGGGAACATGACCTATCGGTTCGATCCGAACCTCAAATTCTACGGAGTGCAGCTCTTCGACAACGATTGCTCCTTAGGCAATCTCGTCGTGCCAAGCGGCGAGGGCAGGAACCGCATGGTGGGCGCGAAGAACATGCGCGCAATTCCGGCGGAAACTTATCGCCGCGTTATGCAGCTCACGCCTGCCACGCTGAAATATGCCCTGCGGGGCTTCGGCCTGTCCGAGGAGGAGCTGAACGCGGCAGGTCGCCGCCTGGAAACGCTGCAGGAGGATCTGCGCATTGAAAAGCAGTTCTATGAGAAGCACGACCGCGAGCATCCGGAGCAGGGAAGGGTGCTGCTTCCCGGCCACGTCAGGATCCTGGAGGATTACGAATGGAGGCAGTACCCGATGGACCAATTCTCCACAGAGCTCGACGGTTCGGCGTCGAAGAATGCCTTTGCACTTGCCGAATACGGCGTAAATGGCATGAGCGAGCGGTGGGCGGAGCAGAAGGCGAAATTCAGAGATCTTTCTGCGACGATCGCCGCCGGCATGAAAAACCGCGCCAACCGTTCCACCGCCGCGCGGGAGCAGAAAAAGGCGGCCGAGCTGCAGCGCATTCTGGGCAAGCGGACCTGGTGGGGCTTCAGCTCGGACAATTACCGGAACATGCAGACCGCGGTCAAGAACTATCTTGAGGCGCAGAAGCAGCTCGCCGAGCGGCTGAAGACCGCCAACAGCGAGGAGGCGAAGCGCAGCGCCAGCTATCACGGGGCCAGAGACGCCGTGGTGACGCAGGAGGATTTGCAGCGGCTGCAGCAGCTCTCCCTGCGCATGAAGCAGGCGGCGAAGACCTATCTGGACGGCAAGCTGGAGAACGGAGAGGTCCCGAAGAATGCCAGCGATTACACGAAGAGCCGGATCGAAATCGCACGGGAGGTAATGGAATACGGTGCCCAGGGCGAGACGATCAGGCCGGAGGAGACCCGGAAGGCTGTCGCCAACGAGAACGAGGCCGCGGCAAATACCGCCAAGCGGCAGGCCCTGCAGGCCGCCGACGCTCCGAAGACGTCGGAGGGACCGGGGCCGATACAAGCGTAACAGAAGGGGCGCAGATCGTACGAATAAGCTGAAAAAGCCGAGGGCTTGGGGCTGGACGCTTCGTATCCGCTGCGCCGGAGGAAGACGGGAGATAGCAGAACGATGATCCGAAAAGTGGACAACCTGACGCCTGCGCAGCTGGAGCGCATCAAAGGCACGGTCGGAGAGGCCTTTGTCTCCAATGAGCTGTTCCACAACTGGGGCACTGAGGCGGAGCGCCGGGACGACGTGATGAAGTATATGTCCGTCTACGTGGACTACGTGTACCGGGCGGGGGAGCTGTACGCCAACGAGGAGCTGACAGCCCTGATCGGCCTGGAGGACTCCGCCCGCGCGCCGGTGCTCCCGCGGATCAAACTGATCCTGCGGCTGTTGACGGGTCTGCCGTTCCGGCGGGTCAGGAGCTTCCTGCGTTTTGCCAAGCAGGTCAGCGGCGCCAACGCCCGTTACGCGAAACAGCGGCACCTGGACGCGCTGATGGTCTGCGTGGACAAGGCGCAGCAGGGCAGGGGCCTTGCCTCGGAGCTGGTCCGGTTTGCCATGAAGGAGGCGGACCGGCTGGGCATCCCGCTGCTCTTCGATACGGATATGCAGGACTACGCCGAGATGTATCAGCACCTGGGCTGCACCCTTTACAGCACGGTCACGGCGGACAACGGCGTCACCCGCTGCAGCCTGTGTTATGAGGCAAAGCGGTGAAGCGGGCGCGGAAGAGGACGCCAAACAGCAAAAACGCCGCGCCGGCAGCGGAAAACGCCGCGGCGATCCCGAGCCGACGGTGCTCGGCGCAGATACCGTCCGCATTGCACGAACAGGGGGATCCTCGATGAAATTTGAACCCAGCAGGGAAATGAAAATTCAGATTCTTCCGGAGCAGGAGGACCAGCTCTGCACAAAGGAAACCATTCGGGAGATCTTTGCAAAGGACGAAGCCGGCGAGTGTCTTGCGTTCGATATCTTTGAAGGAGACGTCATGGTGGGCTTTGCCATGTTCTGCGAATATCCTGCGGGAACGTTCTTCCTCTGGAATTACGCCATCGACGCGGCGTATCAAAATCGCGGGATCGGCAAGAAGGCCCTCCGGGAGCTGATGGCCTACATGCTTGCCCGCTATCCGGTCAAGGAATTCACCACCACCTACGCCTGGGGAAACGAACACGCAAAGCGCCTCTACGAATCGGTGGGCTTTGTGGAAACAGACGTGGTGGAGGAAGCGGATTACAAGGAAGTCAATATGATTTGGAAACCGTCGGAACGGAACTGAGCGTATGATTCTACTGATCACGGGAGCCTCCCACACCGGGAAGACCCTTCTGGCCCAGCGGCTGCTGGAAAAATATCAATATCCCTATCTCTCCATCGACCACCTGAAGATGGGGCTGATTCGCAGCGGGAACACGGCCCTGACGCCGGCGGACGACGAGGCCCTGACGGCCTATCTCTGGCCCATCGTCCGGGAGATCGTCAAAACCGCCGTCGAAAACCGGCAGAATTTGATCGTGGAGGGCTGCTACGTCCCGCCCGACTGGCGGAAGGACTTTGACGAGGCGTATTTGCCTGCCATCCGTTTTGTCTGCCTTGCCATGACCGAGGCCTATATCGATGCGCATTTTGACGAGATCCTCGGCCATGAATCGGAGATCGAAACCCGGATGTGCGCCGCAGACTGCACCCCGGAGGAGCTGAAGGCGGACAACCGCCGGTATATCGACGCCTTTGGCCGCGCCGGAGAGCGGGTAACGCTGATAGAAGACGACTACGAAAGCGCTCTGAGGGGCGTGCTGAATGGAAGCAGCGGACCCTGCAAATGAAATCCACAAATCCGAATTTGCGGAGGAAATGCCGATGAGATATGGAATCATCACAGATATTCATAACAACGTTACAGCCCTGCGCGCCGTATTGAAGCAATTGGAGCGGTGGAATTGCGGCCAAATCATCTGCTGCGGGGATATCCTTGGGATCGGACCGGAGCCCGAGGAAACGGTTCAGGAAGTGCGCCGTATTCCGGGATTGATTGCCGTGCGGGGAAACCATGAGGCGTATTTGCTGGAAGGGATGCCGACAGGATATCCGAACGAAGCGCATATGAGTCTTGGCGAAATGGATCATCACAGATGGGAGCATGGCCTGTTATCCGAAGCATCCGTCGCGTTTCTGCGCAGCCTGCCAAAAAGAATTGATTTTCTGTCCGAGGGACTTCGCATCTCGGTGATGCATTCCTGTATCGATCAGAACGGACATTATTCGGGATCTGTCAAGAATCCCGCCGAATCTGATTTACAGACCATGTTTGCCGATGTGCACAGCGACGTCATCCTGTACGGCCACGATCACACCCCCAATATCTGCAGGGGAGAAAAACTGTATATCAACGTCGGTTCTCTCGGCTGCCCCTCCAAGGCGCGCAATATCGCGCGAGCGGGTGTTCTGAGCGTGGAAAACGGCAAAGCCATGATCGAGCCGCTTGAAGTCCCATATGCTGTTGATGAAGTGATTCGAAGAATCGATGCGCTCCATTATCCGCAGGCGGAGATCATCAAGAAAATATTTTACGGCCTTTGAACCGGAAGGAAAAGAGAAAAGCATGATCACCTATGAATACGGAAACCCCGCGTCCCGCCGGATCCTGATCCAGCCGGCGGACGATCACGATCTGGCCGGAATCGAGCAGGAAGCGGCGGCCATCGCGGCCCTCGCCGGGCCGGACTTTCGCCTGATCGCGGTGAAGATCGCGGACTGGAACCGGGATCTGTCTCCCTGGGAGGCGCCGGCCGTCTTCGGGAAGGAAGGCTTCGGCGGCGGGGCGGAGAAAACGCTGGCGGAGCTCCTGCCTCTCTGCGAAGAGGACAAGCGCTGTTTCCTCGGCGGCTATTCGCTCGCCGGCCTGTTTGCCCTCTGGGCAGCCTGCCGGACGGACGCGTTCGCTGGCGTGGCGGCGGCCTCGCCCTCGGTTTGGTTCCCGGGCTTCACGGACTACGTGAAAGCGCAGGGCCTCCGGTGCAGCCGCGTCTATCTGAGCCTGGGCGACCGGGAGGAGAAAACCCGGAACCCGGTCATGGCCGCCGTGGGCGACCGCATCCGGGAGCTCTCCGCCTGGCTGTCCGCCCGAGGGACGGACTGCGTGCTGGAATGGAACCCGGGAAATCACTTCCGGGACCCGGACCTCCGCACGGCAAAGGCCTTTGCGTGGCTGCTGCGGGAAAGCGGAACACAAGAATGAATTCTTACAGGGGAGGACTGGACATGTTTCGGAAGATGATCCGCGCAAAGCAGCAGCTTGCGCCGGAGGAATGCATCGAAATTTTGAAGACGGCGAAGCGGGGCGTGCTGTCGGTGCTGGGCGACGGGGGCTATCCCTACGGGATGCCGCTGAACCACTATTACAACGAGGCCGACGGGAAGCTCTACTTCCACAGCGGGAAGCTGGGCCACAAGCTCGACGCCCTGCGGGCAAACAGCAAGGCCTCCTTCTGCGTCCTGGACGAGGGGCGCCGGGAGGCCGGGGACTGGGCCCTGCGCTTTCGCAGCGTGATCGTCTTCGGCAGGGTGGAGTTCATCGAGGACCGGGACACCGTCTACGAGATCTCCGCGAAGCTGTCCCGCAAATTCACCGACGACGAGGCCTATATCGCCGACGAGCTGCGCCGCTCCGGCCCCGCGACCTGCATGTTCGCCCTCGTGCCGGAGCAGATCACCGGAAAGCGGGTCAAGGAGTCGTAACGGCCGCCCCCACGGGAACCGAGCAGAAGCGGCGCCCGCTTGGGAGAGAAGACACGATCGGAGGAAGTGCAATGAAGCTGCTCATCATTCGGCATGCGGATCCCGACTATGCCGTGGATTCCCTGACCCCGACAGGCTGGCGGGAGGCTGCCCTGCTGGCCGACCGGCTGGAGAGCACCGAGATCACGAAAATCTATTGCTCCCCCCTGGGGCGGGCGAAGGATACCGCGTCCCTCACCCTGCGGCGCAAGGCCATGGAGGCGACGGAGCTGGAATGGCTTCGGGAGTTCTCGCCGCGCATGACCGACCCGGACACGGGGCTCGAGCGCGTGGCCTGGGACTGGCTCCCGCAGCGCTGGACCCGGGAGCCCGCGTACTATGACCGGGACCTCTGGTGCCATACGCCTGAGATGGAAGCCATCGGCGTGCCCGAGGAATATGCCTGGGTATGCCGCGGCCTGGACGAGCTGCTTGCGCAGCACGGCTACGTCCGGGATGGGGATATCTACCGCGCCGTCCGACCGAACCGGGATACCCTGGCCCTGTTCTGCCACCTGGGCGTCGGGTGCGTCCTGATGGCCCATCTGATCGGGGCCTCTCCGATGGTGCTCTGGCACGGGCTGTGCCCCCGCACCTCCTCGGTCACGACGGTCATCACGGAGGAACGGCGGGCCGGCGCGGCTTCCTTCCGGATCTGCGCCATGGGCGACACGGCCCACCTTTCCGCGGCCGGTGTGGAGCCGAGCTTTGCCGCCCGGTTTTGCGAAACCTACGATTCCGAGGAGCGGCATGACTGACACCGTATGCCGGTACAATTCTTTCATTTTCCCCGGAGCCGCACCGTGCGAACGCCAGCGCGCCGGCGGCACGGATCCTGCGCATCGGGAAGACAGGAGGGCGAGATTCGTGAACAGCATTTTGATTGCCGAGACCACCCGGGAGGAGCGGGAGCGGATCGTTGCCGAGTCCGTCGGCAATATCGACGGGCTCTGTGACGGCTGCAGCCCGGGCCTGCTGAGAATGTACGAGGACTATATCGAGGGCCGCAGGGAGCTGCGGGAGGTCAACATGGAGTTCCGCGCCCGGTACATGTCCGGCGAAGCGGGGCCGGACAGAAGCGGCTGCGGCTATAGGGAGTGAAGGACGGACCGGTTCTGCTTTGCCGCGCCGCCCCCCTGCGCCGGGGACGGGAGCCCGCAGCCCGCCGCCGACCCGGAGCCCCGGGTGCTGCTGTATCAAAAACGACAGGAGAAAGCACAGAATCGGAGATTTGCAGGAGATAAACGTTATGGATACTATTATTTGGCTGATCATAATGATACCCATTAGTCTGCTGTTTACAGGGATCGGAATTTATGCGTGGCGACGCAAAAAGCCGATGTGGTTCTGGTCAGGGAGCACGGTAAAAGAAACTGAAATCTCAGATGTTGCCGCCTATAACAAAGCAAATGGTATCATGTGGCTTGCCTTTTCTTTGATTATGTGGGTCAGCACGATCCTTGGCGCTGTGAAAATGAAAGCGGGTGGAATTCTCTTAATCGCAGGCTGTGTCATAGGAGTCCCGCTTCTGCCGGTAGTTTATGGGAAGATTTACCGAAAATATAAAAAGACGCTCGATTGACAAATCCGGATTTCAGAGGAGAAAGGTGTATCGCAAGTATTGCGATCTGATGTTTTTTTGCTCAACACCGGTCTGCGGGGATCTGAACTCTGCGGTCTGACATTGGATGCCGTTGACGTTGAACACAAGGTTATTCCGTTTAAACCTGAGTAGTAAAACCGCCTTTTTTCCCGATTTTTACTGCTCGAAGCGGATAAGTTATGGGAAAATGTGCCCGGATATGCTGCGAAAGACACTGCGAAGAAATCGCGAAAACCCTTGAAAAATCAGCATTTTTCGGCACAAATCGGAGGAATTCGGACGTGAAGAAAATCTTGTTTGTATGCCACGGCAATATCTGCCGCAGTCCGATGGCGGAGTTTGTTTTGAAGGACATGGTGAAAAAGCGGGGGCTGGAGGGGCGGTATGAGATCGCCTCCGCCGCCACGAGCCGGGAGGAGATCGGCAATCCGGTCTACCCGCCTGCCCGGCGAAAGCTGGCGGAGCACGGGATCGGCTGTGCGGGCCATCACGCCCGGCAGATGACGAAGTACGATTACAGTTATTACGATCTCATTGTCTGCATGGATCATGCCAACGTCCGCAACGCCGCCCGGATCGCCGGCGGCGATGGGCAGAACAAGATCCGCCTGCTGCTGGACTTCGCGGGACGCCCCGGCCGGGAGGTTGCCGACCCCTGGTACACCGGCGACTTCGAGGCCGCCTGGCAGGACGTGATCGAGGGCTGCGAAGGGCTGCTCCGCCATGCATAATCACGACGTATCCCGTGGATATTTTCTCGTTTTTGACAAACCGGAAAAACGGCACGGGATGCGCTCCGACACCTGAAAAAACGAAAAAAACGCCCGGGCGCGCGATGGATTTCGCGCGCCCGGGCGTTTTACGGTCTTCCTGATCCCGCACGATTTTCCCCTGCGCTTCCGGATGGGAATGCAGACCCCGCTGACGCATCCGCGGGCGGGGGGATGCAATTGCTTCGCTGCCCGTCCTGACCCGCTCCGTCCGGCCCGTCTTCCTTCTTATGACAGAGCATACGGCGCAATCCGGGAAAAACCTGTCCCGGATTGCGCTGCTTTGTCTGAGGCCTTTATGGCTTGCGAGCCAAGGCTCCGGAGGCCGGGCAGATCTGTAATACGAAGCTGCGATAATGGAGTTCCGTATCACGTCATCCCCGGCCTGTTTCGAGGGCCTTCAGCCCGCGAAGGAGCTCCGGCAGATGCCGGATAATAAAACCGGGACTGCTCTCCTCCTGATCGAAGATCCGTTTCATGTCCTGTAGACCTTCGTTCTCCGGTTCCTGCTCGCAGGCCAGCTCCAGCTCCTCCAGGAACCGGAAAATGACGTCGCTGTAGCCGTTTTCTTCGTCGTACAGGGTCTCGTCCGTCTCGAGGACGGGCAAAAACCGGGTTAGACGGCTGTAGTCCCGCGTCATCCCGCCCGCGGAAGGCGCTGCGGCGGACTGTGGGGCGGCCTCTGCTTCGGCGGTCTCCCGTTCTTTTTGCGCCGCGGCTTCTTCCGCTTTCCGTTTCTCCCGTGCCGCCTTTTTGGCGCGGCGCTGGGGCCGGTTGTTCGCCTCGCTGGCGAACACCTCCACCGCGGCGTCGGTCAGATCCTCGTCCCAGACCTTTCCCGAGATCATGGTTTTCGCCCAGGGGCACAGCTTTTGATAATCCGAATCCAAAACCACCGTATAGGGCGGGCCGCAGCGGTCGTCCACCGCCATATACAGATGGCGGCCCTTGGAGATCAGGCTGGTGGGCCATTTCACGTCCGGATCGTCCACCCGGTCAAAGATCTCCTTTGTGATCTCATACAGATCATGATTGGGTCCGCCGCCGACCTCCGCCGTGTACAGGCCGGTTTTCGGGTCATAGCAGCATCTCCAGCCCATTCCGGATCTGAATATCATAAGAAACACCTCGTTCCCACGCCCCGTCCGGGGCCGATTTCCCGTTCCGGGCGAAGCGCGATCCTTCCGGCCGCGCTTCGCCTGCGTCTGTTTTTGTATAATTAATCATATCACAAGCTTGGGCATCTGTCCAGAAGGCATTCGCGCAAAGTTGAAGGCGCGGCGGCACTGTCGAAAGAAACCGGTTGCATTTCCGGCTTCTTCCGGTATAATTAATTTCAGAGCAAAAGGGTTTCGATCGATTCTGCACGATCAGAGACGAACGAAAAAAGCAGAGAGGAAACGAAATGCGGGAAGGACAGGGGACCGGAATGAACGGCAGCGAAGTGATCGAGAGGATCAAAGCCTACTGGAATGAGACGTCGGACTCCGATTGGTACAAATCCCTCCGAACGGAGGAAAGCATCCGCCGTCTGCAGGAGAACCCTGCGTCGGCCTTCCACCCGGCGGTCTTTGCGCTCCTCGGCAAATATCTTCCGGATTGGAAGGGCCTGAACGTTCTGCTGCCCTCCAGCGGGGACAATCATGCTGCGATTGCGTTTGCCCTGCTGGGCACGCATGTAACTTCGGCCGATCTCAGTGAACGGCAGCTGGAAAACGCGGCTGCCCTTGCCGCGCGGCTGCAGCTGGAGATCGAATTTGTCTGCGACGATACGATGCAGCTTTCCCGGATTCGGGACGCGGCCTACGATCTGGTGTATACCTCCAACGGAACGCTCACCTGGATCTATGACCTGGACAGTATGCATCGCAGCATTTACCGCGTCTTGAAACCGGGCGGGTATTATGCTCTGTATGACGTGCACCCCTTCAACCGACCGTTTTCGGGAGAAGCCCGGAAAGCGCCCCGGATCGTCAAGGCGTATCAGGACGTTTTCCCGGAGCTGCACTGGCGGCTGCAGGACATCGTCAATTCGCAGATCAAGTCCGGACTGCGCCTGTGTGAAATGGCCGAGCTGCCGGCAGCGGACGCCTCCTTCTGGTTCCCCTATGAGGAGCTGCGGAAGAAGCGGCCGGAGGAACTGGAAGGGCTCAACGATTGGAGGCAGAACCCAATGGCGGCCCTGCCCGCGTGGGCGGCCCTGGTTTCCCAAAAGCCCGCGCAGAGGAGAGAGTAAAAGCTCCGCCGCGCCGGCAGGCTTCAAGCAGAGAAAATACGAAGGAAAAGAGGGTTCCATGCAATGGTAGAGGTCAGAGAAACAACGCTCAACGAGCTTGCTTCCGTTCAAAAGCTCTGGGCGGACGGAGACGTGATGCGCTTTGTCGGTTTCCCGGAGGGACTGCACCAAACGGACGAGGAGATGCAGGCCTGGTTTCGGCGGATCGAGGCCAACCGGCCTGCGAGGAATCACTATTCGATCTTTGAGGACGGAACCTACTGCGGAGAATCCTTTTATGAGATAGATCCGGAGCATCAGAGCGCCGCGTTGGATATCAAGCTGTTTTCCTTCGCCCGGGGCAGGGGCATCGGGACGGCAGGGCTCACCCATGCGATCAACGAAGCGTTCCGAAACGGCGCAAAGACCGTCTGGGTAGATCCGAATCCCAAAAACGGGAAAGCGATCGCCCTGTATCAGCGGCTGGGATTCCGGCGGAAGGACTTTCCGAAGCACCTGCTCTCCGAGGGCGAAGAAGCCGCTTCCGTGTATATGGAGCTGCGGAGGGATTGACAGCAGCGCCGGAGCAGAGACAAAAAGGGGCAGAGCGCAGGCTCTGCCCCTTTGGACATTTTATTCACAGCAAATGGAGCACCTGATCGTATACGGCGCCGGAGTGGGCCAGGGTATCCCGGAGCAGCTGCGCGCCGCGGACGCGATAGGCGGCAGCCTTCTCCTTGTCCTTGAGACTGCCGAGGTTGATCAGCACGTTCAGCCACGCGCTTTGGACGGCGGCGCCGAGCAGGAGCGCTGCGACGCCCAGATCGCTGACGGCGGCCATATTGGTCTTGCCCAGCATGCCCTCGACCAGCTGCACGGCCTCGAGCGACAGCTCCATCATGTGCACCGGAGACTCGATGCAGAGGATCAGCGCGTCCTGGACCGCGGCCGCGCGGAATGCGCTCTCCTCCTCCGTCTGCTTCGGGAGGTTCAGCGCGGCGGTCAGGCTGTTGAAGGCGGCGGTGTCGCGCTCCATCGCAGCGAGGAAGGCGGTGCGCAGCGCGGCGCTGCTTTCCATGCCGGACTGGGCCTCCTCGTGAAATTCGGCGTACTGCGCGCGGGTGACGGTCAGCGCGCTGACCATTTCGGCGAGCGCAGCGCCGAGGGAAGCGGCCATGGCTGCGGCGGAACCGCCGCCGGGCGCGGCGGCATTGGAGCCGAGCAGCTCCGTAAAGGACCGTACAGACAGGTCAGAAAGCTCCATAGTTGTTCTCCTTGCACGAGCGTTTATCTGTCAGTGAGGGGTACGGAAATCCGATTCCGTACAAGTTTTCTTACTTATAGCCGATCTGCCCCGAAAAAGCAAGCATTTTTTTGGCGCTCTTCGAAAAGCAGCGGCGCCGTGCGGCCCCCTTGTCCGCTGCCCGAGGGCGGATCGGCTGCTTTTTTTCGCCTTTTTCCCCGTCCCGGAGGGCAATTTGCAAAGCAGCGGAAACAGAAACCGCGCAAAAATCGACGGTTTCCACAAAAATCATGAAGATTCTGCTTTATGGTTGACAGAGCGCCCGGGGATATGGTACAGTAGGGCCACAGAGCAGGAATCAGGACAACCCCGATCGAAGAGGATAAGCTATGACCTACCACCGTTTCATCAGCAATCTCCCCCGGAATTATGAGGGGCTCATTCCGCTTGTTGAGGCGGGCGTTCTGCCCGTAAGCGATAACTGCGCAATTTTTCCCGGCTTTTGCGATGTGCACGTGCACCTTCGCGAGCCGGGTTTTTCTTATAAGGAGACCATTGCCGCGGTGAC
>JAEEGL012719208.1_pt1 | contig 14505 bp, 10 predicted proteins | sample 9134231 | NCBI WGS metagenome assembly JAEEGL01 (sample SAMN16246548, study PRJNA631951) | gut metagenome | biome: gut microbiome; feature: rumen; material: fiber-attached | host: Bos | place: Iran: Karaj | collected 2018-10
AACTCCAATCCCGTGCTGATGATCCCGAACAGGGCATACATGAAAAAACGGGGATGCCGACGTATGATTTCCTTGAACTTCACGGTTTTCTAACTTAGTGCCGCAAAAATACCAAAAAAAGTGTTGTGGATTCAAAAAAAAGATGTACTTTTGCAGTCCATTTTTGAAGAAGACAATTGTAAACTATAAAGGAATAAGTCATGTCAAAAGTTTGTCAAATCACGGGTAAAAAGACCGTTACTGGAAATAATGTTTCTCACTCCAACAAGAGAACCAAGAGAACGTTTGAACCGAATCTGAAAATCAAGAAGTTCTATGTTCCGGAATGGGATGAATGGGTTGTGCTGAAAGTCTCTGCGGCTGGTCTCCGTACCATCAACAAGAAGGGCATCTACGCTGCCATCATGGATGCAGCTCAAAACGGCAACCTGAATCGTTGGTAATCCTTCATTAGAAAAGGTGATATATAGCTGCTGCGCTTGCGTGGCGGCTTTTTTTGTTTGAGAACACTTATCAATCCATAATAAACAATCGGCGCCTCCGTTATCTATCGTATGCGAACTGGCTTTTTCATCTTGTTTTTGCTTCTCTCAGTCACGGCGTTTGCCCAGAAGGAAACGAAGGGACTGTTGTATGGCAAAGTCGTCGATGAGCAAAACATGCCAGTCGACCTGGCGAACGTTTCGGTATCGGAGATCTCGCTGGGCGTGACGACAGACTCCAGGGGACGCTATGAGCTTTCCCTGCCGGCCGATACGACGCTGACGGTGAACTTCACCTTCGTGGGCTATCAACCGGTGCAACGGAAGGTCCGCCTTGCCAAAGGGGAGAAGCGGAAACTCGACATAACCCTGATTTCCACCTCCATGAGCCTTCCTGATGCGGTGATTTCAGATCGTGCCGTGGACGCTTCCAGCCTGACGCGTCTGGATGCCAAGAAGGCCACCCTGCTGCCTTCCATCGGCGGTGGTGTGGAGAACTTGGTGAAAACCCTCCCAGGGGTGATCTCAAACAATGAACTCAGCTCGCAATACACGGTCCGTGGCGGTAACTTCGACGAGAACCTGATCTATGTCAACGGCATCGAGATCTACCGTCCCTTCTTGGTCGGTTCTGGCCAGCAGGAAGGGCTCTCGTTCGTCAACTCACGGCTGGTGAACAACATTGAGTTCTCGGCGGGCGGCTTTGCGGCGGAATACGGCGACAAGATGTCGTCGGTGCTTGATGTCACCTACAAGAAACCCCGTGAGACGGCGGCATCCCTCTCGTTGAGCCTGCTGGGAGCCGAAGGCCATGTGGAAGGCGTGGTGGGCAAGGATAAGTTCAGCTATCTCCTCGGCGCCCGCTACAAGAACACGGCCATCGCCCTGAACCTCATGAACACCAAAGGCTCTTACAAGCCGAACTTCACGGACGTCCAGGCACTGTTCAACTACAAGATCAATGACCAATGGGATGTCTCCTTGCTCGGCTATTATTCCAAGAACCGTTATTTCATGGTCCCTCAGTCCTCCTCCGCTGACGCCGGTTTCGTCAACGCGGTCTTCCGTCTCGATGTGTTCTTTGAAGGCATGGAGGTGGATGACTACACGACGGGTCTCGGAGCGCTGACCTTCGACTACAAGCCGAACAAGGACTTGGATCTCAAGTTGATCGCCTCGGCCTATTCCGCCTACGAGACGGAGACCTACGATATCCTGGGCGAGTATTATCTCGGTCAGGTGGAGACCTCGCTCGGGTCGGAGCAGCAAGGCAATGTGGTGACGAATATGGGGACGGGGGCTTATCTTAAGCATGCCCGGAACGCCTTCTACGTCCAGGTCTATAACCTCGACCATAAAGGGATGTGGGTGCATGACAACAGCGTGCTGAAGTGGGGCTTGCGCTACCAACGCCAGAATATCGACGACGTGGTGAACGAGTGGAACATGGTGGACTCCGCAGGATACAGCCTACCTCATCAGTTGGACAATGTCGGGGTGATGCCAGAGGTGTTGCCCGATCTCGTCCTCGACATGTCGCACAAGGCCAAAAACAAGTTGGGGTTGAACAATGCCGATGGTTACGTGCAGCAGTCCCTGACCTTCCCCGTCCATGATGAGGGAGAACTGGTGTTGACCTACGGTCTCCGCGCCAACTACTGGGATTACAACCACAAGGTCTATGTCAGCCCGCGTGGCGGCATCGCCTATAAGCCCAACCTCAACGAACGCGACTTGGTGTTGCGTCTCTCTGGAGGTGTCTATCAGCAGACGCCATTCTATCGGGAGATCCGAAACCGTGACGGTTCGCTCTTTGAAGGCGCTGAGCCCCAGCGTTCCTATCAGGTGATCCTTGGCAGCGACTTCAAGTTCCGTTCTTGGGGAAGGCCGTTCATCCTGACTTCCGAAGCGTATTACAAGTACCTGGATCATGTCATCCCCTACGATGTGGACAATGTCCGTATCCGTTACTATGCCGACCAGCGGGCCAAAGGCTATGCCATGGGCTTGGACTTCAAGGTCAACGGCGAGTTCGTCAAGGGCATCGACAGTTGGGCGAGTCTCTCGTTCATGCGCAACAGGGAAGATGTCGAAGGTGATTATTACGTGACGGATGGCGACACCATTCCCATGGGATGGCATTACCGCCCGTCGAACCAAAGGTTGAGCTTCTCGCTTTTCTTCCAGGATTACATCCCCAACGCCCCGACCTGGAAAGTCAACATGACGCTGACCTTCGGCACTGGCATGCCGGTCAACAGCAACGACTCCGACTTCTATCATCCTTTCAAGACCTATCCGTCGTACCGTCGTGTGGATATCGGCTTCGTGAAGCAACTCATCAACGAAGGCAGCAGCTTCCGCAAGGGCAATCCCCTGAATTATGTGAAGAACATGTTCTTGAGCCTTGAGGTGTTCAACCTGTTGAACATCTCCAACACGGTATCCTACACCTGGGTGAAGGATGTCTATAATACCACATGGGGCATCAATAGTTACTTGACGCCCCGTTATGTGAATCTGAAGTTAGTCGCCGAATTCTGATTCGGCTCCCATTTTTTTAGTATAGCCCTGGCATCTTGATCCATTCGCGGCCTTGGGCGCACATGTCCTCGACCTCAGCCACGGTCTTTGGGATCGGGCGGCCTAAGATACGGCAGCCGTCTTCGGTGATGAGCAGGTCGTCCTCGATGCGGATGCCTCCGAAATCCTTGTAAGTCTCCAGTTTGTCGTAGCAGATGAAGTCCTTGAACTTGCCTTCAGCCTTCCACATGTCGATGAGGGTGGGGATGAAATAGATGCCCGGCTCGTCGGTGACCACGAAGCCCGGCTTCAGGGTCTTGCCGCAGCGGAGGCAGCTGAAGCCTTGCTTGGTGGAGCGAGACGTGATCTCGTCGTAGCCCACGTAGGTCTCGCCGAGGCCTTCCATGTCGTGGACGTCCATGCCGAGCATATGACCAAGTCCGTGAGGCATGCAGAGCCAATGGGCGCCGTTCATAAGGGCCTCGTCGACATCACCTTTCATCAGTCCGATGTTCTTCAGGCCTTCGATGAGGGTACGGCAGGCGAGGGTGTGCATGGTCATGTAAGGCATGTAGGGGCGGGTGTTGGCGGCCACTTTCTGGTTGGCGGCAAGGACGATCTCATAGACCTCACGTTGGCGTTGGTTGAACTTGCCTCCCACAGGAGTGGTACGGGTGAAGTCGCTGGCATAGTAGTTCTCCGTCTCGGCACCGGCATCGCACACCATCATACGGCCTTCCTTCAGCACGTTGTGATGGCCATGGTTGTGCAGGGTCTGTCCGTCGACGCTGAGGATGACGGGGAACGACACGGGACCTCCGCCTGAGAGCGACAAACCTTCCACCACGCCGGCGATCTCTTGTTCCACCATTCCAGGCTTACACATCTTCATGGCGGTGGTGTGCATATAGTAGGCGGTGTTGGCGGCACGTTCCATCTCGGCGATCTCGAGGTCGCTCTTGATCTCACGCATGGCGATGATGGCCTTGATGAGGTCGAGGCTGACATAGTCGGAGACCTTGTTGACGTTGCAGTTGAGCCAGTTGGCGCATTGGATTTGGGTGTCGCCACGGTAGGTGGGGAGCATATGGATCTTACGCCCTTTGGCGATGGCTTGTTGGAGGTATTCGCCGAAACGGTTGAAGTCGCGGCAGTCGGAGATACCGATGCGCTCGCCCTGTTCCTTCAGTGAAGGCAGCGGTCCGCACCAGATCACATCGTCGATGGTGACCTCCACGCCAAAGAGGATCTCGTCACCCGTCTCGAAGTCGATGACACCCACCAGGTCGGGGTGCTGGAGACCGAAGAAATAGGAGAAGTTGCTGTCTTGGCGGTAGATATAGGTGTTGTCAGGATAGTTGAAGGGAGCCTCGTTGTTGGCAGGGAAGAAGGCAATGCCTTTGTCGAGCATCTTTTTCAAGGTGGCCCTGCGGCCAGCATATACGTCTTTATTGAACATGTTGATATGATTTTGGTGATTTGTTGACGCAAAGATAATGATTTTCCGTGCTTGATGTATCATTTCATTGTATTTTTGTCTTTTGAAAATCTATGGCAAGTCCTCATCGAAATCTTAGCGTGAATGAGGCGGCGGAACAGTTCCATGTCGCTCCCACCACCATCCATAACTGGGTGAAGGAGGGCTTCCTGTCTCTGGATGAGCACCGACGTGTCACCTGGGAAAGCATCCGGCACTTCCAGTCGAAGCAGGCCGGGAAGGTGAAGCTGCAAGCACGAGCCAACAAACTGTTGAAGGACACGCACGATGCCGAAAAGGTGGCTCAAGAGGTAAAGTCCTTGATCGCTTCCGATGCCGACTCGCTGAGCGATCGCTACGAGGCCTTGCTCTCCGAGTCGTTCAAGAACAAGGAAGGCATCTTCTATACCTCGGAGACGATGGTGAATGACATGATGAAGGGCTTGGAGATCGATGAATCCACCAGTTTCCTGGATCCTTGCTGCGGCACGGGCAATTTCCTGCTGAAGGCACTTGAGATGGGGGTGAGGCCGGAGAACCTCTATGGCTTCGACACGGATCCCAATGCCGTGATGATTGCCCGCAAACGCATCAGGACGGTGACTGGTGTGGATGCCCCGAACATTGTCTGCGCCGACTTCCTGGAAGTCTGTCCCCAACTGGATAGGACCTTCGATCTGGTCTTCACCAACCCGCCTTGGGGAAAGAAACTGCCCAAAAAATTGCGCATGGCCTATGCTCAACAGGTTGAGGCTGGCTCTAGTGCCGACACCTGTTCCTTGTTCCTGTTCGCCATTCTTTCCGTGCTCCGGCCTGAGGGAATCATGGGACTGCTGATGCCAGAGTCGTTCTATAACATCGCGGTGTATGAGGATGCCCGTAAAGCGGTCCTGGGAAAGACCATCCTGAGCATCAAGGACTATGGGAAACCGTTCAAAAACATGTTTTCCGCAGTGGCTATCGTGATTCAAAACAAGGAGCGAGAAAAGGATCATTCGGTGAAGTGCCATGACCATTTCCGGTCGCAAGAGAGTTTCCTGGAAGTGCCACGTTGCAATCTCAACTATTGGACGACTGAGGAGGAGATGGAGACCATCGCGATGTTGATGCGACAGCCTTACCTCAGCTTGAAGGATCACGCCACCTGGGGTCTGGGCATTGTGACGGGAAACAACGCCAAACGGTGCAAACGCTCAAAAAGGACGGGACTGAAGCCGGTGTATCGGGGAAAGGACCTCCTGCCAGGCCGACTGAAGGCGGCTTCGCTCTTCATCAACCCGAAAGAGTTCCCGTTGTATCAGCAAATGGCACCCCTGGAACTATATCAAGCCCCACAGAAGTTGATCTATCGTTTTATCTCCAACAAGTTGGTGTTTGTATGTGACTCCCAGCAACGGTATATCCTCAATAGTGCCAATATGCTTGTTCTTGATAGGGATTTCCCGCTGACTTCCAGACAGTTGGCTGAGATTATGAATAGTCCTTTGACGAATTGGTTGTTCCGTCAATGGTTCCACACGCATAAGGTGTTGCGTGGCGACCTGGAGTTGTTGCCGATCTTTCCCGACTTATCGCTGCATCGCCGCTTCGATGTCCTCGACCTCCATCGGTAAGCCCTCAAACAGGTTGATAGGCTCGCCCTCGGTGATGAGCAGGTCGTTCTCGATGCGGATGCCGATGCCTTCCTCACGGATGTAGATGCCCGGCTCGCAGGTGAGGATCATGCCTGGCTCGAATGGCTTGAACTTGTCGATGCTGTCGTGGACATCCAAGCCGATATGATGGGACATGCCGTGCATCAGGTATTTGCGCTCCAGCGGGGCGTTCGGGTCTTGGTTTTTCACCTCCTCTGCCGTGAAGAGACCTAGTTGGATCATCTCCTGCTCCATCAAGCGATGGGTGGTCTCGTTGATCTCGTTGATGCAATGGCCGGGGTGATAGAGTTCGCGGAGTTGTTTCATCACCCTTAGGACCGCATTGTAGCATTGTTTCTGCCTTTCGGTGAACTTGCCATTGATGGGGATGGTGCGGCTGAGGTCGGAGGAGTAGTTCATGTATTCGCATCCGATGTCGAAGAGGATCAGGTCGCCGTCGTGGAGCTGGCTCTGGTTCGTGGAATAGTGCAGGCAGCAGGCGTTCTTGCCGCTGGCGATGATAGGAGCATAGGCGTGTCCCGTGGCGTTGTGGCGCTTGAAGATATATTCGATCTCGGCTTGCACCTCATACTCCCACATCTCGGGCTTCACGGTCTCCAGACAACGGCGGAAGGCTTTGGCCGTAATGTCGCAGGCATGTTGGGTGATGTCAACCTCATCGGGTGACTTGATCATGCGCAGGGCGTTGAGGATGGGGGCGGTGCGGCCATATTGGTGCATGGGGTAACGCTCCTTGACCTCTCTCACGAAACGTTGCTGGATGGTCTCCACCGCACATTCGTATTTGGGGTATTCGTAGCTGTTTAGGAAGAGGGTGTCGCCATAGCCTGAGAAGGCGATGTCGTTCAATGTCATCCAGAAGGCGTCGCTGCCCTTGACGGTCTTCACACCCGAGATCTCGGATGCTTGATGGGCGTCGAGCATCTCGCCTTGCCAGGTGACTTTCACCTCATCATAAGGCTCGATGAAGAGGATCTCGCGCATCGTCTCGTCGGGGTAGTCGGGGGCGATGAGGAGGAAGGCGTTCTCGTCGTTGATGCCGGTGAGATAGAAGAAGTCGGATTGTTGACGGAAAGGATAGAACTCATCGCCGTTGCGGGGCATGGGTTCATTGGCGGTGAAGATGGCGATGGACTTCGGTGGCAGTTGTGCCGCAAGGTTGGCTCTATTGCGGATAAAGAGGCGATTAGGAATATTGGTGTTCATGATGATGATGTTTCTCGGTTGACAAAGATAATGAAAAAAGGCGGAAGAAAAACCCCCGCCTTCTTACTTCTGTCATCTGACTTCTTACAAGAACTTGTATCCGATGGTGACCAGGAACATGTTCTGCTTGGTCTGGTCGATGTTGTTCAGGTCGATGGCGTTGATCCACTCTGAGTTGAGTCCTTGGAGGACGTTGGCGCCAAAGACTCTGGAGATGCCCAAGTTGTAGTTGATGTCGAGGGTGAAGCCCAGGACGTCGGCACCGACACCTACCTGGAAGCCCCAAGCGATGCTCTTGGTTTGGAACTCGGCATCATCGAGGGTGGCAGGGTACTGTGCTTCATCGCTCAAGGAAGCGGACTGCTGGATGAGGGTCTTGCCAGGAATCACGAAATTGGCTGTGGGACCCACATGGGCACGGATAGCAAGGATGTCTATCACATCGAACTTGTAACCAAACAAGACCGGAACCTGGATGTTCATGGCGTTTCTGACCATGGTAAACTGGACCCCATTGGGATATTCCAGACCCAGGGCGGTGGCGTGGCTGGCGTCAATGTTCATGTCAAAAGCGTTTTTGCTTCTGAACCACAGCACTTCCGGCTGTAAATAGAAACCGCCGATTTCGACACGGCCGAAGAGACCCACCGTGAAACTATTTTTGAAGTCGGCCTTGATGTCGCTCTTTTGATAGGAGAGTTTGGTGGTCTGATAACCGATCTTTGGACCGATGGAGAGGTCAATGCCTCCGATGGCAAAAGCTGAACTGCCGAACATCAACAGGACAGCAAGAACTAAGAATGACTTTTTCATGTTATCTTTTTTGTGTTAATAATATGTTTTCCAAGCAAAAATAAGAATCATTTTTGAATTTTGGTGGATATCCGCGAAATAAATTACCTTTGTAAGCACAATGTCAATGTTACAGAGATGAAAATAGCAATTGCACAACTCAATTATTGTATAGGCGATTTCGAAGGCAACGCTGAGAAGATGATCGCCGCCGCAAAGAAGGCGAAAGCTGAACATGCCGATCTGGTGGTCTTCTCCGAGCTGGCCGTCTGCGGCTATTTCCCCTTCGACTGCCTTGAGTTTTCGGATTTTATCGCGAACTGTCAAAGCTCGTTGGATCGCTTGGCGCAGCAGTGTGCCGACATCCCGATGTTGGTTGGATGCCCGATGCCTAATGGGGCTGAGGGTGAGAAACCCTTGTTCAATGCCGCGGTCTATCTTTACCAAGGCCAGCGTCAGGTGTTCAAGAAGAAAAACATCGGAGCGAATCCTTTGTTTGACGAGCGCAAGTATTTCGAGCCTTCGCACGACGAGGACACCTTGCTTGAGATCGGAGGACTTCGTATTGCGGTTGCCATCGGTGACGATCTTGCCAATCACGGGAAGGATCCTTTGCTGATGGAGAATCGTATGGATGAGTTGATGTCGCTGAATCCCGACATGGTGGTGGCCCTGACTGCCTCGGCCTTCGACTACACGATGCCGAGGTACCGTGCTGACACGTTACGGCAGACGGTCCTGAAACATGAGATCCCGCTCGTGATGGCCAACCAGGTAGGTGCCGAGTCGCATCTGATCTTTGATGGCGGCTCCATGGCTTTCGCTGGGAATGGCTATATCGACACGGCTTTGCCTTTCTTTGAGGAGGATGTCCGTTGTGTCGATACGGATACCCTGTTTGTCTTCCGTACGGCGGAGGACCGTCTGGTAATCCCTGAGAAGATGGCGCTCATCCACGATGCCTTGGTCATGGGCATCCGTGACTATTTCCAGAAGATGCATCTTCAGCGTGCGGTCATCGGACTCTCCGGCGGTCTTGACTCGGCTTTGGTGACTTATCTGGCCGTGAAGGCCTTAGGGTCGGAGAACGTCCGAGTGGTGTTGATGCCTTCACAGTTCTCCACCGACCATTCCATCAGCGATGCCGAGGCTTTGGCCATCAAGCTCAACATCCACTACGATACGGTGCCGATCAAGCCTATTTACGATCGTTACATGGACTCGTTGAAGCCCCTATTCCAGGATCGTCCTTTTGATGTCACCGAGGAGAACCTCCAGGCGAGGATCCGTGGCGTGATCCTGATGGCGGTCAGTAACAAGTTCGGGAATGTGTTGTTGAATACCAGCAACAAGTCGGAAGCCTCCGTGGGTTACGGCACGTTGTACGGCGATATGTGCGGTGGACTCTCCGTGATTGGGGATGTCTATAAGATCGAGGCCTATGAATTGGCCCGTTATATTAATAAGGAGGAAGAGATCATTCCTTGGCATACGATCAACAAGGCGCCTTCGGCGGAGTTGAGGCCTGACCAGAAAGACACGGACAGCCTGCCGGACTATGACATCCTTGACCGTATCTTGTTCCAGTACCTCGAGCGTTCCAGGTCGGCGGAGGAGATCATCGCTGCCGGCTTTGACGCTGACACGGTGTGTCGGGTCATCCGCATGGTGAACCGTAATGAGTTCAAGCGCAAGCAGGTGGCTCCCATATTGAGGGTTTCGCCGAGGGCTTTCGGTAACGAGCGGGTCGTGCCCATCGTCGCGAAGCTTTAGGTTTCATTAAGCAAAAGAAAAGGGCTGGCGGGAAACCGTCAGCCCTTTTTGGTTGTTTGTGGAACTCGTGGGTTATTTGATTTCCTTCACAAGTTCTACGAGGACGCGTCTGTCGAACTCGGTCGGGTCAAGTTCCTTGACACCGCCGACCGGGACGAGGATCATCTGATCTTCCGGGATACCCATTTCCATCAGTTCCATTTGGATCTTACGGCAACGGTTCTCGGAGAGGCGTTGATTGTAAGCCGGAGAAGCGGTTGCGCTATCGCATGAGCCTCTCAGACGGATCTTCCATCCTTTTTCCATCGCTACATTAGCAATCTCTCTCAGGTTCACCAGATCTCTCTTCGACATCAGTTGATAAGAGTCTCTGTTGAAGAAGATGGAGAACGGGAAGCTGACGATTTCGCCTTCAGTCTCCGTGTTGATGAATTGCACGACGGTGTCGTGAATCTCAACAGGTTGCACGTTGGCCAGTTCGTCTTCCAGAGCCTTGATGCGCTCTCTGAACTCTCTCATTTCCTTTTCGTAGTTGTATGGGAGTTCATAGATTCTACCACCAAGATACCAGGTCAGACCCAGGGCTCCTGAGTAGTTGAAGTCAGCGATTCTTGGTCTGGGGCTGCCACCTTGAGCACCACCATATTCATAATACCACGAGTCGATGTGCCACTCTTGAAGTGAGAAGGTGAATGTCGCGTTGAGGTCGAGCGAGTTATTCAGTCTGAAGTTGTTAATCAAACCAGCATCGAAGGAAAGTTCGAAGTTACGAGATTCCTTGTTGAGGAGTGATTGCGTGACGAAAACATGCTCGGAAACGCAGGCTGCACCCATACCCACGAAGAGGACAGGAGTATAGATTCTATTGGGGTTATAATAACCTTGGAAGAAGTCTATAGGACTGACCAGCACATCTCCATGGAGGTTGTGATACATGAACTGGGTTTGATAGTAGTCGTTTGCATCAGCGACAGGATCATCACCATACAAGAAGTTTATCTTGGTCAGGTTGATATGTCTGCCCTGAATGAAGCTTTGACCTTGATTCACATCATAGGTAAGACGCAATCCGATGTTATGTGTGATCCATTTGCCGAGACTTAGGCTACCACCAAATGAGGGTCCATTGAGGGTTGTGTAGTTGCCGGCTGGATTACGATCTGATCCTTGCCACCAATTGACACTGGCATCAGCGGTGATGAACCAATTCTGGCCAAATTTGGAGGACAGGTAGCGTACCGAATCGACTTTCATTCCTGCAATGGATTGTATTGATGCAAGAAGGATAATGCTCGATACAAGAATGAATCTTTTCATTACGATTTTTGTTTTTGGCGTTATTCTTTATTATTTGGAGAAGGTGATGAGGACACGACGATCGAGTTCAGCAGGTTTGAGTTCGCTGACGCCACCGACGGCATCCACAATGATGTTGCTTTCGGAGACACCACACTTCACGAGTTCGTCCTTGACCTTTCTGCAACGGTTCTCAGCAAGTTTCTTGTTGTACTCGGCAGAAGCGGTAGCGCTGTCGCAAGTACCTCTCAAGTTGATCTTGTAGCCTTTGTCCTTAGCGACTTTGGCGATCTCAGCGAGATTGATGGCGTCTCTGCTGTCTCTGAGTTGATAAGAATCTCTGTTGAAGAAGATGGAGAACGGAGCGGTCTCGCCTTCCACAAACTTAACGATGGTGTCGCAAGGACCATTGACGACGGTGGTCGTTGGGCCTTGAGCCTCAAGTTCAGCGATTCTGGCGTTGAGGTTCTTGATCTGTCTGTCTTTGTCGTCGCAGTTAGCTTCTGGGCAATCCACTTCTGGGCAAGCTTCGCAGATGTCGAAGTGACGGCCACCGAGATACCAAGTCAGACCGAGAGCGGCTTGGAGGTTGAGGTCAACATAATACTTGGTGAAATGGCCACGGTTTTCGATTTCCCACTTTGGAGCAGAAGCGTTGAGGTCGATGTGGAGATCAACGGCGTTGCCAAGTCTGAAGTTGTTCATGATGCCGAAGAAGGCCATGAATTCCTTGTTAAGGCCTTTGACTTTGAAGAAATCGGGGGCGTTCAGACCCATGCCAAAACCGCCAACCAGGAACATTCTGTAGACGCGGTTGTCTCTGTAGCCACCGAGCCAATCCATAAGGCTCAGCATAGCGTCAGCGTGAACGCTTTCGAAAACGCGGTCACCCTCATAAGGCATGGTAGCTTGGTTCATGTCCACAGCAAGTCTTAAACCTACGGATGGGCTGACCATTTTACCGATCTTCAAAGAACCACCGAAACGGCCGAAGTCACCGGCAGCGTTCTTGTAGTTCAGCGTGTTGAAGTCAACGAAAGAGGCTCTGTTAGTGCCGTTCCAGGCATTGAGAGTACCACTTGCATCAATAAACCAATTCTGTGAGAATCTGCTATAAAGATAACGGTTGGAAGTTCTGTCTCCACCCGCATAAGCTGAAACAGCGATCAGCAAAATAGCACTAAGGGTTACAATTGCTTTTTTCATTTTTTTATTATTTGAATTTAACATTATTAGGTTTCACTTTAATATATATAAGGTGCCTACTTTTCATATTCGCCTGCAAAATTAAGTAATTAATTCGGACGCTCGCAAAAAAAATCAAAAAAAACTAAAAAAAACGCTGATTTTTTCATCTTACGAGACGTTCCAAAGTATTTTTAACTAGCTTCTCCACATACGGATGATAGTCCGAGCAGAAGGTCTCGTTGACTCGATTGGCGATCACCGCACAGATGGTCAGGCAGTGATGCCCCATCATCTTTCCCAGGCCGTAAAGGGCTGAGGACTCCATCTCGAAGTTGCAGATGCGCCAGCCTTCATAGTTGAAAGCCTCGATCTTGTGGTTGTTCTCGGGATAGGCCAGAGGCATCCTCAACGTACGTCCCTGGGGGGCATAGAACCCAGGAGCAGTGGCGGTCATGCCTTGGAAATAACCCTCGGCGAGCCGATCGAACAGCTCCTTCGATCCTTCCACCACATAGGGTATGGGCAGATCCTTGGGATAATCCATGTGCTTGATGAAGGCGTCGCGAATGGCGATCTCGTTGGCTTTCTGGTTTTCTCCGTAGAAATAGAGCAGGCCGTCAAGACCCACGGCGTAACGGGTGGCGACATAACTGTCCTCAACGGGGATGTCAGCCTGTAAAGCCCCGGAAGTGCCAATGCGGATTAGGTTCAGGGCGTGATGATTCTCCTTAGGCATACGAGTCTTCAAATCGATGTTGGCCAGGGTGTCCAACTCGTTCATCACGATGTCGATGTTGTCCGTCCCCATGCCTGTGGATAAGACCGTGATTCTTTTTCCTTTATAATAACCGGTCCGGGTCCATAGCTCACGGTTCTGGTGCCTAACCTCAATGCTGTCGAAATAGGAGGCAATCATGTCAACTCTACCAGGATCCCCAACCAAGATGACATCATCCGCCAACTCCTCGGGATGCAGTCCGAGATGATAGACTGCACCTTCGCCGTTGAGTACAAGCTGTGATGCCGGGATAGCTTTGTTCATGGTTAATTTCAATTTTTAGATACTAAACTACAAAAATAAGAGTTTTTAAAACAATAAGTCAAATCTTTCTTCAAAAAATATCCTCATGAGAAGAAATGCGATGCTTTTCTGCTGCATCTTGGCCGCGATGTCCTTCTTCAGTTGCGGTCGTGATGATGCCCCATACAAAAAGAAACTGGAAGTGAATGTCGGAACGGCTCCCGAATTGGACTTCGACCGATACGAAGAGGTGCTCTTCTCTATTGACACAGCCCATTTTGAGGAAGGCCTGCGCGCTATTCAACCGGATTACATGCCCTTCTTGGCCGGCGACCTCTCTGATCCCGATGCGGTCCAATACCTGAAGGACTTTGCCATTGACACGTTCTCTCTTGCCTTATACCATAAGGTCAAAACGTACTATCCCGATCTAAAGAAGGTGCAAAAACTGGTGTCGGACGTCTATGGACATTTCCAGTATTATTATCCGCAAGTCCCTCTCCCCAAAAAGATCTATACCTGCGTGTCGGGCATCAATCCTGACATCCCTCCGGTGATGCTCGCCGACAATGCACTGATCATCTCTCTGGATTGGTATCTTGACCGGGATTCCATCTATGACCGGATTGGCATGCCGAAATACCGCTCTGAACGGACAGGCGAGATGAGCTTGGCCAAGGACCTGGGCGAACTGCTCTGGTCTTCCTATCTTCCTGACAGGCATCAGCAGAACACCGTGCTTGAGGAGATGGTGCATGAAGGCCAACGGCTTTTGTTTGAGGAGGCCTTGTGTCCTGAGATCACGGATGAGGTGTTGCTTGGCTACTCCAAGGAGCAACTGCTCTGGGCAGAGAAGAACGAGGCTGAGCTCTGGGCAGACATCGTAGGGACTAGGCGCCTCTATTCTTCGGACTACGACATGTTTCGCACTTTCTTTGCGGATGGTCCTTTCACTCACGAGTACAGTTATGACGCTCCGGCGCGGCTGGGCGAGTTCCTGGGACTGCAAATCGTCAGGTCATATTTCGGTTCACATGAGTTGAGTTTGCAGGAACTGCTTGATAACCAGGATCTACAAGGCATTTTCCAGGA
>JAEEGL013661842.1_pt1 | contig 14505 bp, 8 predicted proteins | sample 9134231 | NCBI WGS metagenome assembly JAEEGL01 (sample SAMN16246548, study PRJNA631951) | gut metagenome | biome: gut microbiome; feature: rumen; material: fiber-attached | host: Bos | place: Iran: Karaj | collected 2018-10
ATCTCAACCTAAAATAGTTTTAAATAAAGCAAAATATTATGTGAATTTATTTTCAGGAAAAGGATATAGAACATTATTTATAGCAATGAAAGTATTAACTCAAAGGGAATATGATACATTTTCAATAAATTTAGAAAAAGCAAAAATGGATACAAAAAATAAGAAAAAATTAGTTGAAGAATGTTATGATTCAATAGAAAAGAATTTAACTTTAATAGGAGCAACAATAGTAGAAGATAAATTACAAGATGAAGTTCCAGAAGTAATAGAAGATTTAAGAAAAGCAGGAATTAAAATTTGGATGTTAACAGGAGATAAAATGAATACTGCATATAATATTGGTTTAAGTTGTAATTTAATAAGTTCAGATATGAAAATATTTTTTGTTCAAGGAAAAGATGTGAAAAAAAATGAAAGATTAGAAGATATAAATAAATATGAAAGAGAAAAAGTAGTATATACTTTTATAAAAGAATTTAAAAAATTTAAAGGAAACTATGATTCAATGCAAAAACCAATTTTTGGTATAATAATAGATGAAAAAGGATTATTTACATTAACAGAAAATGCAGAAATGACGAAAATGTTTTTATCTGTAGCAAAAGATGCAGTGTCGGTAATATGTTGTAGAGTATCACCAATTCAAAAGAGTCAAGTAGTGAAAATGATAAAAAATTATAATAAGAATAAAAAAACTTTAGCAATAGGAGATGGAGGCAATGATGTATCAATGATAATGGAAGCTCATATTGGAATTGGAATTTATGGTGAAGAAGGTTTAAGAGCTGCTCAAAGTTCTGATTATGCTATTGGAGAATTTAAAATTTTAAGAAGATTATTATTATTTCATGGTTATGTTAATTTAATGAGAAATTCAGAAATGATTATTTATTTTTTTTATAAAAATTTCGTTTTTACTATCATTCATTTTTTCTTTGGTTTCTATAATAATTTTTCTGGACAAACTATTATTGATGATTGGTTTATTACTTTGTTTAATTTAGTTTTTACTTCTATTCCTTTAGGAGTTAAAGGAATTACTGATATTGATTTAAATCCTGATGATGGAAAAATTATTTTTCAAATGTTACCTTATTTATATTTAGAAGGAAGAGATTATCCTAAATTTTCTGTTTTTAATTTTGGTCTTGGCTTAACCAAAGGAATTTTTCATTGTTTAATTAATTATTATATTTCTATTTCTATTATTAAAAGTTCTATTGATAAAAATGGAAATTATGGTGATATTTGGTTTAATAGTGTTAATCTTTATACTAATATGTTAATTATTGTTACTATTGATTTAATTGTTCATACCAAATATAATACTTATTTAAATTTTGGATTAATTTTTGGTACTACTATTCTTTTATATGCAATTTTTATTGCTGTTGTTGAAAGATTAACTTTATTTAATTCTGTTGGAACTATGGATGTTGCTTTTAAATCTAATAAAATTTATTTAAATTTTTTATTAGTAGGAGGTATTGTTTTTATTTTAGAATTATTGACTTTATCTTATGAAACTTTATTGGTTGAATCTGTTAGAAATTATGTTAAATTACTGAGTGAAGAAGAAAAAAATGATGAAAATGTTAATCCTAAATTAATTGAATATATTGAAAATCTTGGGAAAAGTGAAAATGAAAAAATTGAAATTTTAAAAGAAAAAGAAAAAATGAAAGAAGAAGAAAGAAGAAAAGAAGAAGAAAGAGAAAATGAATTACAAAGAGAATTAGAATTTTTAGAAAATCAAAATTTACAAAATATGAATTTTAATAATGAAACAAATAAAATTATTGAAAAAAAAGATAAAAGAAGAAAAAGAGGAGAAATATATCAAAATATTACTTATTTTAATGATTATGATAATGATAATATAAGTTCTTCAAGAGAATTAAAAAAAACAAAGCCAAGTTTTAGAAAGAATTTTTCAATTAATAATAATTATAATAATACAGGAAATTTTAATATGAATAATAATGAAAATCAAACAAAAAATAATATGAAAGATTATAATGATGAAATTTTAAATTTAAATGATAATAAATCAAAAAATAAAGAAGAAATTAAAAGTATAGAATTAAATTCAAATAAAGAAAATATTTCAATAAAACAAATTAATGAATTACCAAATTCAATCAATATTACTCCAAAATTGGAAAATATCTCTTTTCAAGATCAACAATTTTATAATAATGAAGGATTAAATCAAATTCCTGATGATATTGATAATAATGATAATTATGAAAATTCACCTAATTTATAATAAAGGAATATCTTAAAATTAGTTTATTATTTAATTATTATAAATAATTTTTTTTTTTTTTCCTGTTGAATTGAAATTATATTTTCATAATATATTTAATATTAAAAGTATATAACCATAATTTCAAAAAATTCATATTTTTTCCTTTGAAATTTTATAAATAATATATTTCAATATATAAGATATTAATTAAGTTTCTATAAACCTATTATTTTATTCTGATTGAACTAAAAGAAATTAAACAACTTTTTATTATTATTTTTAATATCTTCTTCTTTTTTAAATTGATTTACTCTTTTATTTTTTCTTTCATTTATTCTTTCTTTCATATTCTACTGTTGTTTATATAATTTATTTAAAAAAAGTAAAAATTTAAATCTTGAATTTTTTTCCCTTTTCTATTATTTCTTGTAAATGAAAATTTGATAAAAATTTTTTATAAATTCATTCGATTTTTTTGTAATAGAAGTTTTATAGATTCTGAATCTGCATTTCTCAATGGTTTATTGTTATTTTTTTATTGTATTGTTTTTATCTGTTATCTTTATTTTTTTTATTTAATTTTATTTCCTTTATGTTGAATTTCAAAAATCATTGAATATTTTTTCACTCTAATTTTAATAAATTAAGTATTTTTACTAATAAAAAAGTGAAAAATTATAATATAATAAATAATAAAAAAGTAAAATAAATTACAAAAAACAAAACTTAAACAATTTCAATTCCCATAAAATCAGTTAACTGGAAATACCTATAATCAATCATAATAGTAGCTGTAATTAAATCGATTTTATCTAGAGGATTAGCAGCTTTAGGGAATGTAATAAGAAAGCAATCAGTATCAATATCAAAATCACTAATACCTTTAAAGATTTTTCTAATATTACCTTCAGGTTTATCTCTCTTATGATTAGCTCTTCCATCAAAAATCCAAAAATCAACTTCAAAGCATTTACCACAAGTAGCACAATTACAAAAAATACCACATTGACAATATTCTGAATAAATTTTCCATCTTAAAATATTATCTTTATTATAAACATAATATAATGGAGAAGGATTATAAACATCTAAAATAAATCCTTTTTCAAATCCTTCCATTTCTCTATTTTTTTTTTTTATTTCATATATTATTGGTCTATTACAACAACATATTGTAAATTCAAAAGGTCTTTCATATATTGCTATTAATTTTTTATAATCTAAATCTTTTTCTTTATTTGATGAAAGCATATGAAACATATTTAATTTAAAACTTCTTACTGAATTCGGACAACAACACCTACAACAACAACTTGAAATTTCTTTATATTTAAATAAATATTTTTTTTCTTTTTGTTGATTTATATAAAAAACATTATATCTATTTGGTACTAAACAACATGATAATAATTCTTTAAAATCTAATCTTGGTTCTATTATTATTTCTCTTATTTTTTCTAATTCTTTTAAATAATCTGATACTAATGTCATTTGGTAACCTCGATAATAAAATGTTTGAAAAGATGATGTGTTGTTATTTATATTTGTCATTTGTAAATCTGAATCTTCTGAATTATCTTTTTTTGAAGATAATTTTTGAGATATTGTATTTCGAGACGGAGATTTTTGGTCAGGAGTTAATTTTTGCATTGAAGATTTTTTTAATGAACTTTTCATTTTTTTTAAATATACTATAATTGGGTTTTTATATTATTTGTTTTTATTATATATATATTTTTTATTTTTAAATTTAATTTATTTATGTCTATGAAACATTTTTGTGCATTAAATATGATGAGTTTAGAAAAGGATAATTATAATAAAATGGTAAATGAAATTTTTTTGAAAGTGAAAAAAGATCTTAAGAATAAATATAATTCTTTAATTTATGAAAAAAATTATAATATTGATTCTTTTGATAAAATTTTAAAAAAATTGATTATCAATTATAATTATTTAAATAATCAAAATTATAATACTTTATTAATCAAAGTTGAAAAGCATTTTTTAAAAGATTTAGCTAAATATGAAGATATACAAAGGAATTTATTATCTAAGAAAAATATAAGAAATTTAAGCGAACAACCGTATTTTTATTTTAATGAAGATGAAATTTTAAAAAAGAAAAATAAACCATTCAAAAGTAACGTTAAATTAAGTAATAAAGAAAAAGATATTTGGAATTTAAATCAAAGAGCACTTGAAATTGAAGTAGAAAAAAGATTACAAAAAAATAATAAGAATTAAAATAAACTAATTTAAAAGATTAACATTTTTAACTAAAAAATTGAGTTAATTTAAAATTTCTATCTAAGATATTTTTAGACAAAATTTTATTTTGTATTAATTACCTTATCATTTAAAAATTCAATTTTTCCTTTATTTATTTTATTTTTTTTGATTTCTCTATTATTCCATTAATATTTAAAGAACAATATTTTTGAAGGTAATCAAAATCTTAAAATTAAATTATTGTGTTATAGATATCTATAACTTAATTTTCAAATCAAAACAATATAAATTAGTATAATTTTTATTATTCATAATTTAATATATAATTTATCTGTTACAAATTTTAATATTTTATTATTTAAAAAAAATTAGCAAAAATTGTTCTTTTTTATTTACTTTATTATTAACGATTTTTAATGAATAATTGGCAATAATTTCCATTGATTTTTATGGTAAAAATAAAATATTACAAATTTTAACATTTTTTTTCTTGAATAAATTAAAAATTTTCAAACAAATAAATTTTTAAAAATGAAAAAAGATATTATAAACAAAAATTTAATGCAGGATAAGAAAAACAAAAGCAACAATGTATTATATTTAAAATATAGAGAAATCATTACTCAAAATTTATTTAATAAATTAAAAAAAGAATCTACAGCAAATTCTTCTTTAAATGATTCAAATTCATTTATCTATAAAAATAAAAATGTAAATATAAATAATAATTTAAAAAAAATTGAAAACTCAAGTATTCCAAAATTAAAAAAAATAAAAAATAAATTTATTAGTCTTTTTAAAAAAGAAGAAGATACTTCTTTTAACACAAAAATTAAAGAATATTTAAATAATAAATATTTGAAGAAAACAAGAGGAAGTCAAAATTTATCAAATAACTTAAATATTTCAAATTCAAGTAAAATAATGTATAAATTAGGAAATAAAAATTTAAATCCGAATAAAAATTTATATTCTTTTAATAATATAATGTTAAAAAATGATAAATTTAATGAAAATTTAGATTTAATAAAACCAAAAAAAAATTATTATTCACTTTCTCAATCTTTTAATAATACAAAAAGAAATTTAAGTAAAGAAGTAATAAAATCAAGGATAACTTTAAAAAATATAAGATTAAAAAATTTAAAAAGAAAATTTAAATTATATTCTCAATCATTAAAAAATTTAGATGCAAAAGAATATGAAAGTGATAAGAAGAAAAATTTAATTAATAAAGAATTGTATAGTAATAATAATTTATTAAGAATTATAAAATTAAATTTAATAAATAATAATTTTTTTGATGTTGAAAATGATTTTATTTGTGAATATAATAATAAATATATTAATAATTTTGGAAAAGATTTAATTATCAAAACTAATAAAACTTTAAAAGGTTATTTACCTAAAAATTGTAAAAGGAATTTTTCTCATAATACAATTTCTAAATTTAAATCTCTTTTAGGTAATTTTTAAATAATAATAATAGTGTTTTTATTTAATTAAAGTTTATTAAGTATATCAATTTTTTTTTTAGGTTTTTAAAAATAAAATTAAATTTTTAAAAATAATTATTTTCATAATGAAGGAAAATAATAATAAAGAAGAAGAAAAAAAACAAAATTTAGAAGAAATATTAATTGAAAAACCTTCATATAAAATATTTTTGAATAATCCACAATTAAATCTTTTTTATTTAACATTTTTATCAATGTTAATAATTCCTATTATCGTATTTATCATATCAAGAAATATTTTTAAATTATTTGGTTATAGTGAAATTAAACAAGATACTTATTCAATGATATGTTCAATAACAATTATTTGGATTATTTTAATTTTTTTTATAATAATTTATTTTTTTGAGGATTTTAAAAAATATATTAAAGATAAAATAAATATTGAGGACAAAAATAAAGAAAAAAAAGAATAAAAAATTAATCTTTTTTTTAAAATATTTTTCAATATCTGATTTTTATAATTTTAATAAAAAAAAAAACAATTTTTGAATTTATTTATTATATTAAGAAAAATATTATTAAATTTAAATAAATAAAATTAAAAATATTTATCTATGTATTTATTTTATTTATAAATTAAAGAAGCACTTCTTGATAATCCAGTCAAAGGTCTTTTAAATCTATTTGAAGAAGAATTATTTAAACTTATAAAATTACGATTTTGATTATTAAAATTTGTAAATGAATTTTTATTAAATTGTAAACTATCATTTCCTCTTTTTTTAAATAATTTAGAATAATTAATATTTTTTAATTTTAATTGGGAATTACTTTTCATTAATAAATTTTCATTATTTAATTGATCAATTGTTCTCTTTTGAGATTTTATAATAATTTCATTTTGATTATTTTTATAAATACTTTCTTCTAATTTTTTTCTTATTTTTTCTTTATCATTCATTAATTTTTTATCTACATTAAAAATATTTGATTCATCAATTAAATTCAAATTATCAATTTTTATATTATTTATTTGAATTTTTTCTAATTTTTGTTTTAATTCTTCATTTTCTTTTTCTAAAATTTCATTTTTTTTAATTATTTCATTTATATTATCAATTAAATTATTATTATTAGAATAAAAAGAATCATTCGATATTTTTTTTATTGGAGATATTTTTAATTCTTTAAAATCACCTTTATTTAAAATATTATTATATTTAGAATTTACTTCTTTTAAAGTTAAAGGAAAAGAAAACATACTTAAACTTTTTTCTGTATTATTTAATAATTCTTGAAATTTATCTTTTAATAAAATAAAATTTTGAAATTTTTGCTTTGAATTTAATGAAGAATAATTAAATGAAGAAAAATCTTTTTTATATTTTTGAATTATATTTATTAAAAGTTCATATAATAAAACACTTTCTTTTTGTAAATTATTATAATTTATATTTTTTTCTTTATTTATATTTTCTATTTCATTTTTTAATTTTATATTTTCTTCTTCTTTTAATTGAATTAATTTATTATATTTAATTTCTATTTTTTCTCTTTCTTTTTTATTATTATTTGAAATGTGATTAACTTCTTTTTTTAATTTTTGATTAAATTCATTTTCAATATTTTTTTTAATTTCATTAATATTTTTTTGTATATTACAATTATCTTGTAAACTATTAGGTAAATTATTAATAAATTGAAATTTATTATCATTTTCTTTTTTATATTCATTAATTGTTTTATTTAATTTTTTATTTTCATTTTCTAATTCATTTAATTTAATATCATGATCTAAATAAATTTTTAATTTATTTTGTTCAAAAGAACTTCTTTCTCTAATATCATTTAAATATTCAATCATATGTTTATCTTGTAATTTAATTTGATTTAAATTATTATTTTTTTGAATTTCATTTTCTAAAAATTTTATTTGTTCTTTTAATTTTTCAATAGTATATTCACTATTTTTTAAATCAGTTAAAGCTTCTCTAACTTTTTTAACATATTTAAATTCTTTTGTATTTTCATTTCCAGATAATAAAACTTCAATATTACCATTAAAATTAAAAGCTTTTTTTAAAGCATTTATTTGTTCTTGATAATTATCTTTTAAAATAATATTTTTTCTTTGTTTTATTAAAAGTATATTATCTTGATTTTTTATTGTTCTTTGAAAATCTTTTAATCTTTCTTCAAGAGATAAAATATATTTATCTTTATCAATTTTTTCTTTATCTTCTTCTGAAAAATCATAATTTTTTGTAAATATTATTTTTTGGATTTGAAATAAATTATCTAAAACATCTTTTGAAGATTTTTGAAAAGAAAAATTAGGATATAAACAACCAATAAATCTAAAACGAGTATTTATTTTTGAAAAAGATAAATTTTTTAAAACAATCATTATTCTTGAATCTAAACATAAATCATAATGAGCATTATTTATATTTTTTGTTCCTACAATAATTGGTCTTTTTAATAACAAAATTGATTTTTTTATACATTCTATATTATTTGTATTTTCTATAAAATGTTTTGTATTATAAATTTTTTTTCCAAAAGAAGAATTTGGTGCTGTTATTTTTGTTATTAAAATATCATTTCCTGGAAATTCAATTAAAGAAATATTTGATATTAAATTACTTCTATTTTCATCATCGTAAATATATATTATATATAAAAAAGTTGAAAAAGAAAAAATAAAAGGAAATTTTGATTCAATTATTCTTTTCTCTTTTTGAATTTCTGAAAAATCATTTTTTTTTAAAACATCAAAAAAATTTATATAATTTTCCATATTATCAATTAAATTATCATAATTAGTAATTTTCACTTTTGATATTTGTTCTATTATATCTGAATTTTGTCCTATATCAATTCCATCTTTAATAATATCTTCAATATTATTAATATTATTTTTAGAAAAAGCAAGTTTAGAAATATCATACAATTTTCCATTATAAATAAACATTAAAGATATATTAATTTTAATATTTGGTTTTTGAAGAATATTTTGAATTAATCTTGGAAAAATTCCTCTTTCGTTAATATTAGTTTTACTATTTTCACTTGCAAATAATAAATCATGTTTTTCACTATTTGTACTTCCATATGTGAAAAAAGCAAAATTTATTCCATTAATTGCATCATTTATTGTATTTCTTGTTATATCTTCATATATATATGAATATTCATCATCTTCTATAAATACTTTATTTATTGGATATTCATATTTTTGAATTTCTAAATTTTTTAAGTGTTCTTTATATATTATCTTATTTTTTGAATAAGGAATTTCTAAATATGATTCTAAATTTTCTTCTGGTTGTGTTTTCTTTATTTTTGCAAATATTTTTATATCTTCTTTTAATTCTAATACTTCTAATGAAGTCATTTTTTATTTTTTTTATTTTGTTAATTTTTAACTACTTAAATTTCCTTTTAAATTTTCGAATAATTTTTATATAATAATAAAAAAATTGTAAAAGAACCTTATTAAAAATAAATAAAAATTAAATAAATATGATAGAATATTTAATAGATATTCCATATAAATATTCTAAAGCATATAAAAGAAGTGAAAGTGATTTTAGAAATGGATCAACAATAAATCAATTAATAACTCGTGCAAATAATAGAATAAAAGCTTTAAATAAACAAACCAAAATCGAAATTGATAGAATAAATAGAAAATATGATAATGCAGAAGAAGAATATATATTAAATAAAATGAAAAAAAAAGATAAACTTTTAAATCAAGAATTATTTAAATTACATTTTAAAAAAGTGTAAGAATATTATAGTAAAAAATTAGAGCTAAAACTTTAAATAATATAAAATCATATTCATCATTAATAACACAATTAAATGAAACATTAAAATTAAAACCAGTTAATTATGGTCAAGATATACATTATGATAATTTATATTTTCATACTCTTCATAATAATGAAAATTCAATTTTAACAAAAAAAGACATATTTAATATTCAAATTTGGCCAAAGAAAGAAAAAACTTTATATAAACCTAAAGTTTATGGTTTTAGGGTAAAATATTAAATAATTTATTAGGAAAATAAAAAACCAAATTTAGAAAAATGTTATTCTCCTAAATATGATTTAATATATAAAAGAATTCCTTTTGCTAAAATTTATCCTCTTAAATATGATAAAGTAAAAAAAAAAGAAAAGATAAAAAAAAAAATTTATCCTTATTCAAATCCTCAATCACCAACAAAAACAATCCCAAATATTAATATAATGAATAAATATTAATATAAAATATTGTATAAATGGTTTAAAAGTATCTTTTATTAATTAATAAGATTAAAAAATAATTTTTTCAAAATTTTTCAAAAATAAATTTCTTGAAGAAAATAATTAATTTTAAAAAAAATAAAATTAAAGAAAAAAATAAATAAATAATAATAATTGGATTAAATAAGAATATAAATTAATAAATCAATGAAAGAAGAAAAAACTATTGAAACAATTGAATTAAATAATTCTTTAAAAAAAAATGGAATACCTTTTGAAAGATTAATAAATAAATCATCTCATAATAATTTTTTAGATATAATACAATGTAAAATATGTTTTAATATACTAAAAAATCCATATGATTGTATAAAATGTGGAAATTCATTTTGTTATAATTGTATATCAAATATGATAAATCAAAAAAAAAATTGTCCTTTTAATTGTGAAAATATATTAATTAAGCCTTCAAGTTATTATATAATATCATATCTTTCAAAATTAAAATTTCATTGTAAAAATAAAGAATTTGGTTGTAATGAAGAAATTTCTTATGAAAATTTAGATAATCATGAAAAAAATTGTAAATTTTTTTTTACTAAATGTCCTAATTTACAATGTGAAAAAAAGGTGTTGTGGAATTTATTAGAAAATCATTTAAAAATAGAATGTCCTTTTTCTTTAATTCAATGTAAAAATTGTAATCAAAGTTTTAATAGAAATGATTATGATGAACATTTAAAAAATTGTATTAATTTTAAAAATTATTTTTCTGTTATTATTAATAAAGATAATATTGAAAGTATAAATAATAAAAAAAATGAATTTGAAAAATTTATTAATAATTTACCTTTAATTAATGAATCTTCTATTTTAATTTTTATGAAAATGATTCTTTATCAATTTAATTTAAATTATCAAATGTTATATAATGAAATATTCAATTTAAAAAATGAAATTAAGTTAATAAGTAATGGCATAAACAATTTGAATGAAAATAATAAAACTTCTTTAGATAATATTAATAAAGAATTAAATGATTTAAATTTAGAAATTAAAGAAATGAATTTACAAAATATTTTTTCTCCAATTCCAAAAAAAAAAGATAATAATGATTCTTTATTATCAACAGGAGAAATAGAAAAAAATTTTTTAGATTTTCAAGAAAGATTTTCTTTAAAAAATAAAGAAGAAATTAATGAAAAAAATATTAAAGTTAATTTACATAAAAAATATGAAAGTAGTAAATTACCTAATAATAAATTTGAAAATATTGTTTATGAAGAAGAAGCTGAAAATACAAATTATGTTTTAAAAAAAACTGGAAAAAATAAAGAAAAAAAAAGACATTATTCTAAAAATTTTATTAATTATGTTTCTCATAAAAAAAGTAAAATTAAAAATAATATTTTTGATAAATTAAATCATATTATTAAAATGATACATAAAATTATTTTTTATATTTCTAATCCTCAAGATAATTCTTTTCCAATTTCAAGTAAAAATATTAATGATAAAAATTTGGATAATACTAATAAAAATATTAATGAAAAAATCCAAGAAAATTTAATCTTAAAAAATAATGATTAATATATTAAGATTTTATTAATTTAATTATTAAATTAACTTTTATTTATTTTATTTAATTAAAATTATAGAAAAATGTTAAAATGTTTTATTTTGAAAAAATAATTTATGATTAAATTGAATAAGAAACTTTGATTCTTTATATATAATTTAAATACAATAATTATAAAGATTATAATAAATATTTTACAAGTGTTTTATCTTTTAAATATTAACATAAATTTAATGAGAAATAAGATTTTAATTTTGAAAAAATAAAAATAATTTAAATGAAGTTATATTTTTAGACGAATTGATGTAATTCTTTCTGAAATTATTATTAAATTACTCCTTTCTAAAATTATTAATTTATACATCCTATATTTTTATATTAAAATATATACACCCTTTTTAATTATATTTATTATTACACACTATTGTTTATTTTTTATTTTACTTCCTTAATATTATTTTATGTTTACAGGCTAATTTAATTTTGTTTTTTATACACACTATTTTTTAATCAATAATTATACGGACTAAAATTATAAGTTTAATTACTTCCTAATATTCAAATAATTTTATTTACATTCTTATTTATTAATTACTATATTACATCATCACACTAATATTAATTTAATAATTTACAATCTATAATTAATTATTATTCTATTTTCTTGGTTTAATTAAAAATAAAATAATTACAATCTATAATTTATCATATTTATTTTTTACATCCTAATTAATAAATTAATTTTGTATTACATTCTATATTTATTAATAATATTTATTACTGACTAAAAGTAATTAAAAATATTTTCTTATATCCTTTAGTTATTTAATAATCATATATTACCCACTATAATTAATTAATAATATTATCTTATAAACTTAAAATTAATTAATATAATATACATCCCACTAAAATAAACAATAAAAAATATTTTCTGACGTTCTATAAACAATTAATAATATTATGTTACTGGCTAATTATTAATTAAACAAATATATTACTTTCATAAATTAATTAATAATGTTGTATTACAAACTATAATTAATTAATATAATATATTACAGACTATAATTGATTAATTATATTATAGATTACCCACAATAATTTATTAACATATATATATTACATTCTATAATTAATTTAAATAATATATTTTACAGGCTATAATTAAATGATAAGATTATATTACAAACTATAATAATAATATTTATTATTTGACATCCTATATAATTAATAAAAAATATTATCTTATTTTCTAATTAATTATTAAAAATATTCTGACTATCTATAATAACTAAATAACATTATATTACTGACTACAACCAATTACAATTATTATCTACTCTCTATAAAGGTTAATACAATAATTTGACATCCTAAATATCAATTAATAATTTCATCTTACAGGCTATTATTAATTAATAATATTATCTTACTTTCAATTATTAATTAAAACTTTTTATTTTACATACTATAATTAATTAATAATTATATTACAACCTGTAATTATTTAATGATGTATATATTACTATCTAAAATTCATCAATAATATAATATTACCCACTGTAATTATTAATAATTATATCTTCAAGACTATGATTGATTTATCTAATATATACTTCCTATAATAATTTAATAAAACTTATACACATTAAAATAATAAATATAATATATTACACGCTAAAATTAATTAATTTAATATTATATTACATACTATATTAATTAAAATATATATTACATTCTATAATTAATTAATAATAAATATTTTAAATCCTATAATTAATTAATAATATTATATTACTCCCTATAATTTATTTATTAATAATATTATATTACATTCTATGATTAGTTTATAATATTATTTTACAACCTATAATTAATAATAATATATTTACAACCTATAAGTAATTAATAATATTATGTTACTCCCTATAATTAATTAATAATAATAGATTTACAATCTACAATTAATTAATTATATTATCTTATTTTCTAAAAAAATTAAAAATAATTTGACATCCTATAATTAAAAAAAATGCTCTAAGCAACTTTAATTAATTAATAATAATATATTACCAACTATAATTAATTTCATATTATCTCACATACTATAATTTTTTTTATAATTTTATCTTACCCACTATAATTAATTTATAATTTATATTACTTTCTATAATTAATTAAAATTATTTACAGGCAATTATTCATTAATATTTTTATATTACAGCCTACAATTAATTAATAATATTTCTTATTATCTATATTTAATTATAAATTATATTACTCGATGAAATCAAAAAATATAATAATCTTAAAATCTTGAAGTTATTAATATAATAAATTACAATCTATATCTTTTAATATTATAATCTTATCATCTATTACCTAATTAATATTTAATATAATACCTCCTATAATTTATTAACATTATATCTTATTGGCTAAAATAATTTTGTCTTATTTTACTTTCTTATATTTAATAAAATTGTTATACATACTATATTTATTATTTATTTATTACTTCCTTTTTTAATTAAACTTAAAATACTCCCTTTATAATTTAATAAATTTTTTACTTTCTTTTTTATTATTTTAAATTACATACTAATTATTAATAATTAATTTTTACAAACTTAAATTATATAAATTTTACACTCTTTAATAATTAAATTATATTTTACATGCTAATTTTAATTATTGAAAAACTTACATGCTAAAATTTGA
>JAEEGL013749549.1_pt1 | contig 14505 bp, 8 predicted proteins | sample 9134231 | NCBI WGS metagenome assembly JAEEGL01 (sample SAMN16246548, study PRJNA631951) | gut metagenome | biome: gut microbiome; feature: rumen; material: fiber-attached | host: Bos | place: Iran: Karaj | collected 2018-10
TTATACTGTTTAGGGAATCTGGTTGTTCCTCAGCCGAAAATGTAATGAGAGTGAGGATGCTTTGATGGGCAATAAGATAAAAGAGCTGTTAGGTTTTGAGGAAAACACTCCATATGTTAAAAAGTACCTGTTTGACGCGAACATAACGTCAAGTATCTATATGTCCGTTGTGGTCATAGTTCTTGAGATATGGATGATCTTAAGGACGCTGATCAAATATGTCATTCTCAGCGACAAGTCGAGAGATTTTACCTGGATAGTGCAGCACTTCTATTCCTATGTGATCCTTCTGACGATGGGCATACTGATGCTTATTTATGCCATCAAATACAGGAAAAACAAGGAAGGCGTCAGCAAGAATCTGGGATTTGGCCTTATCGCCGCCTTTTCGGTGATCTGTCTGGGCTTCGGCATCTATATTTCGGGACTGGATTACGCCGGCGGCAAACAGATACTTACCTTCCTGACCATGGAGCTTTACGTGACCTGCCTTCTGGTATGGAAGCCTTACGTATCCTTTATAATCCTTTCCGCTACTTTTTTGTTTTTCTATAATAACACCATCATGACCCAGAATATGGAGTTTCAGACCGGGGACAAGATCAATCTGTTCATGTTCTGGATATCCATCTTTATGACCAGCGTGAGTATATACAGGCAGCGGTTTGATGAGGGTTCCAAGGAGGAAAGGCTGGAAGCGGTCAACGAAAAGCTTGAAAAGGCCGCGGTTTACGATGAGCTTACCGGAATACACAACATGCGCTATTTTTATGAGAATGTTCCGGAGATTCTTATCCTTTCGGGAAACAAGGTTCATGATAAGGTCTTTCTTTTCCTGGATATCGAGAATTTTAAAAACTATAATGATCAATTCGGCTTTGTTAAGGGAAACGAGATTTTGACCAATACCGCAAGGCTTATCGAAAAGACCTTTGAAGGAGCGCTGGTTGCGAGACAGGCGGATGACCGTTTTGCGGTACTGACCGACTGGGAGGGGGCCATTGAAAAGGCCGATATTGTAAGACAGAATTTTTACTCTCATGATGATGAGATCTACATGGGATTAAAGGTCGGGGCTTACAGGCCTGATGACATCTACTGCGATCCCAGGCAGGGGATCGACCGGGCAAGGTACGCCTGCTCAACCATTAAAAAGCAATATGATAAGAACTTCAGAGAATATGACAAAAAGATGGGAGAGGGCTTCTTTAAGCTCCAGTATATCGTCAATAACATAGATAAGGCGGTAGAGAAGGGCTATATCAAGGTTTATTACCAGCCCGTGGTCTGGTCCGAGACCAGAAAGCTTGCCGGATGTGAGGCCTTGGCCAGGTGGGTGGATCCCAAGTACGGATTCCTGTCTCCCGGAGATTTTATCCCGGTCCTGGAGGAGCACAGGCAGATACATAAGCTGGATAAATGTATCTACGAAACGGTGTGCCGGGATATCAGGGAATCCCTTGATAAGGGAGAGAAAGCCGTGCCCGTGTCCCTTAATTTTTCAAGGCTTGATTTTGAGCTGATGGATACGGTATCGGTGATCGAGGAGCTGGTTACGAAATACGACATTGACAGGCACTATCTCCATATAGAGGTTACCGAGAGCGCCCTGACGGATGACATGAGCATCTTAAGGAGCGCGGTGGACAGCTTCAGGGAGAAGGGCTATGAGATATGGCTTGATGACTTCGGCTCGGGATATTCCTCCCTTAATGTATTAAAGGACTACCATTTTGATGTGATGAAGATCGATATGGTATTTCTGAGAAGCTTTAAGGAAAACCAGAATTCCCGTATAATTATAAAGAAGATCATTGAGATGGCGTATGATCTGGGTATAAATACACTTACAGAGGGCGTTGAGACCGAGGAAATGGTGGAATTCCTGGCAGAGGTCGGCTGCGGCAGACTTCAGGGCTATTATTACGGAAAACCGATGCCGGTGCATGATTTCAGGGAGAAATTCCTGACAGCAGAGGATCCGCAGCAGGTCTGACAGGATCAGGTAAAGAAAACGACATTGGCGGACCGCCAATGTCGTTTTCTTGTGAACTAAATAGGCTGAAACACCTGATTCATTCCTTATATATGTATAGAGTCATTGTGCCTGCTTAACAGACGATCAACTAAAGCATATGAGCGATAACAGTAAAAACAACCGGACTATTTGCTATATCCTTTCCTTCATGATCCCGGTGGGGATCATGGTGATCATATCCCTGATACAGGGCTTTTATCCCTTTGGGGCAAAATCGGTCCTGATGGCTGATATGAGATATCAGTTTGTGGACTATTATGCCGCATACAGAAGGATCCTGTTCGGAAGCGATGATATCTTTTATTCCCTGCAAAAGACCGCAGGCGGAGATATGGCAGGACTGCTGGCCTATTACAGCAATACCCCGATCCTTTTTCTGCTTGCCTTTGTGCCCGAAAGGGCTTTGCCCGGAGGCATCCTTATTCTTATGACCTTCATGCTTGGTCTTTGCGGGCTCAATTTCAATATATTCTTAAACAGGGTCTTTGGCTTCAGACGTGCCTCGCTGATCTTTTCCACAGCCTATGCCTTTAACGGGTTTCTGATGGGCTATTTCAACTGTACCCAGTATTTCTTCAATATCGCTCTTCTTCCTCTTGTGATGCTGGGTCTTATCGGGATCATAAAAAAGGAGAGGATAAGCTTTCTTTATATCATCAGTCTGTCCCTTTCCATATTTTCAAGCTACTACATAGGCTATATGGTATGCCTGTTTTCCATCCTTTTCTTTATCTATGTCTTCTGTGTCCATCATTTTTCCGCCCTGAGCGTATCCGGCCTGCGGCTTTCCGAACGGATGGGGCTTTACCTGAAGGAGATCGGGAAGCATATAAAAGGGCCTGTCATCTATGTCCTGACCTCGGCGCTTTCGGTGGGAATGTCGGCCGTAAGCCTTTTCTGCGCGGTCTTTTCCTTAAGGGGGCAGAAAAAAAGCGGTCTTAACATCTCGGCAAGGATGCTTTTTGATCCTCTTGATCTGTTTTCGGGATTGTATACAAATGCTTTCCACGGAAATGTTTCGGATGGTCTTCCTCTAATATACTGCACGGTAACGGGAGCGACCCTTCTATTTCTGTTCTATTTAAGCAGAAGGATCACGGTAAGGGAAAAGCTGCTCTCCGGTCTGATCTTTTTCGTACTGATAATAAGCTTTATCTTTGATCTTCCCAATACCGTCTGGCACGGCTTTGCCCATCCTATCGGTTTTCCCCACCGCTTTTCCTTCCTGTTCTGTTTTTTTGCGCTTTATCTGGCCTATACCTGTTTCATTCATATTAAGGATGCCCTGCGGCCCCGTGACTATATAACGGTCCTTGGGGTGTTTATGCTGTATTCCGCTTATCTGATCCTTAGCCGGAATGAGTATGCGGGGGTAAGACAGGTGATCCTGACCTTCTTCTGTATGTCGGCCGTCATGGCAGCTTTCCGGCCCGGCAGCACGGGAAAGGAAGGAGGGCAGGTTATGACGGTCGTCATCCTGGCAATCGTTACCTGCCTTGATTCAGGCTATAATGCAAACGCCTCCATAGCGGCTTATTTTAATCCGGATGATCCCGGATCGGAGGATGAGGAGGAGGATCCCTACGGCATAAAGGAGTATCAGGCCTTTATTGATGAAACAAAGGCTGTCCTTTCGCAGATAGAAAGGGATGATGAGGGGCTTTACAGGACAGAGAAGCACTACAGACGATCTCTTAACGATGCGATGATGTTCGGCTATAACGGACTTTCTCATTTCAGCTCCTGCGAGAGCGATAATATCAAGCGTTTCATGGGCTATATGGGTTTTCGGGATAACGGGAACTGGGCTTACTACGGCGAGGAAGGCAGCACCACCTTCGCAGACTGCTTTATGGGGGTTAAGTATATCATTTCCCAGTATGACGAGATCCCCAGGCCCTTTACAAGGGTTTTTGAGTATAATGATAAGTATGTATTTAAGAACCCGTTCGCCCTTCCGCTGGCCTTTTCAATGACAAAGGAGGCGGAGAGCCTGAGCTTTGCAGGGGAAAAGGAGACAAAGGAGGAGTTTAATACTGCGGCTTATGAAGGGGGATATGATCACTTTACCTGGCAGAATGCCATAGCCTCCGCCTTTGACGGCAAGGAGCATCAGATATACCGGAGAGTAGAAGGGGTGAGCATAACCACAGAAAATCTTAAAAAAGAGGGAAATAAATATGTCACGCAGGATCCGGAAAAAGAAGCGTATATAGAATACAGCTTTACGGCGGATTCCGATGATACGGTTTTTATGTATTTTGACGCCCCCGAGGTTCAGGATACACAAATTATCGTAAACGGTCTTGAGAAGCAGCCTTATTTTACCCAGTACGGCTGGAACATAAGAGGCATGGGGATCTTTGGCAAAGGAGAAAAGGTAAGCCTTAAGCTCTATGCCATGCAGGATGAGATCGAGATCGACGGTTATGAGTTTTACTATGAGGATGAGGATGCTCTTGAAAAGTGGTATGATGGGCTCGGGACGGGATACGTTCAGAAGATGGCAAGCTCACGCCTTAAGGGAAGCGTATCTCTCTCTCCTTCTCAGGAGCTGCTGGTGTTCTCGATCCCTTACGATGAGGGGTGGAGTATATGGGTGGACGGGGAAAAGCGCGCGGCTTCACAGGCTGTAAACGGACTGCTGGCGGTTTCCGGTATCGGGCCCGGAGAGCATGGTTTTGAGCTTAAGTATGTACCGACGGGGTTCAGGCTCGGGATGCCGGTGAGCATTATATGCATCATCATATTCGGAGTCCTTGCAGTTTATGTTCACAGCCGATTTCTTGTATACAAAAGGTCAAGATTCTCTTCAAATTAGTAAAAAATGAGTGTATACTAGGGTTATTATTCATGGCCGGATCGCGTATCCGTCCGGTGATCACGGGCCGGAATCCATAGTATCATACGGGTTAATATCACAGCCCAAAAGGCTGTGAATAGTAACTCAGACGGGAGTAATATAAAACAGGTGAGGGTTATGTGTGCGGCGAAAACAGGGTTTGACAATGAAAAATATCTGAAGATGCAGTCCGAGCATATCAAGGACAGGATCGGAAAATTCGGGAACAAGCTGTATCTGGAATTCGGGGGCAAGCTTTTTGATGATTATCATGCCTCACGGGTACTGCCGGGGTTTGAGCCCGATTCGAAGCTTCGCATGCTCATGCAGATCTCGGAGCAGGCGGAGATCGTCATCGTGATCAATGCTAATGACATCGAGAAGAATAAGATCCGGGGAGACCTGGGGATAACCTATGACGAGGATGTCAAGCGCCTCATGCGGGAGTTTGAGCTGAGAGGGCTCTATGTCGGAAGCGTGGTCCTTACCCACTATGCAGGGCAGGGGGCGGCCGATGATTTCGAGCTCAAGATGGAAAAAAAGGGAGTAAAGGTATACCGGCATTACGTGATAGAGGGTTATCCCTCGGACATACCTCTTATCGTCAGCGATGAGGGCTTCGGAAGGAACGACTATATAGAGACCTCCCGTCCGCTTGTGGTGGTAACGGCCCCCGGGCCGGGAAGCGGAAAGATGGCTACCTGTCTCTCCCAGCTGTATCATGAAAACAAGAGGGGGATCAAGGCAGGATACGCCAAATTCGAGACCTTTCCGATCTGGAACATCCCTTTAAAGCACCCCATAAACCTGGCCTATGAAGCTGCGACGGCGGATCTTAATGACGTTAACATGATAGACCCCTTCCATCTTGAAGCCTATGGAGAAACTGCCGTCAATTATAACAGGGACATCGAGATATTCCCGGTGCTGAATGCGATCTTTGAAGGGATATACGGGGAATGTCCGTATAAATCACCTACCGATATGGGAGTGAACATGGTCGGCAACTGCATCATTGACGATGAAGTATGCTGTGAAGCTTCCAGGCAGGAGATAATAAGAAGATACTATACTACCAAAAACGCGCTGATCAATGAAAAGGCGGATGAAAACGAGGTTTATAAGCTTGAGCTTCTGATGAAGCAGGCAAAGATCACCACCGCGGACAGAAGGGTTACCACGGCAGCCAATGACAGAGCCCGGGATCTGGGAGTTCCGGCGGCGGCCATAGAGCTTTCAAACGGCGAGATCATAACCTCCAAGACCACAAATCTCCTGGGAGCCTCCGCGGCGCTTCTGCTTAATGCCCTTAAGGCTCTTGCGGGGGTGGATCATAAGCGCCATGTAATATCTCCCGAGGCTATCGAGCCTATCCAGAAGCTTAAGGTGGAATACCTGGGCAGCAGGAATCCGAGGCTTCACACGGATGAGGTACTGATAGCTCTTGCTATCTCGGCAAAGACGGATAAGGAGGCTGAGAAGGCCCTTGACATGATACCCAGCCTTAAGGGCTGCCAGGTGCACACCTCGGTCATGCTCTCAGACGTGGACATACGTACCTTTAAACGGCTGGGAGTGGATCTGACCAGTCAGCCGGTCATCAGTTCCTCGGTCGATCATTATTCACGGCCCTTTGGACCGTGATAATAACGGTGAGGAACAGTATTCACGAGCGCGGCTGTCAAATCGGATCAGCACAGATAAGGAGTTTAAATATGAAAGCACCGGTTCTCGTAATTCTTGCGGCGGGCATGGGCTCACGATACGGAGGCCTTAAACAGATCGATCCCGTGGACGAACAGGGAAACAAGATAATCGATTTTTCGATCTATGATGCTCTGCAGGCGGGCTTTAAAAAGGTCGTATTTGTAATAAAGAAGGAAAATCTTGCGGATTTTAAGAGCTGTATAGGGGACAGGATCGGGGACAGCATGGAGATAGAGTACGTATTTCAGGATATCTCCATGATCCCGGACGGATTTTGTGTTCCTGAGGGAAGGGTTAAGCCCTGGGGAACGGCCCATGCGGCCCTCTGCGCGGCAGAAGCCGTGGATTCTCCCTTTGCGGTCATCAATTCCGATGATTTCTACGGAAGGGAAGCCTTCGTAAAGATCTATGATTTTCTTTCACATACCTCGGATGATGATAAATACCGTTATGCCATGGTAGGCTTTGCCCTTAAGAATACCCTTACCGAAAACGGTTCGGTCTCCCGTGGGGTATGCACCGTTAACGGAGCCGGAAAGCTTACCGATATAGAAGAGAGAACGAAGATCATAAAAACGGCCGAAGGAGCGGCCTATACGGAGAACGGAACCGATTATATCCCGATCAGCGGGGACAGTATCGTCTCCATGAATTTCTGGGGCTATTCCGAAAGCTTTCTTAAGGAGGCCGGGCTTCAGTTCAGGGAGTTTCTTGAAAAGGAGGTTCCGAAGAACCCTCTGAAGGCCGAGTTTTATCTGCCCTCGGTGGTGGACAGGCTCTTAAAGGAGGACCGCGCGGAGGTAAAGGTGCTTAAGTCTGAGGATAAATGGTTCGGGGTCACTTACAGGGAGGACAAGCCGCTTGTGGTGGAATCGATCAAAAGGCTTAAGAAGGACGGAGTATATCCGGAAAAATTGTGGGATTGATATGAGCAGCAGGGATTTTACGGTCAAAACAATTACGTATACAGGCGTTATTTTATTACTCATGATAGCGGTCGTGATCATCATCGATCCCTTTGTGCGTTATCATAAACCGTGGTTCGGGCTGGCCGCCGTGGAAACCGAGGAAAGATCCGCGGTCATAGGGCTTGCCAGAAACATGGATTACGATACTGCCCTGGTAGGCTCCTCCATGTCCGAGAACTTTGTAGACAGCTGGTTTGAGGATGGGGTCTTCGGAGAAGAATGCTTAAAGGTTCCGCTTCAGGGCGCCTATATGACCGATTATCTTCCTCTGCTGGATGAACTGACAGAAAAACCCGGGCTCAGGAATATAGTCTTCAGTCTGGATAATTACCTTATTGATAAGGAGGGCGCACAGGATTCCTTAAGCATCCCCGAGTATTTTATCAAACAGCCTTCCATAACCGATATTTATTATCTGCTCAATAAATCCACCCTGCTGGTATATGTGCCGATGTTTCTGATAAGAAACAGTCTGGAGAATTACTCGGACGATAACGCCTACGTCTGGGCCGACAGGTATGCCTATTCCAAGTATATCGCAAGGGCCAATTATATGGCTACAAGGAGACTGTTTCCCGAGCAGGAGAAGGAGTTTGACAGGCTCTTTGAAAAGACGGACATGCTGATAGCGGATCTTACCCGCTATATCGAAAAGCGGCCTGATGTGACCTTTTACCTTTATGCTCCGCCCTACAGCATACTTTTCTGGGACGTATGCGTGCTGGACGGGGGGCTTACCGCGGAGATCTGTGCTCTTGAGAAGCTCTATGAAAAACTGCTTTCCTATGATAACGTAAGGCTCTTCTATTTTCAGAATGACTATGATCTGATCACAAACCTGGATCATTACAGGGACTATTCCCATTATGACCAGGGAGTCAACAGGTTCATGTACGAATCCATGCGGGACGGGAAGTGGGAGCTGGTTAAGGAGACCGAAGGGGATAAGGCCAATTACTATGACGCCCTGCTCGATATGTTCTACTTCGCCAGGGACTATGACTACGAGCAGTGCTTCCATTGAGGAACGGTTCTTAAATACCCGGAGCGAATGCTTGCCTGACTATCACGACAGCACGCATCTGAAAGCCTCAGCGCAGCTAGAAATTAGTATAAATGAAGGTGGAGATGTTCGAAAGAGAGATCACCGACCATACGAGCAGGATTACGGTTCCTGCCAAAAGCCTTCTGTTGGGCCTGAAGGCCTTGATCCTTTCCTGAGGATTTTTAGCCAGTACCGAGATCAGGGAAGCTGTAAGGACTATCAGGATAGTGACTATCAGGCCCGAAAGCTTTGTCAGCTCGGGGTGGTTTAAGGATAACAGCCACTGAAACAGCTCAAATTCCGCAGGCATCACCGATACCACGAAGTTGGTGTTCTTGTCGAGAGTATTGAAGCTTAGGGAAAACAGCGCCTTTATAACACTGATCGCTTCGGTTACAGTACGCGCCCGGAAGAATACCCAGGTAAGATTAATATATATAAAGGTAAAGATAAAACGGATAGCCGCGGGAAGCTTTTTGGTATACTTTCCGAAGGCCTTGCTTAAGCACATCCCCACGCCGTGGATCACTCCCCAGAGAATGAAGGTATAGTTGGCGCCGTGCCAGAGACCGCTCAGAAGAAAGATAAGAAAGATATTCAGATAGGTGCGGACCTTGCCCTTTCTGTTTCCTCCCAGAGGAAAATATACATATTGCCTGAAGAATCTTGTCAGGCTCATATGCCATTTCTTCCAGAATTCATCTATGGAAAGTGAACGATAGGGAGAATCAAAGTTCACCGGGAGTTCAAAATTGAGCATTTTGCATATGCCCGAGGCCATATCACAGTATCCCGAGAAATCAAAGTAGATCTGCATCGTATAACCGACGGTCATCATAAGGGCCAGGAAGGTATCCATTATATTTGTATTCTGGTAGCACCAGTCCACCATGACCCCGAGATTATCGGCTATTATCACCTTTTTTGCCAGCCCCAGCACGAACATGTAAAGACCTTTGGCTATATTATCCTGATCGGCGCTCTTTTTAAGGGAATCGTTAAACTGGGGGATCATCTCCTTTGCAAAGGCTATGGGGCCCACCGAGATCTTCGGGAAAAAGACCACAAAAAGAGAATAGTCGAGAAGACTGTACTTTTCCAGGGGGGCGCGATAGCTGTCGACAAGATAGGCGATCTGCCCGAAGGTGAAGAAGCTGACCCCAAGCGGCACAAGGATGGCCTTAAAATCAAAGGAGGTCTTAAATAAATCGTTTAAGATATCGGAGAAGAAGCCTGTGTATTTAAAATAAAGAAGCGCAGCGAGGTTTATTATGATACCGAGTGTAAGAAAGGCCTTTTTTGCCTTTTCGGGACGCTCTTCTGTAAAGGCAAAGGTGGATATCGCATAGTTGATAACTATGCTCAAAAGCAGCACTATGACATTTTCCGGTTCGCTGTAGCAGTAAAACCAGAAGGACATTGCCAGCAGAAAGATCTTTGCGGCACTAAAGCGCCCGGATTTATTGATAAGATGATAAACTGCGACTGTTACGGGAAGAAACAGAAGCACAAAAATGTAGGAATTAAAAAGCATATTATTTCCCCGGTAACCATAATGATACAACAGTATATGTAACAGTTCGCCCTTTGGTGAACTGTTACAGTATATCATATTTTCATTATTTATTCATAATTATCTGTATTGATTTTAAACATGCACGTAATTATAATTATCGGTAAGTGTTTATGGTAAACGCACAGTTACTATTCACGGCCGCACAACGGAAAGTGCCGCTTTAAGCGGCCGGGCGACGATCTTGTTTATAAAATCGCCGTTACTGTCATGGCCAAAGAGCCGCGGCAGCAACAAAATGCCCGCTTAGAGCTGCAGGAGAAAGAGATGAATGACAATAATCCAAATAACAATGACAATAAAGGCGGAAAGCCGCCTAAGAACAAACAGACCATAATGATACTGCTGGTGGCAGCGCTCATAACGCTGCTGCTTTTATCCTATTTAAGAGGCGTGGTCAACAGCGCCACCAGCAAGAAGATCTCGTATGACGAGTTTATAGAAATGGTCATGGACGGGGACATTGAGAGCGTCTCCATTTCCAATGATACTATTACCATCACTCCTAAGCATCAGGAGAATCCCTATGTCAAGCAGACCTACTATACCGTCAGGGTTGAGGATCTTACCCTGGCAAACAGGCTGCTGGAGGCCGGCGTAAAGTTTGAACAGGAGGAGACGAGCTCCACAGATACAATTGTATACATGATCGTTTCCTATCTGCTGCCGATAGTACTTGTATGGGTGCTGCTAAGCTTTTTGATGAACAGGATGAGCAAGGGCGGCGGCATCATGGGAGTAGGAAGGTCAAATGCCAAGGTCTATGTTCAGAAGGAGACCGGGGTTACCTTTAAGGATGTTGCGGGACAGGAGGAGGCCAAGGAGTCCCTCCAGGAGGTGGTGGACTTTTTGCACAATCCCGGCAAATATATAGAGATAGGCGCAAAGCTTCCGAAGGGAGCTCTGCTTGTGGGCCCTCCCGGAACAGGAAAGACCCTTCTTGCCAAGGCCGTTGCCGGAGAGGCTCATGTTCCGTTCTTTTCCCTTGCGGGATCGGATTTCGTTGAGATGTATGTGGGTGTCGGAGCTTCCAGGGTAAGGGATCTTTTCAAGGATGCTACCAAGAACGCACCCTGCATCATCTTCATAGACGAGGTGGATGCCATCGGAAAAAGCAGGGATTCCCGCTACGGCGGAAACGATGAGAGAGAGCAGACCCTTAACCAGCTTCTTTCTGAGATGGACGGTTTTGACACCTCAAAGGGTATCTTTATCCTGGCGGCCACCAACCGGCCCGAGATCCTTGATAAGGCACTTTTAAGACCCGGCCGTTTTGACAGGCGGATCATCGTGGACAAGCCCGACCTGAAGGGAAGGATAGATACCCTGAAGGTTCACTCAAAGGATGTGCACCTTGACGATACCGTGGATCTTGAGGAGATCGGTCTTGCCACGGCAGGAGCGGTGGGCTCGGATCTTGCCAACATGGTAAACGAAGCCGCGATCAACGCCGTCAAGCACAGGCGAGCTTCGGTAAACCAGAAGGATCTTCTCGAGGCCATCGAGGTGGTAATGATGGGTAAGGAGAAGAAGGACCATATTATGAGCATGGAGGAGAGGAGGATAGTTTCCTATCACGAAACCGGTCATGCACTGGCCTCCGCCCTTCAGAAGAACACGGATCCCATCCAGAAGATCACCATTGTTCCGAGGACAATGGGAGCTCTGGGATATGCCTGGTACGTGCCTGATGAGGAAAAGCATCTGCGCTCTAAGAAGGAGCTTGAGGAAAGGATAATCACGGCGCTTGCCGGCAGAGCCGCTGAGGAGCTGATATTTGATTCCATAACCACCGGCGCTTCAAACGATATAGAGCAGGCCACCAATCTGGCCAGAAACATGGTAACTCTCTACGGCATGTCGGACAAGTTCGGCCTCATGCAGCTTGAGGGCGTGGAGGATCAGTACCTTACGGGCAGAAAGGTGCTCAACTGCTCGGACGAGACCGCGGCAAGGGTAGACGAAGAGGTCATGAAGATCCTTGCAGAGTCCTATGAGGAGGCCAAGAGGCTCTTAAGCGAGAACAGAGAGATGATGGAAGAGTTGGCGAATTTCCTTCTGGAAAAGGAAAGCATCACAGGCAAAGAGTTCATGAATATCTTCCATAAATATATACCCGAAGAGGAAGATAAGGGTCAGACTGCTGATATGGCTGAGGATACGGTTCCGGAAGCGGATAAGGACACGGTTACGCAGGCGGATAAGGACACCGGTACAAACGTGCCGCCCGAGAGCGGGGAGCCGCAGGTTACCGAGGATAAGCCGGTTTCTTCGGAGACAAACGAGCCTTCCGCCACGGCCCCCAATTTTACTCTGATAGATACTCCTTCGGATGATAACGGCCAATGACGGATTTCAATATAGAAGAAGAGCTCGCCAAGCTCCCGGCAAAGCCCGGCGTATATATAATGCACGACGCAGAGGATAAGATCATCTATGTGGGAAAGGCCGTGATCCTTCGAAACCGGGTGCGTTCATATTTCAGGGAGAGTACGAACAAGTCGGTAAAGATCAGGCAGATGGTTGAGCACATAGCCTGGTTTGAATACGTGGTAACCGGCTCGGAGCTGGAGGCGCTGGTACTTGAGAACAAACTGATAAAGGAGCATAACCCCAAGTACAATACCCTTTTAAAGGACGACAAGACCTACCCCTACATAAAGGTTACAACGAATGAGGATTATCCGCGTATCTTTTCCACGAGAAAGGTGCTTAAGGATAACGCGCGTTATTACGGACCCTTCACCTCGGCTGCATCGGTCAACGAGACCATAGAGCTTCTGAGAAAGCTGTATTATATAAGAAACTGCAATAAAAGGATAAGCGGAACAAAGGAGAAGGAAGAGGAGGAGATCAATCCCGGCGGTACCTGCCTTTATTATCATCTCGGAAGATGCAAGGCACCCTGTACGGGGGCAGTGTCCAGAGAGGATTACAGGGACGGGATGCAGGGGGCCGTTGATTTTTTAAACGGAAATTACAGGCCTCTTCTGAAGGAACTGAATGATAAGATGCAGGCTGCCTCAGAGGAGATGGACTACGAGAGGGCGATGGAGTACAGAGACCTTCTCGAGAGCGTAAAGCAGGTAGCCCAGAAGCAGCGTATCACCGACAGCCACTCTGACGACAGGGACGTCGTGGCAATGGCAAGGGATGACGAATCGGTGATAATCCAGGTATTCTATATAAGGGGCGGAAAGATAATCGGCAGAGAGCATCACTACATGAAGAACGCAGAGGATGCGGAGGATGCCGGTATAATCAGGGATTTCATAGTACAGTTCTATTCGGGAACGCCCTATATACCAAAGGAGATACTGATCCCCTGCGATATCGAGGACAGAGAGCTTTTGGAGGAATGGCTTTCCGGAAAAAGAGGAAATAAGCTTAGCCTTGTTGTTCCCAAAAAGGGCAGGAAGGAAAAGCTTATTGAGCTTGCGGAGAAAAATGCGCAGATAGTACTGAGGCAGGATATAGAAAAGGTCAGAAGTGAAGAAGCAAGGACCACCGGAGCGGTTCATGAGATAGAAAAGCTGCTTTCCCTGGAGGGGATAGAGCGGATGGAAGCTTATGATATCTCTAATATCAGCGGATATGATTCCGTGGGCTCCATGGTGGTATATGAAAACGGAAGACCAAAGCGGAACGACTACCGGAAGTTTAAGATAAAGACCGTAAAGGGGCCGGATGACTATGCCTCAATGAACGAGGTCCTCACCAGAAGGTTTGAGCATGGGCTGAAGGAGCTTGAGGGATCACAACCCTCGCAGCTGGGAAAGTTTACCCGCTTTCCCGATCTTATAATGATGGACGGGGGCAAGGGTCAGGTTCATATCGCACTGGAGGTATTAACGGCTCTTAACCTTGACATCCCTGTCTGCGGGATGGTAAAGGATGACAACCACAGGACCAGAGGCCTCTATTATAACGATGTCGAGATCCCCATAGACAGGAATTCAGAGGGCTTTAAGCTGATCACAAGGATCCAGGACGAGGCTCACCGCTTTGCCATAGAGTTTCATAAAAGCTTAAGGAGTAAGGGACAGGTGCACTCGGTGCTTGATGACATAAAGGGCATCGGAAAGACCAGACGGAAGGCGCTCATGCATTATTTTGAGTCGATAGAAGATATAAAAAACGCGGATGTAAACAGGCTGATGGAGGTTCCGACAATGAATGCCGCTTCCGCTCAGGCGCTTTATGATTATTTTCATAAACCCTGAGACGTCCGCTTAAAAAGGGGGTTTGCATGAATTCAGAAAGTACAGTATCAGTAAGCGAGCTTATCGAAAAGTTCAAGCTTAAAAACCTGACGCCGAATATCAATGTAAA
>JAEEGL014183269.1_pt1 | contig 14505 bp, 13 predicted proteins | sample 9134231 | NCBI WGS metagenome assembly JAEEGL01 (sample SAMN16246548, study PRJNA631951) | gut metagenome | biome: gut microbiome; feature: rumen; material: fiber-attached | host: Bos | place: Iran: Karaj | collected 2018-10
ATTTCTGAACACAATAGAACCTATTCCAGAAAGTCCCGGTCGAGATTTTTCAAGAATTACCTTACATTCTTCTGGATATCCTTCAAAATGTTCTTTTACTGTAGGTCGGTAACCAATAACACTCATCTGTCCACAGAAAATATTAATAAGTTGTGGCAGTTCATTAATCTTTGTCTTTCTCAAAAACTTTCCCATAGGAAGCATTCTTGGATCATTTTTGCTTGTATATAGTCCCCCAGCCATATTTGGGCTATTACGCAGCATAGTTGCAAATTTCCAAAGCTTAAACTCCTTTCTTCCTTTTCCAATACGAACCTGACCATAAAAAATATCATGTTCGCCTGTCAATTTTAAACCAATCATAATTGGAATCATGAAAGGTAATAAAATAATGATTGCTATTCCGCTAAAAACTATGTCAAAAAAACGTGTCATAAGATTCTCCTACTTAATTAATATAGCCAATGCATTTTCAAGTTTTGGCATAAAAATTTCTTTTTTAAAATTTTTTATAAAATAATCTCTTCCATTTTTACCAGCTATCGAATACTTTTCTTTATGTTCAATAAAATCTTTCATTGCATTAGCAAAACCTTCAATATCATCAGGTTCAACACAAATTCCACAACCAGATTCTTCGATAACATCTTTTGCAGACCCCTTAATCATTCCTAAAATTGGTTTACCAGCTGCCATATAACCTTGAACTTTAGCAGGTAGAGTTAAACCAGTTTTGTTATCAGCTTTTAACGAAACAAGACAAACATCTGCTTTTTTGTAAAAGTCTGGCATTTCAGAAACAGGTCTTCGCCCATAAAAAGTCACAATGTTCTCTAATTGATTATTCTTCACAAAATCTTTCATATCATCAAGACAAGAACCATCTCCTACAAAATGAACCTTAAAATTTTGAACGTCTTTTATAAGTTCTACAGCCTCTAATATTGAAAGGAGGTTTTGAGCTTTCCCCAAGTTACCCAAAAAAACAAAATCGATACAATCATCAGTTGTTTCAAAATCCTGTTTAAGATACGCTTCATCTGCAAATGCTGGAATATACATAATTTTTTGTTTTTCTATTCCATGATATTCCGTAAAATAATCAATAAATGAAGTTGATTGTACTGCTATTAAATCACATGATTTATAAATGCTGTTACTGATTTTTTTAATGTATTTAAATAAAGGATTTGTTTCACTTTTAATATACATCTTTAACGATTCAGGCCACAAATCAAGACAATATAAGAATAAAGGCTTATTATATTTCTTAGAGTATTTTATTGCAGGTATTCCCATAAGCACAGGGGAAAGTTGATAAACAAAAACTACATCAAAGGAATCCTTTAACTTTTTTATTTTTATTGATGCCGAGATAATAAAACTAAGATAATTTAATGCAAGAAAAACAGGTCCATGTTTTCTACCAATTTCATTGCATCGGATTACATGAACACCATTTAATATTTCATCTCGTCTTCGTCCATGTCTATATTCTTTCGGAACTATACCTGTTGGATAATTTGGTAATCCTGTTAATACCGTTACTTTGTGACCATCTTTAATCAACTGATCACAAATTGGATTTATTTGAAAGTTTTCTGGATAATAATATTGGCAAACAACTAGAATATTCATTTTAGTTATCTTTTCTCCATACCATCTTATTTACAACACCAACATATCCCTGAATAATTTTTACAACTTTTGTGCTTACATTTTCATCTGTGTAATCAGGAACGGGAATACCATATTCTCCATTTTTTACTAATTCTACAGCTGTATCAACTGATTGCAAAAGAGAAACTTCATCTATTCCTGCAAGTACAAAACAAGCTTTATCCAAAGCCTCTGGACGCTCTGTACTTGTTCTAATACATACTGCAGGGAATGGATGGCCTACACTTGTAAAAAAGCTTGATTCCTCCGGTAATGTACCGCTATCAGAAACAACTGCAAATGCATTCATTTGTAAACAATTATAATCATGGAAACCTAATGGCTCATGTTGGATTACTCTTTTATCGAGCTTAAAACCAGATGATTCAAGTCTCTTTCTGCTTCTTGGATGACAGCTGTATAATATAGGCATATCATATTTTTCTGCCATTTTATTTATTGCAGTAAAAAGAGAAGTAAAATTTTTCTCTGTATCTATATTTTCTTCTCTATGTGCAGAAAGCAAAATGTATTTTCCTTTTTCAAGGCCAAGTTTTTTATGAACATCACTTGCTTCAATTTTTGAAAGATTTTCATGCAGAACTTCTGCCATTGGAGAACCTGTTACATAAGTACGCTCTTTTGGGAGTCCACAATCTGCCAGATAACGACGAGCATGTTCAGAGTAAGCCATATTTACGTCACTGATTATATCGACAATTCTACGATTTGTTTCTTCCGGTAAACATTCATCCTTACATCTGTTTCCTGCTTCCATATGAAAAATTGGAATATGAAGTCTTTTAGCTCCTATTACAGAAAGACAACTATTTGTATCGCCAAGAACAAGAACTGCATCTGGTTTTATTTCAACCATAAGTTGATAAGATTTAGCAATGATATTCCCCATAGTTTCGCCTAAATCTTTACCAACAGCATCCATGTATATTTCTGCATCATCAAGCTCTAAATCTTTAAAAAAGATTCCATTTAAATTGTAATCATAATTTTGACCTGTATGGGCCAATAATGTATCAAAGTATTTTCTACATGCTTTAATTACAGCAGAAAGTCGAATTATTTCTGGACGAGTTCCTACAATAATTAAAAGTTTTAATTTACCATTATTCTTAAAAGTCACTTCATTCATTATTTTACCTTTTCTCCAAATGTATCCGGATGTTTAAGATCAAACTGTTCGTTTGCCCACATCACAGTTACAAGATTTTCTGTTTCAGAAAGATTAATTATATTATGTGTATATCCGGGCAACATATGAATAGCCTGAATATTTTCACCATTTACATCAAACTCTATTACTTCATTACTTCCAATCTTTCGTTCCTGAATAAGAGCATGTCCGCTTACAACTATAAAAAATTCCCACTTTGTATTATGCCAATGCTGACCTTTTGTGATACCTGGTTTCGAAATATTTACACTAAACTGTCCGCAATTTGCAGTTTTTAAAAGTTCTGTAAAACTGCCTCTATCATCACAATTCATTTTTAGTGGGAAACATACCTTTTCTTTTGGAAGATATGATAAATATGTTGAATATAGTTTTTTCTCAAATGAACCTAAAGGAATTTCTGGCATCAAGAGAGATTTTGGTTGATTTTTAAAAGACTCTAGAGTATCAACAATTTTTCCAAGTGTTACTTTATGTGTAACAGGAACATAACAATAGCGTCCATCTGTTTTAGAGATAGGCTCCAAACCTTTGTAATCACAATGATGTTCTTTTCCTGTAAGAGCCAGCATCATCTCTTCCATCAAGTCATCTATATAAAGAAGTTCCAGTTCTGTGTTTCTATCATTTACTTGAATTGGAAGATCATTGGCTAAATTGTTACAGAATGTTGCTACGGCACTGTTGTAATTTGGGCGACACCATTTTCCAAAAAGATTTGGGAAACGGTATACTAATACTTTTGATTCAGTTTCTTTTGCATAATTAAAAAAGAGTTCTTCACCAGCAAGCTTAGACTTTCCATAATCAGATTCACCATAACGACCTATTAACGTTGCCTGAATTGAAGAGGAAAGCATTACAGGGCAGTTATTATTATGTCTTTTTAGAGTATCCAAAAGAGCTGAAGCAAAACCAAAGTTACCGCTCATAAACTCAGAGTTTTCTTTAGGACGATTAACGCCAGCAAGATTAAATACGAAATCTGCTTTACCACAATAATCATCTAATTCTTCTTTTTTTGAATCTATATCATATTCAAAAACATTCTCTACTGAAAAACTTCGAGTTTTGTCTTTACCATCTCTAATGTTTTTTAGATTTTCACAAAGATTTTTTCCAACAAAACCTTTGGAACCTGTAACAAGAATATTCATAATTATCTTCCGTTTTTCCAAGCTTCTAATGCTTCATTAACATAATCAGTTGTAAGAATCTTTTTTACAGTTCCTTCAACGTCAAGTCGTTGGGTATTATGACTTGTATATGCTTCATCAGCCATAGTGTGAACATCACCTTTTACAACAAACTTATCATAATTCAAATCACGACTATCAGCTGCAACTCGGAAATAATTTCCCATATCTTCACTTCTTAGTCTTTCTTCACGAGTCATAAGAGTTTCATAAAGTTTCTCTCCATGGCGAGTACCAATAATATTTGTTCCAGTATCACCAAATAATTTCTGAACAGCTTTTGCCAAATCCCCTATTGTTGAAGCATCAGATTTCTGAATGAACAGATCTCCAGGATTTGCATGTTCAAAAGCAAACTGAACCAAATCAACAGCTTCATCAAGGTTCATTAAAAAGCGAGTCATATTTGGATCTGTAATAGTAATAGGATTTCCAGATTTTATCTGATCAATAAAAAGAGGAATTACAGAACCACGACTACACATAACATTTCCATAACGTGTACATGCAATAACTGTATCTCCTCTTTCGGCAGCAACACGAGCATTTGCATAAATTACATGCTCCATCATTGCTTTACTAATACCCATTGCATTGATTGGATAAGCTGCTTTATCCGTAGAAAGACATACAATTCGTTTTACACCTGCATCAATTGCCGCGTGAAGCATATTATCTGTACCAATTACATTGGTTCGTACAGCTTCCATTGGGAAAAACTCACAACTTGGAACTTGTTTCAAAGCAGCTGCATGGAAAATGTAATCTACACCTGGCATTGCATCTCTAATACTTTGAGGATTTCTAACATCTCCTATATAAAACTTAACCTTTTTTGCAAGGTCAGGATGTTTTGCTTGTAAATCGTGGCGCATATCATCCTGCTTTTTTTCATCACGGCTAAATATACGAATTTCACCGATATCACTGTGTAAAAAGTGTTTAAGTACAGTATTACCGAATGAACCTGTACCACCTGTAATGAGCAAAGTTGCTCCGTTAAATACGGACATATTTATTTCTCCTTAACCTTTTATTTCAATAATTGAAGAAACAAGTCTTGCTTGTTTTATAATTTCATTATTATTCTTTTGTCTTTCTGGAATATTTTTGATTAAATAATTAAATTTATTTAATACTTCAAGAAATTGATTTGTCTTTCCACAAAGGATTTCTTCTTTTCCATCTTTCGTAAAAATCATAATTTTTGAATCATAATTTTCTGGAGCTGTAAATGCTCTGTTTGTTATTATTGATCCCTCTTTACACCATAACTCGAAATCGCATTTATAAGAATTATCCATTCCAAATGATAAGAATGCATTACAATTAGTAATTTTATCTTTAATTACAACAGCCCCATATAAATCTACCTCATAATTTACAGGAGTTACTAATGATGAATACATAATTTCTGGTTCTTTAAAGAATTCACACACAGCTTTTATCGTATATCCACCACAATCTAGTAAAGCACCTCCTCCATATTTCTTTTTATATCTAAAATCTGATATATCTCTATGAGGGAAACCAAATACTGCATGTATTTCTCTCAATTCACCAAGTTTTCCAGAATCAAAAACATTTTTTATTTTTTCGAATTGCTTATGATAAATAAAACCATAGTTTTCAAAAACTACCAATTTATTCTTATTTGCAATTTCCAGCAGTTCTTTTGTTTGAGCAAAAGTTGTGCAGAATGGTTTTTCCATAAGTACATGCTTTCCATTTTCAAGTGCAATTTTTCCCCATTTATAATGTAAAGCAGGAGGAAGTGGAATATATACAGCATCTATAGAGGAATCTTTTAGCAAGGTTTCATAACCTATGTATGTATTTCCTCCGTAATTTTTTGAAAAATCATTTGCTTTTTCTTTTTTATTTTCAAGAAGCTGTACATATTCTTCTTCCGTATGAGGCTCATCCCATTCTGAACTTGAAGCAATTGCAACTCCTGCATATTCAAATTCAGAACTTTGCATAATAGCTGGAATCATTTTTCTATTTGCAATATCAGCTGTTCCTATAACACCAATTCGTATAGCCATACTATTGCTCCAATGCTTTCAGGAATTCCTCATAAACATCATAAGTTTCATTTCCAGGTTCAAAATATCTGTCACAAACTGCCATCATTACACAATCTTTCGAAAATTGCTGCATACTTCGCCAAATCATCTCGTCTATATAAAGTCCTTTTGACGGATCGTTCATAAAATACGTTTCTTTTTCGACTCCGTTATCTACAACAATCTTACATGATCCAGAAACAGGAAATAGAATTAATTTAGTTTTCTTTGTTGCATGATCCCCACGAGTCTTTCCATCTGCAACATTCATAACCATAAATATTCTTTTGATTACAAAAGGTATTTCCTTTTCTCCTTCCATAACGACTAATGTACCATCAGGTTCTATAACCTTCTTTATATCTATTAATTTAACACCCTTCATAAGAATTAACGACCTCAATTACTTTCGAAATTTCTTCTTCACTCATGTAATCCATCATAGGTAATATTACAGAATAATCACAGATATGTTCTGTAATTGGGAAATCACCCCGTTTGTAACCAAAACCATTCATACAAGGCTGAAGATACGGAGGAGTTTTCCATGATATATCAGTGGAAACCTCATTCTGCTTCAGATATTCCCGGAAACCTTCCTGATTATCAACTATGATTATAAATTGATACCAGGTATGAATACATCCCTCTGCAATTTTTGGAAGTTCAATTCTTGGATTATGTATTTCGTTTAGATATCGCTGTGCTATATGATTTCGATTTGCAAGGAGTTCTTTCATATGTGAAAGTTTTACTCTAAGTAAACCCGCTTGCATTTCATCCAATCTATCATTATATCCAATTTCAATATTATGATAACGATAGTCACTGCCATAATTTCTAAGAACTTTTACTTTATCAATGATTGCTTTGTTCTTAGAAATTACACCACCACCATCACCAAACCCTCCCAAATTCTTAGTAGGATAAAAGCTAAAAAAAGAAGCGTCTCCAAAAAGTCCTGTATAAGTTCCTTTATAAGGGGCAAAATGTGATTGGGCACAATCCTCAAAAAGCATAAGATTATGCTTCTTACAAATTTGAATTATAGGATCCATCCGTGTTGCTTGACCATAAAGATGAGTAACAAGAACTGCTTTCGTTTTTGATGTAATTGCAGCTTCAATCTTATTAGAATCCATTTCATAATATTCATCGGGCTCTATAAATACAGGCTTACCGCCACATTGCATTATTCCAAGCATTGTCGCAATATAACCGTTTGCTTGAACGATTATTTCATCACCTTCTCTTATTCCTGCTGCTTCAAGTCCGAGCTGTATAGCATCCAGTCCATTATCAACTCCTGCACAGTAACAATCAGGACCTAAGCTTGCAGCAAATTCCTTTTCAAAACTCTCTACTTCTTTACCTAGTACATACCAACCACTTCTTAGAACATCTATAGCTTTCTGCTCATATTCGTTTTGGTATAGTTTGAATCCTCGTGCAAGTTCGTTAATCGGTATCATATTAATCTCCTAAAATTATAATTATATTTCCAATAAAGAAAGTAAATTTCTTAACTGAATATTCAAACAATTATTTATCTGAGTAAGGATATTTAAAGTCCCATAATCACTCCAAACATATTCAGGTGGTAACTCCCCTAACTCCTCTTTGTCTATCTGAATAATAACATTTCTATTTTGTTCTTGATAGAATCGACCTCCTTCCTCAGATAGGATAACATCAGAAATAATATTATTTCCAACAGTAAGTTTATTATAAAAGAATTTTGTAATAGAATCTCGTTCTACAAGGGAGTCTGCTTCTTCCTGCACAGTTGGTCCTATTTCTACAGAATCAAAGCAACCGATTTCTGGTTTTATTTTAACCAAAAATTTATAAAGACCATTATCATTACAACAAATAAGTCCAAATGTTGCAATACCTGTGGCTGCAAACAAAGGTTGCCGCCAATTAGTAACCTCTCGACCTTCAATCGAAATATCACAAAAAATAACTTCAAAAGGATATTTATTTCGATTTTTAAAAACGCCTTCTTTCATTTCCCAGTTTTCTAACTTAAATAAAGGAATTTTTTCTAATTTAGGAGACTTGAACATCTTATAATTGTTAATTTTTGAATACAAGCTTACAATTGTATCTTGATTCAATGATTTTATAGATTTATTGAATAATTTATTATCAGAAATTCTAAAATCACTATCTTCTGATTCAAGAAGAACATAAGGAATACAAGAAAGCACAGTTCTTGTATCCATATTAACAAGATTATCTTTTTTCATGAATTCTTTTATTTGCGAAAGTGTCATCCACTTATGAGAGTCACTTTCAACTAACTGTTCATCAGATTTGAGGATAACATTTCTGTTTCGTTTTCCTAAAAACCTAGAAGATTGTTCTGATTGTATCTGATCAACAAGAACATTTTTAGAATCCATATTCAAAAAGTATTCTAAATACTTAGGTCTTGCACCACCATGTTGTTGTGTAAAATTACTTTTTGTTGCTTGAATAGTAGGTGACAATTGTACAACATTTACGTTACCTGGTTCAATTTTTGCCTGCATAAGATAATGCCAAACACCATTTATTCTACAACATATAATTCCTAAAAAGCCAATTTCATTTTGAATTATTATTGGCTGTTCAATACTATGTCCATCAGAAAATAATTGTCTAATTCCCGATATCTGGAAAAAAGTTCCTTTCTGATTTCTTATCTCACCTTTTTCCTTATCATAATACCAAGGATAACATTCCTCTAATGAAATTTTATCAAGTTTAACGTAAAGAGATTTGTTTCTATTCTCTATCCAAGAAAGAAGTTCGGCTGTTGTATGATATGGATTTAATTGTTTCATTTACGATTTTTTTTCCTTATTCTTCTATTCTATATAAATCATGCAAACTTTTTATTCTTCTTATTGGTAAAAGATATTTTTGATAGATTTTCATAAAAAAATTATTAGTTACAACCCTACGTTTTCGTTGAAGTTCGAAATTGTATTTATCTAAAATATATTTACGCTTAAGAGAAATTTCTTTAATATACAGACCATAAATATCTTCACGTAATTGTTTATTTCGTATTCCTGAAGGCGCATTGATTATATGGGAAGTAAGAAACGAAACACTCTCAAAATGATAAATAACAAGGGGAAATGTTTCTCCGGTTGCAATACTCTTAATTTGAGGAATTAGATCTTTTTTCTCACTTTCCTTTATTAATTTTGTATTCCAAGGAGCAAGTCCAACTCCCAAATGATTACAAATTTGCACTCCCTTAAATTTTTCAGGGAATACATTTAAATATTTTTGATCTCCATACCATTCAGTAGTACCAGGAAGTGCATAACAACACCATTCCAAACATTTAGTAGCCCACCAATCTAAAGCTTCTTTCCCATCAGAATTATTAATAAAAGTATTAAACTCAACACAATAAGTCCCAACTGTATCATGAAGTTTCTTTTCTAATCTTTGATTTTTTGCTCTATGAGGAACAATCAAAACTGATTTATTATTATTCCTCATATCATCGAATATAGATTGTGGAGATGAAAAGAATCTCATATCTGCGTCAATATAAGTACATATCTTCTCATCATATTTTTCTAAAACATATTTAATTGTCCATGGTGTACATGTCCAACAATATTCAGATTTTGTACGAGTTTTTTTAACTTGTAATAATTCAGGAGACTCGAATTCTGTCAGGCTTATAACATACAAATGTTCCTTTTTTTCCGCTTTCAACAATTCTTCACATTTCTGATCAAATGCAAAAACATATAATTTAAAATTCTCCATACATTTTTCCATTGAATCATATAAAACCAATCCTTTATCTAAATAATTTGAATCAAAAAGAGTGCAAAAAATTAAATCCAATTGTAACTCCTTAAGGTTGTATAAAACCAATGCCTTTTATTTTTTTTAGAATCTTTCTACAGATAGAATAAACATGAATATGACATAAAAAATATTTTAATTTCAATTTTTTTGAATATGAATTATTTATATACTCACTAACTTTCTGAGTCAGGTTTATATCTTCTGATATTATAGACGGAAAGCATTGAATTCTAGCTTCATTAAATTCTTCTTTCATTACAGTATTTGTTATGGTATGTTCTCCCGAATTATCAAATCCCACATTTTTTGTTAAAGATTTATATGGGGCAAGGCATAGTCCGTTATTATCAAATATAGTTGCATAAAAGAAAATTGCCCATGTTTTGTATACATTTTGATAATTTAATAAGATTTGCAACCAAAAATCAGCTTTATAGTCAAAACTAAACTTTTTTATTTGTAATTTATCAAATTTTTTTATATAGTATTCAGGATCAAAATTAACTTGATTCCATCTATCTTTCCAGGTTGCCCATCCCCAACAACTCATAACTGAATACAAACCACATTTATTTATTTCTCCTGAATTGATTGGATACATCCATCCTGAAATTTCCCATATTTTTTTTTCATTCTCATATTTATCCAAAGCTTCATTCATATAATTAAGAAAAAATTTCGAAGTGACAATATCATCCTCAAGAACAATTATTTTTCCAAATTTATTAACTATATCTGTTACACCTGTTATTATATTATTAGCTAACCCTTTATTAATTTCAGATTCTATTATTTGAACAGATTTAAAACCATTAATTTTCTTACAAACAGATCTTGTATCAGATATTTTTTTTAATTGATCTTCAGTCGCTTCAGGCTTAGGTCCATCTGCATAAATATATAAATCAGATTCAGAAGCTAATTCATTTGCAAGAAGAGCTTCCAGCGTTTTTTTTGTATGTTCTGGTCTATTAAAAACGAACAGAATAATCGGTGCTAAATCCTTTTTCATATTACCTTACTAAAATCCTTCTAATAATATCATAATTTAATTAATTCAATAGTTTTGTACGGAATAAATGATGGATTTTTTCCTCTTGGGGGAGTTTTAATCCATTGTAGATAAAATAAAAAGCATATGCTCATAAATCCTAGCATTATAATATTTCGTTTATTCTTTATATTGATAGCAACAATATCATAAGAGGCAAGAATAAATCCTATGGTAAATATATGTGCTAATCGTTCTGACAGTGTAGGAATATTTTTAAACATAAAAACTGAAACCAAATAAAATAAAAGACAATTAATTGTAAATGTTTTAACTTCCTCTTTAAAAACAGACTTATTTAAATAAAGGTAATATAAAAAAATCAATATTTTTAATAAAGTTCCTATTCCAAATATCGTTGTAGAATCTTTGCTTGCATATTCAACAATTATGTAAAGGATATAACTTTTAGTCGGAATTGATTGAATTGCTTGTTTTATCAAATTTCCATTCATAGATATAATTGAAATAATAAAAAGAAAAATTATGATTCTTTTAGATAATTTCTTTGATACAAAGAAAACAACAGGTATCATCAATACACAAACATAATGAAATAAAGATCCAAGCAATAGAAATAAAATTGCCTTTCTTATTGTTCTTTTTTTTAGTTTACCATAAGTAATACAACAAGAAAATGCAAGATGTATAAAAGAAACTGCAACTCCAAATCGTACTAAATTTAATACATTAGGGATAAATAAATAAATTAGAAAAAAAAGAGATCCAAATACAGGATTAATCCCCATATTATGAAAAGCATAATAATAGTTTATAAAAACAATTGAAGTACATATAAAGAAAACTGTATGAACAGTTAGACCAAGGTTCCCCATTAGAATATTTATTATTTTATAACCAGGTTCGATCCTTTTTAAATATGGGGTTTTTAACCCCATATTAAGTTGATCAAAAATATCAACATATGAATTATAATCTGGGCCTACTTCAAAACGTAATGCAGCAAATAAAATAAAAGCAATCGAAAGAAAGAAAAAATATACTTTAAAATATTTTTTATCAAGGACTGACATAACAGAGAGAAATAGTGAATAAATTAATAATCCAAAATATATAGCCATTTTTATTTAAACAATGCATCCATATATTCTGCAATTAACTCATCAGAATAAAAACTTTCCAAACCTTTTATATTCTGATTCTTTTGTTCTTCAGAATACTCCTCAAAAATTCTTTCGTCAAAATATTCTTTTGGCATTGGAGAAAGATACACCCCATTTTGGCGAAAAATATTATACATAGGATTAGTTTCATTCAAATAAATTTTCTTTCCTAGTGTAATTAGAGTGCGCATATTGCCAACAGCTTGTTGTCTAAAATGATTCATTACTGCAACGTCAACAGATAATAACAATTCAAGATATTGTTCTGGATTCATAAAATCCAGTAATGGGACAAATTTATTTCCAAATATTTCTTTTCCTTTTTGAATTACAATTTCTCTATAGTTTTCTTCACAAGCATAAGACAAAGGAACTATAACCTTAAAATTTCCTGATAATTGACTCAGTTTAATAAAACTATCTATGTGATTATTTTCTTCAGCGCCAGAGTTTCCTACTAAAATAATTTTCTCATGATTATTTTTTTCAAGATTACAATTCTCTATTTTATTTATAATAACTGGATTTGGATATTTGAAATTCACTCTTTTAGGTTTTACCTTATAAAAAGAAGTTAATAATTCATATTCATACGGACTTAAACATAGACAATCAACTTTATGCCTAATTATATAAGTTCTAAAAATACGCATTATTGATTGAAGAAATGACAAATGTTCATTGCATTTTACAACCTTTGCAGTCTCTTTATCAAAAAGAGGAAAGTCTATATAAGAATATAAATCCCCCCCCCATACAATCCAATAAGAAATTTGTTTTTTCCCTTTGAAGAAAAGAGGGAATAAATGTTTATCACCTAAATAATGGATAAAAATATTGGCATCTTTTTCATTACGGACAATTTTCCTCATGTTAAGAATGGCCATAATAGAATTACCTGCAACTACATTAACATTTTCGATACCATCTAGAAACATTAATTTTCTATTACGATTGACAACATAAAACTTATTTTTTTCCACATCATAATGTTCATTCATGTAAAGAATAAATCGTTTTGAATATTGATTATCAATTATAAAGTGTATATTCATAATCCCTAACTCCGTTAACTAATTAGCACTTAATAATATAACATGGAATTACCATTAATATCCTTTACAATTAAATTCTTCTTTATATTATTTATTGATTGATCAATTTCTACCCATGTATCTGCTGTTAAATAAATTCGTGCAAAAACTTGGTTTAATGTTCCTAATTCATTTAATTCATCACCTTCTTTTCGTAATTGAATCATATCTAAATATGAAGAATCAGAACGAATTTTTCCCAAGCCATCAATAACACCGATTTTTCCATTTTTTAATAACACAACCAATGTATAAGCAGGTTTTTTGAATTTCGGATTATTTAAGAAAGTAATATCTTGATTACCAAATTTTCCTGTAATTGCATATTGAACATACATTTCTGTTTGTGAAAAGTTTGATTGATTTAATATATGAATATAGCCACCGCCACCAGATAATCGTAACCCCATTTCGAATATGATAATTTTATTGTCTTTAACAAAACCTTGTAAAGTAAAAGTCCCATTCTGCAACCCAATGTATTCAATCATTTTTTTCACTTTTTCATATGTTGATTCTTGAAATAAATCAAGATATTGTGATGGATACTTATACCCCTCTGGTTGAGGAGCGAATCCATCTTCTTCGCGTAAAGTTCTATCAGCCATTGCAGAAAGCATTACTTTTCCATTTTGTACAGTAAAATATAAAAAAATATCAGGTGCATTAATATACTCTTCAGCAACAATTTGTTTACATCTTGAATATTCATAAGCCTTATTTATTGCTTTCTTCAATTCTTCTGGTTTATATACAACAGATATTCCTTTGCTTGAATAACTATCAGCAGGTTTTATAATTATGGGAAATTGAATTTCTTTTGATTTATTAAGATTATTTACATCTATTTCTTTCGGTACATCTATATTAAATTGAATACATAAGTTCTTGAAGTTTTTTTTATTCATAGTAAGATTTATCATACTTTCATCACAATAATAATGATATCCCAAAGATTTACATAGTTTATAATATGGCAATAAATTTATATCTACAAATCCTGCAATTACACCATCAATTTTTTCTTTCTTACATAAATCAATTAATGCATCAACATCAAGTGTACTTACATCATAAAACTTATCTGCATATTTTTTAGCAGCATTGCCTTTTACATAATCTGTTATAACAGTATAAACACCAAGTTTTTTTGCAGCATCTATTATATGTTTTGAGTGCTCAGTTGCTCCTAAGATAAGAATTCTTTTTCCTTTTATTCCACCTTCCATGATAACCTCTTTACATTTCTGCTCCTTTAAATATATAGTAACCATATCGATTTGAACTATCTGTTA
>JAEEGL015930819.1_pt1 | contig 14505 bp, 2 predicted proteins | sample 9134231 | NCBI WGS metagenome assembly JAEEGL01 (sample SAMN16246548, study PRJNA631951) | gut metagenome | biome: gut microbiome; feature: rumen; material: fiber-attached | host: Bos | place: Iran: Karaj | collected 2018-10
CTGGTCGCTGTTCAGCTGTGCGGCATAAAGCACACGGCCGGTCATGTCGATCACATCCAAACGGCCCTTGCCGTTGATGACCCACTCGCTACCGTTGAAGAAAGCGAAGCTGTTGCTATCAAACACAACTTCTTCGTCCACGCCCGTCACCGTGTAGGTGATGTAGAAACGTGAAGTGAAATCATCGGCAGAGGCTTCAAAAGTGTAACTGTCATTGGCTAGCATGTCGTAGTTGACACCTGTCTTGTTGTCAATCAGACGCAGGCTCGTAAAGTTACCATTTTGCATATCCCATGTCAGTGTATAGATACCATCTTGTTCTGTCTGGAAATGCACAGGAACTTTTTCCGTGTTTTCAGGCGTGAACAGAATACCGTAGTCCAGACCATTGAGACTGGCAGCAATCTTGAAATCGGTGTTGTGCAGACCTTTCACTTTAGTAGCGCCACCCAGTTCAGGACGATTGAACTCGATGATGGTGAGGTCACGGTTGCCAAGCTGGTTCTCAGCGAAGAGGTTGACCAAGGGGTAGTTCAGCTGATTCTCGCCACCACGGAAGTAAGAGGAGCCGTCATCAGCTTTATCTGCCGTAGCCCAAGCATAATTGAAGACATACTCAGTCGATTCATCAGCCGAATACATGAAGAAGGCTTGGTGCGGGTGAATGTAACGCGAAGGCGTAACACTATTTGCAGACTGACCAACAGTGTAAGGAACATATATGCCCTGTTCAGCATCATAGATGTAGAACTGATTCTTAGACGAGGTAACCTTCGTCAAGTCAAGGTAGGCTTGGTATGGGTTACCAACCAGGTTCCAACCCTTGTTGTAGGTGGGATCCAGCGGTTCTTGGTTGGTGATTTCAATCGTCTCACCACCCGTATTGAGAATACCCTTGCTGCTCAAGTAACTGTCTTGATTGATAGCCATCATATAGCCCTTACCAGGAACGAAGGTAGTCTCATTCTGATAGTTGTTGCCTTCAGAATCGACAATCGCCTCATGGTCGCCATCGATATGCCAGTGGTTGTCGGTGCTACGCTTCAGGTTGATCCAGTGGTACTGTGGCTCGAAGTAGCTGTAGAGATCCCACTTCAAATCACCACCCACGGCAGGATTGTCATCCGTGATGAGGCCATCCGGGAAATAGCTACCCTCCAACGATTGAATGTTGACAGGAGTACCGAAAGCCATAGTAGCACCCTCATCATAGGTAGCACCAAGAGGAGCATCGGCCAACGGCGTAGACATCATGTGCCAGTCGTAAAGCAACTTGTTGCCATAAAGGTCGTACGAGGTCTGACCATGGTCGGAGTTGTCGAAGGTGATACCCACAGTGGCAGTGATTGGCTCCATAGATGTAGCATTTTCAGCCTTCTTCTGGAGCAAGACAGCATCCTCGTTGATGAAGAGGTTGTTGTTCTCAGTGCCATTCAAAACGTCAGTAGCATCGCCATAGAGGAAGATGTTGGCAGCCTTGTTCTTGTAAACAACACCCAGCAGATTATCAAGACCATTGTTGAAGGTCTCGCCCTCTTCTGGATCGATGTTATAGGCGCTGTAGCGCAGTATCTTGCCGTCTTCAGCAGCCAAGTTGCCGAAGCAGTTGTCCTTCGGGAAAGCCAACACGGGCAGGTCGCCGTTGAGGTCTTGAGTGAGCGGACGATTCCAAGTGGACAGGCCTGCAGGCTTGTTTTCAACTGAGCCATCGGCCACCCATTGGTTCAGCACACTCAGCAGACCATTCCAGACCACTGTGTGGTTGTTAAGATATTCATGCTGTGCATGAGTGGCATAACTATTGTCAGCAGGTGTGACTGGTGCGACTAAATTGTCGTCATACATGTAACCAATAGCCTTACGCTCCTTCACCACATCATAGGTGCCGTGACCCTTCAGGATGGCATCGTCCGCCGAAACCTTTACATAGGAAAGGGTCTCTCCATCGCCCACTTTGGCAGCATAACAGAACTTGATATTGCTGTTATTCTCGATGGCGAAGGCCACACTGGCGTTAGTGGCATCATAGCAATTCTCCACACGACCATTGTTGATGGCCACAAGGCCAGCCATGTTCGAACCACCGCTGATTTCAGCAGCACTATAGGAGTTGAGGAGATCGCTGTTGTTGACAGCCACCAAACCGCCCATATTATGGCCTCCCGTGATGGTGGTGACAGCGAAGCAAGAATGGATGATACCACTGTTAATACCCACCAGACCACCGTTGTTGCCAGAGCTGTTTCTACTGGTGTTCTCGCCAGCGCCTTCCACATTGCACAACGTTCCGCCTGTCATATTACCAACCACCGTACCGAGGTTGTCGGAATTGGTGTTGAACTCGGTGCTGACCACCATATTCTGAATCTTTGCGTTAGCGTCGGTACGGCCGAACATACCCATATCCGTTCTGGTGATGGTTCCTTTGAGGCCTTCCACCACATGGCCGTTGCCTTCGCAAGTACCATTATACAAACTTGTCTCCGTGCCAATTGGTACCCAGATGTTGGCCGACATGTCGATGTCGTTGGTTAAGGTGAAGTTAGTATTGGGGTGCGGCGTGCAGTAGTTCTCGCCGTTGACGATGGAAATGATCCAAGCCAACTGTTGAGGCGTATGGATATCCTTCAACTGTGCAGCGGTAAAGTCATTTGTATAACCTTCTTCGTCTCTGCTACTGAAGTAAGGATTCCATCTCACTTCAGTCACCCAAGTACCCAACCAGTAAAGGTAGTTCGGGCTGTCGGAATATTCTGAGCTGGTGTATCTTTCAAGCTTATAGACATCTCCGTCGTGAACGAGCATCGACTGCGTATTGTAAGGATCGTTAAGATAACTCAAGGTGCCCGACTCTGCATACACCACCGGCATATAACCATCGTAGGCATGGCTCCAGTCGTCCTTGGTAAGGCCAATCTTGGTTTCACCGTCGTCGCTCGTATTCAGCAAAGCATCATAAGCATCATTTGCGTCAGATGTACCAAGCTGCACTACACGGAAGCTGCCCTCACTGACTTTCTCCAGCATAACGTTGTTCTGCTCGGGATTGGCTTTGGAGCCGCTAACGGCTTCCTTATAATTGTCAAAGACGTAGGCGTAGTCGGAAACAATCATGGAGCCATCCACATACACACCACCACCGTTAGCGTTGTAGTTGCCGGTGATGTCGTTATTCACATTCATGGCAAGAATGCCTTCGTAAGTCACATGAACGGCACCACCAGCATTGACTTTTTCAGTGCTGTTGTTATAGTTGTTCTGCAACTTCGTGTTGGTCAAGTTGACTCGGGCACCGTTCGACACCGTAATCAACGGGGCGTTGGCAATGCCGTCGAAAGTGCAGTTTCCTAAACCTGTTCCTTCGGTAGGATAGAGTTGGGAGTTATGAACACCATTCAAGGGTGCAGTGGACTCGAGATACATACCATCCATCGTGACACCCTTCATGTTGAGGGTGTTGGTCACATCGACCAAAGCATTCATGTAAGGATCATTGTTAGGATTGCCGATAATGGAAGCACTTTCCGTCGTCAGTCTGTGGCCACCCGGATAACGGTAGATTTTCACATTGTTTTGGAATCGGGAGCCGTCCCAAGTAGTGGTGGTTGTGATAGGCAACTCGTTCACCACAAAGATGTTGTCGCCAGGCATGTAACCCAAACGGTTGAAGATGAAGTTAATCGTCTTGGCCGCCTTATCGGGGAACTTAGCGCGATCCACATCATTAAGGTCCTGACCATTGATGCCATCTACATAGAAGTTATCGCCAGGTCCCAGACGCCAGACTTCGACGGTGATGGTAAATGTGGTAGAGTTGGAAGTGCCAGTGCCACCATCAATGTTTTCAACTCGGATGGTAAACACCATGTCACCCATCTTCGACCTACCTGGAGCTTCTTCGTTGGAGTTGTAGTAGAGCGTGATGCCAAACGACAGCGGGTTGCGACCCTTGCCGTCGCCAAGGTGGACACCACGGTTGTTGCTACCTCCCCAAATCAGGGTACCATAACCGCTGTTGGGTTGCTGCACTGCATCCTGTGGACCAGTGACATTACGCCAGTCGTCAGTGTTGTCGGGGTTGGCCAACGCACCAATGGTCATGGCGAAACGGTCGATGTTCAATTGGGTACCGCTACTGCTGGCACTTTCACGAGCCTCAGCACAGACAACGGAGCTACCATGTGAAGGTACAATCACCACACCTTCATTTTGTACGAAATCAACCTTTTCCAAATAGAACCTGGCATTTTCACCTGATTGCGCCACATTGAAGGTGGGTAGCACCACGGGTACCGTGGTGGTCTCGCGAGTGTTCATGCTACCGTCCATGCGCGCGTAGATCTGCGTCGTGAAGCCCGAGGTGAGGTTCATGCTGGTGTTGATGATGAATTCAATGTCCACATAGTCAGTGATAGATCCATCAGGACTGCATTGCACCAAGTAAATGTGAACCGGATCGAGCGTGGCATTGGCACTAAGCTCATCGCTATAGGTAAGGATAAGCTTAACGGTAGGCATGTGGAGGTTGTCGTCGCAATTGAAGGGCTTCTCCACAGAGGCCAGATAAGTGTCGGCTTGGGAAGTAATGATGTAGTTGGCATCGGTGTCCTTCATGGTTTGACCAGGTGCGATTACAAGACCGAAGTTGAGGTTCGGGTTGTCATTGATACCATCATCACCGATGGCGGCAGCCACGGTAGCGTTCGAGGCGTCGACACCCGACTGCTGCGTAGTTCCATCGAAATACATCCAAGTCTGGTTACCCAACGGACAGGAATAGTTGGCACCGTTGAAGGTCATCACATCAGAGCCGTATTCGATGAGGGTGTTGTTGGCACCCGGATTGTTGGTGCGATCGAAGCGGTAGTAACTACCAGCCACGCCCCATGAAGGCAATTGCACTTCCACCTCAACGGTCTTATACGTGTTTGTATTGCCTTCGGCGTGGGCAGTAACCACAGCCTCCACATGGTGGTGGTTGCCACCGTGACGCCAGATACGGTAGTACTCGGAGTTGTTCTTCGACATACCGGGATAGTGGTTCTCATAACGCAGCTGGTCGCTGTTACCATCTTCGACCTTATTACCTTCAATGTCGTAGTCATTGTCGTCACCACGATAACTCACCCAACCACCGTCGGCAGCAAGACTCGTCCAGTTTCCGCCATCGTTATGGAAGTAATCCGAAGCACTTGGAGGCAGGATATTGCCCTGCTCCTGGCTTTGCTTCGGACGAGCGTAAGCGCAGGTAGCGTCGTTGCTCGGGTTGCCCGCCATCATGTGAGCGTAACCTGAAAGTTCACCATAGGCATCGGTGTAAGTGGGTTGTTGCGGGTCATCGCCACCAGAACTGCTTGCAGGCTGAGTGATGGTGATGTCGTCAACATAAAGGTAGAATTGGTTGGCAGGTCCAACATATTTAATAGCCACATAACCCTGACCAGAATAAGAACTCAAATCATATTCTTTTTGTTCATAAGTGGTTCCAGGAGAATAAGAATCTGAGATTTTAGTGAAATTGGATACATTATTTCCTGAGGTGGAAACATAGACCTCATAACTATCTGTATAACCATTAGACTCTCTACGAGTCCAGAAACTAAGGGAACCTCCTAAAGTAAACTGTGGAGAAATCAGCCAGTCTTCTGGTGTATGACCTGAAGAACTCCAACGGACGCGTGCACAACCATTGGCATCATGACCATTAGAAGCATAATATCCCCATGTATAATCATCATTATCTGCATTAACAACCGTCCAACCTTCTAAGTCACTATCAAAGTGATATTCCAATGTCTCACCATCACCACCAGGTGTGTCACCACCACCAGTCTCTTCCGGCACATACTTGATTTCAAGATACGAACCACCGTTCACACGGATTTTGTTGTCGGTGGCGCTGCCCGTTTCTCCGAGGCCATTGTAGGGAACCACATGATAGGCAGAAGCTGCATCAGTGTAAGCGTCATCAATAGTCACGTTATGGAAGCTATAGATCTGCGTGGAGGGCACATTCATCACAATAGTAGAACCATTGGCGAGATACACATTCTGGTCAATCTCGTATAGAGCAAACTTCTCAGTGGTGTTGAGTGAGTTGATCTTACCCAGTCCAACGAAACCGATGTGGGCATCGTCGAAGATGACATTATGGAAACGCTGGATGGAGCTCACCTGACGCGATGCGTTAGAGAAGGGGTTCACATCGCTGTCGCTGCCGCTGTTAGGAACATCAATGCCATAATGGCTGAGGATGAGGACGCGTTCGCCTTCACCAGCATCGCACGAGGTACCACAACCCATAATGGAACCCTGAATGTTCATGTAGTTGGTGGCCGATTGGTCGTTGCTCTCGGTGCTGTAACCCTCACCATTGATATAGATGTTGGAGTTGCCCGAAATGGTGGGCGCACCGAAGGTGCCAGAGAACACGCCCCAGTCACCGCCAGCCCACACGGAACCACCGATGAGAAGGGGACTCTTGGGGTAGTTATAACCCGTGGAATGATGTGGTGCATCGTTGATGGCGTTGAGGCCGATGAAAGCATACACCGAGCCTTTGCTGCTGCCGTAGTAACCTGCGGCATACACATGCTGGTCGATACGGCCACCGCTGATGTTGGTGATGGAGGTGGCATCAGTGCCGGTCGTAGCGTTGAGCGTGTTGCCATCGTTGGCGTCACGCGAGCCGCCATACACCGAACCGTAGATACGGCCACCGCAGATGTTCAATGTCTTGAGACCCGCCACATAAATGGAGCCGTGTTGACCGTAGGCACCAGCAAACACATCTCCACGAACGACAGTGCCGTCCCACGTACCAGTGATGTTGACGGTAGTCTTGCCTTGGGTGGTGCCCTTGTAGCCGCCACCGAATACATTGTTCTTCACTTCACCGCCGCTGACGGTAACGATAGATTGATAATTGGTCGTTCCGCTGCCGTTGGTGAGAGCCACGGTGCCGTTCTCGCCGCCGCCAAAGACCGAACCATTCACCACGCCGCCCTTCACATTGACGGTTGTACCTTGGGCCACATTACTGGCAGCACCCTTACCAGCGCCATAGACATCGGTAACCGATCCGTCTTCGAAGCTTACAATAGTGTTGCCGTTCACGTCACCATTCTCACCACCGCCATAAATATTTGTATTAATGGTACCACCCGTGACGGTAACCTTGGTGTTGTTCGACATGATGGTGGACGAACCGCAACCGCCACCATAGACGTTGGTAACTGTACCACCACTCATCTCAATTGTAGCGAGGTAGTTAACAGTACCGCTTGTATTGGATCCACCATAGAGGTTACCCGTAACTGTACCATCTTTCATCCATATATTGACAATCTGTCCTTGTTGCTGGTTGGAACCGCCAAACACGCTTCCGCTCACCGTACCACCAAGGACATAGATATTCGATTTATTGTCAACATTATTTTCATTTCTGACATAGCCATAGTTACCGCCGCCATATACGCTTTGAGCAACAGTGGCTTCATCAGCGATGACAACATTGGAATTGTTGACACGACCCACTGTAGCAGTTGGTCCAGTAGCCCCACTGTTACCGCTACCTGCACCAAAGATGTTACCAGCAGTTGAAGAACCTATCTGAGTGGTTTGTGTTCCATCACATTTAGCCTTGCCGCCGAAATAGATATATGTATCACCAAACAATTCACCACCATCGGTTTCTGTACCATTACAACCACCAGCGATCCAACCTTTCACAGTACCACCCGTAAAAACCATACGTCTGTCACCTGAAGCGCCCGTATATACAGCAGCGCCATAAACGGAGCCATTCACCGTGCCACCTTTCAGGCGAATCATCATTGTCCAACCGCCATCATTGACTCCATAGGTATGGTTGGTTCCATAATTATCACAGCCACCCGCAACAGTTCCTATCTCGCCACCTTCCATGGTTAAACGACGACGACCCATGTATTGAGGACCGTTTTCAGAACTGCTGTAATGGCCCAAATAGAAGGGGTCACCAGTATTAACAGATGTGCTAGCTTGGATTTTACCGCTTTTCACATACCAATCATAGGTCAAATTATTTCTGTTAGAGTTAGAAGAAAACGTATTCTGTTGGTTGCCACCTTCAATAAAAGAATTAGTAGGAGCAATGCTCAATTCATTATTGTTGCCATTGGCTCGGTCATAGTCGCAACCCAAAACACCCTTTATTGAAACTGTGCTTGAGAAAGAAACTGAACTATTATTCGTCAACCAAAGATTAGTAAATGTGCCACTTTCTAAACGAATCGTAAAACTCGTTGCACCAAGACTTGTACTGTTTGTACCTTTAACAATGTTAACTGTTCCTGACACACCTCGGCCAACCACAAGAGTATGACCTTGGCTTGAAAGATAACGACCACCATCATTCATATTATTAAATGCCATGAACTCAAACTTGGTGTCTGCTCCCAAAGAAATATTATTACCTCCACGAAGGGTGGCATTGGCATTCCCCAACGAACCATCGGGATAACGGCGGGAGATGGTAACAGCGTAACCCGTGTTGGAAATACGAGGATTGGTATTCCCACCATAACGATAAGTCTGGTTTTGAGCAAGAACCACAAAATTACGCTCATAACCAACAGAAGTAGTGGTAATCGAAGTATTGGAATTATTTCCTCCTGTTGTCACCACATACGCTCTAGCCCAAAGAGCTTCGAGTTCTACTTCCATGCCTGTTTCGCCATCAGGAGCGAAATAATAAGTAGTTTCAGCATTCAAATAATTTGTGGTTGCTAAGTTCCCAGAGGTGTAGGCTGTGTATTGTGTGCCACCAGTGGCTGCACTATAAATCTTACCACCCCGGATGGCTTTAATACGCCAACCGTAGAAACCACGCCAACGGGTGTCACCGCTGCCATAGGTAGGTCTCTTAGAGAAAGGATTGGGGATGGTGGTGTATTCGCAACGGCCAGTAGGATCATCTGAAGTGGTACCATCCGTGCGTTCCAAAGTCTTCAAATAAATGAATTGATTTTCCGTTTCATTGTAACTCACTTGAACGCCCGTGGCATTTTGTGTCCATGTACCTGTGCCAGGATTGGCATCTGTAGAAGTAGTAACCGTTCCAGTACCATTACCGAAATAAGAAATCTTCACATCAGCAGGGTTCAAACTATGTATCGGCTGGTCGCCGTCGCTATAGTAGCTCCAGCTGTGGTCTTCTCGATCATCAAGAAGTATGGTAGTGCCGCCGTATGAACCGCTGCCGCCTGAAGGTACATAAATAGCCGTAACCACCTGTGAGGCGGTATAATTGGTATTGGCTGTATGACCGGAGTCGTTGTTGGCGCGGTAAGCGATGGCACGCACGGTCTGGCCGGGGGTGAGGCCAGAGAGGTTCACCGTGCCGGCGCTGTAGGTACCTGTAATGGGGTCAACAGAAGGAATAGAGCCATCCAAGGTATATAAAATATCAAAGGTGGTTTCGCCCTCTGTAGCCGTGATGGTCATGGCGTCGAAGTCGATGACCGGAGCAGGGGCGTAGATGCCCTCCACCTCCAAACGGTAGGTCTGCTCAGAGCACTGGTTATGGCACGACACGGCAAAGGTCTTGGCCTTATAAATTGTACCGTTAACAGTACAGGTAATGGGGCCCGTGTATAGGGTACTATTGTTGTAGGTCGGGTCGGCAGGCTCGGTGCCGTTGGTGCTCACAGTATAGCGCACCTCGTAAGTGTCATTCAAGCCAGCAGGACGCTCGGCAGGCGTCATCACGATGGTGTTGGTGCCTGTCACGCGGGTGATGGTGGTATGAGCCAAGTTATCATCGGCATCAGGGAACGGAACTCTGTCACTTTCATAGAAGATGGCATGTGAAACAGTAGACCAACCGGTGCCACCATCCAGTTGCGAAATGGCATTCACTTTGAAGCCTGTGCTGGGAATCGTACCTTCGGGGAAGGAGATGGGGCCAGTATATTCGTAGGTGTCCGGTCCGAGCGGGTCTCCAGGAGCTGGATCGTTATCGCCGATGCTATAAATAATATGTGCGCCCAAGGTGGTAGGGAAGATTTCCACTTGGTCGGAACAGGTTGAACGCTGGATGAAAGGAGCCTGCGGGGCCATGCCACCATCAGTCACCAATTCCACCGTGGCGTACCAACCCTCCTCACGATAACGTTCGTTGGAGGTGAACTTAAAGGTCATGGCGCCATTGCTCATGAAGGTTATACCTTCCATCTGGGTGTTACCAGTCAACGAGGCAATCTCGTTTGCATCCACGGCACCATTGCCATCGTAAACGGTCAGGTAGTCTTCATTCAAACGAAGGGTCCAATAGCCGATGTCTACACCAACAGCACTGTTGGGGTCAGCGGGTTCGGCATAGGCGCGGAAAGGTTTGAAAGTCACCTTAATCTTGTCGCCATTCACGGCAGGCTTGAACACGAAGGTGAAATTCTCATTGTGGTTGTACCAGCTTTCCCAGTAGTTGGTTTGTTGGGAAGCACCATGGGAGTCATAAAAGTTGATGACACCCGTGTTACGCTGGATGGTGTAGTTACCGTCCTTCATGAGGACCGTTGGGGTCTGTGCCAAAGCAGGCACCATAAAGATCAGGGCACAGAGTGCCAGGAAAGTCGCTCTCATCACGAGACGGGACTTCCGCTTGCGCAGGTTTTGTCGCATGATCGTTTTACTTTTTGTTTTGTTTGTAATTAGTTGATTCATTTGTATTTATTTTGAATTACTACTTTGCGTTCGGCCTTATATACATAAACAGGGGCGGAATACACCCTATTAATTAAGGTGTGTTCCAGCCTTGTTTTCCCTTTGTTTTTTTTATAACTCTATGTTTTTTAATATTTTATTTGTAGAATTATTTAATCATTTTGTAGCAAAAATCAGGGCATACTAGACCCTTAGCCGTTGCAAAATTAGTAATTTTTTATGGAATCTTAAGATACTATTTTTGGATTTTTTTACAACAAAAGAAATTTTGGAGGGCTTTGAGGCTCATCCTCACGCGTTTCGCTTCACAACAAGGAACGAATCCTTCCAAAAAGGATGCCCTGATTATAGGATTCCTTTACCGTACAAGCGTAATCGACCCCTGCAGATGGAGCGTCTCCTCCCCTGCTGAGCCTTGATAAGTGATGTCGGTGACAAAGAAATAAGTACCTGCAGGACAATCCATCTTGGTCTGCTTGCTCTTGCCGTCCCATTGGATGAGGGGGTCATCGGTGTCGTGAAGGATGTTGCCCCAGCGGTTGAAGATGACTGTCTTTGCACCTGTGATGAGTGAAAGCCCCGTCACCTTAGGCTCAAAAATATCATTGTAGCCATCGCCATTAGGTGTGATGACATTGGGTAAAACGTAGGAAAACGCCTCAACAGGTTCCTCGTGCCCAATGCGCACCGACTTGATGGCAGAATAGTTGACCAACGGCCGCATGATGCCCTCCATGGTGTAGTGCCCGAAAGTGCGTATGTAATAACGGTAGGTCTCCTCACTTTCTACATCGGTGTCGGTGAAAGCCAGACTTGTCGTAGTGGCAATTCTGACAAAATGGTCATCCACCTCCTTAAAAATCTGGGTGCTGTCGACAAGCCAAGGAACGGCTTCAGTCCAAGTGAGCTCAGCTTCGTTGCCGAGACCACTCACCATGAACATCACCGCCGAGGCCGTGGCACTCGTTCCCATCAGTTGTTGCTCTGCATCACGCATCTCCACCTTATATATTAATAAGGTGGCGTCGGTCAGGTCAATGTTGGCATCCAAGAAACAAGTATCGACACCTTCGTAAACCACCGAGGTCTCCCCCTCAAAGACGCGAGTCAAGGTATAACTGAACGGTGCAGTATATTGGCCATCAATCTCTTTTGGCTTTGCCCAACAAGCGATGACATGGCCCGAGACCAGGTCGATGCTGTCGTTGCTCACATGGGTCATCAATGGACTATCATTCTTCAGCCTCACACAGGCGGCATCGCTGACGATGCTCAATGCACCATCAGGAAATTGCGCAACGATACGGTATTCGTATTCAACACCCTGTGGAATATTAGAGTCTAAATAAGTGGCAACTGAAAGGTCTTTCAAAGTGGCCATCAGTTGATACCCTTCGCGGATGCCTGTCTCGCAAGCATCGGGCACATAGCCATCGCAACCCGCTTTACGATAGACAAGCAATGCCGAAGCATTAGTGCAAGGATAGGCTGTCCATGAGAGCGCAACATCATGTCCTTGAACCTCGGCGATAAAGTTGTTTACTTTTGGAGCCATCACATTGATGGTCACCGTTTTAATATTGGTCAAACTGACAGGAGCGGCATCGTCCTTCGCGTGAATCACCACTTGATAGGGCGTGTTTCGGATATGGGCATAGGTGGTATTCCACAGGAACTCCATCTGGGGTTGTAAACCGAAAGCCGTCTCGGGGTTAAGCATGGCCGGGCTGTTGGACAGCTCGAGCGGCGCGCCGGAAGCGGTCAAGGTGACATTGTCGCCGTTGGGGTCGGAGGCCGAAATGACGAAACTGAGTTGCTCGCCAGCAACGAGGCAATAGGAGTCGTTGCATTGTATCTCAGGCAAGTCGTTGTTACAGTGAGAGATGAGTATTTGCATATCACGCACAACAGAACCAATTCTTATGCCGTGTCGCCACTCCTCCACCATGATGGCCACATTGTACTCACCTTGCAGCACAGGGACATCCCAGCGCAGTTCACCCGTAATAGGGTCGATGTCAAAAGAATGGGAGGCTTGCGGCAAGGTATAGCCTGCTATTTCCATGCCGTCTTGTCCCTTGCACGTGACCAGTTTATAACTTAGACTATCGCCATCGGGGTCATAGGCGGAAGGATTGTGAAGATAGAGTTTGCCCACACAGCCTTTATCCACAGGTGCATTGAGGAGCTGCACCGAATTGTTGTTACCCAAAAACGGGTTGATAACCAACTCCGTTTCAATGTGCATGGGTACCATCACCGAGTTAGGCACGTTGACAACGCCAAAGTTGCGGTTGGCATCCTCCATGCTGATGGTATAAGTGCCTGAAGTTGAATAGTTATGGATTTGCTTATAAATATTCAACGTGTAGTCATCGCCAAGGTTTTGCAACACTACGCGAGGGATGTATTCCTCGTTACCATCGCCCCACTGCACAAGCAGGGAATCACGTTGTAGGCCTGCAGGGCTAGGAGTATAAGTGTAGCACGTCAGCGTAAACTCATAGGCGTTGCCACCGAGCCAAGTATATGTGATTTCTGCGGCACGTTGGTGCGTTGCCCTCGCAGTGAAGACGGCGAAAAAGACTATTCCCAATATGAGCATTAGTTTACGCTTCATGGCACTACCATTTGAGTTTGCAAATGTAGCAATTTTTCAAATAAAAAAGCATCCGCAAGGCGGATGCTTTTTTCATACCAAGACGAACCCGCAGATTATTTGTCCTTCAGCAGGTCGCGGATTTCGGTGAGGAGTTCTTCCTGTGTCGGGCCAGCGGGAGCGGCGGGAGCAGGCTCTTCCTTCTTCTTCAGTGAGTTGAGGCCTTTCACCACCATGAAGATGCAGAAGGCAATGATGATGAAATCGAAGATGACCTGAATGAAGTTACCCCATGTCAGGGTCAACTCAGGCTTTACGACGTTCTCACCTTCCATGACGGCTTCACGAATGACCCACTTCCAGTCAGTGAAGTTAAGGCCACCCGTAGCAGCACCGATGAGCGGCATGATGATGTCGGACACCAATGAAGTAACAATCTTGCCAAAAGCGCCGCCGATGACGACACCAATAGCCATGTCCATCACGTTGCCTTTAACGGCAAACTCTTTAAATTCTTTGAATAATCCCATTGCAATGATGTTTAATTGTTGATTGTTGATTGTTGAATTGTTGAACTGTTTATCATTGCAAAATTAGGGATTAATTGAATTGGTGCAAGAAAAAAGTTGAAAAAACTATTTGAATGCACATTATACCAGCAGGCCTCAGAAACCATGTCATCCCAGCGCTGGGCTGTGCGAAGGCATGGAATCTATGGCTTCTGAGGCCATCATGTAAGGTGTTGCATCTTTGAACCGCCTCCTATAGATTGACTACGTCGAATCAAAGATTTCCTCTCCATCGCGCATACCCTCGTAGGAATGACATAGGAGACTAACAGGAATGACTTGGGAGACTTAAAACTCCGAGGTGAAATGGAACTCGATGTCGGGGTACTTTTCCATAGCCATCTGGAGTGCATAAGGCGACTCGGCCAGAAACACATCACGTCCCTCCTTGTCCTCGGCGAGATTAAGGCCTTTGCGCATTTTGAAGTCGGCGAGTTGAGCTTCGTTGTCACTGGTAATCCAAGCGGTCTTGTAGAGCGAGATGGGTTCATAGCGGCAGGAAGCATTGTACTCATGCAGCAAGCGGTATTGGATAACCTCAAACTGTAACTCGCCCACCGTACCAATAATCTTGCGACCCGTCATCTTGCCGGTGAAGAGTTGCGCCACACCTTCGTCAGTGAGTTGTTCCAA
>JAEEGL017446722.1_pt1 | contig 14505 bp, 14 predicted proteins | sample 9134231 | NCBI WGS metagenome assembly JAEEGL01 (sample SAMN16246548, study PRJNA631951) | gut metagenome | biome: gut microbiome; feature: rumen; material: fiber-attached | host: Bos | place: Iran: Karaj | collected 2018-10
AAGACAAGCGTTTCAGAGACCTTCACTCAGTCTTTTACCGTATTTAAGAGCCATTCTTTCAGACTTTTCATCTGCATCTTTATATTTGGTCAGGCAGCTGCAGACTTCATAACAGGTCTTGCTGTTTATTACATTGATGACGTTCTCCACGCTTACGGCGGCGGAAACTTCACAAAGCTCATGGGAGTTATTCTTGTTTCACAGTTCCTTGGAATGATACTGTTTGCGCCTATCATGGCTGCTACCAGCAAAAAATTCCCTATACTGATCGGAACACCAATCAGAATTGTTGCAACCTTTGCAATGCTCTTCTTTTCCCACGAAGGCGCACCTTTCATAATGATTCTTCTTCTCTCATTCATCATCGGACTTGCCATTGCAGGAACCTCAACAAGTATCTATGCTATCCTCTCAGATCTTGCCGATGTTGATGAGCTTATCACTTCCATCAATCGCCCGGGCATCTGCTCCGGAATGGCAACCTTCACAAGAAAGATTGCTGCAGGTCTCTCATCCGCTATGATCGGCGTACTTCTTGCAATGGTTGGCTACGATGAGAAAATTGCAAGCGCCGGCGGAGTTCAGTCGATGGCAACTCAGAAGGGCATCGCTAACATTTACGTTTTCGCTCAGATAGTCCTTCTTGCACTTACACTTCTCTTCACAGTTCTTTTCCCTGTGACAAAGAGAGAGTTCGACATTATCAGAAAAGAGATTGCAAGGAGAAAAGGCACAGAAACTTCCAAGGCAACAGCTGAGGAAATTAAGGTCTGCGAGAAGGTTACAGGTTACAAATATGACAAGCTCTGGAAAAAAGACAACGCATTAAAGCTCCACGCTTGATCATTATATGGCTATAAATTTTTAAAATTCAAAATAAAAAACTATTTTCTTTAGGGAGGCAATTTAAAATGAAATACTTTTTAGACAGCGCAAAAATGGACGAGATCAAGGAGGCATATAACACCTTCGGTATAGACGGCGTAACAACAAACCCAAGACACATTCAGGCATCAGGCAAGCCTTTCCTCACAGCTATTCAGGACATCGCTGACTGGATCAAGGAAGAAGGCCTTGAGGGATATGAGAAATTCCCTGTTTCTGTTGAGATCAATCCACACCTCGATGACGCAGACACAATGGTTGCAGAGGCCAAAAAGATCGCTGCCATCTGCAAGAACTTTGTCATCAAAATTCCGGCAACTGAGGCAGGTGTAGCAGCCGCAAGAAGACTCGAGAAGGAAGGCATTCGCACAAACGTAACTCTTATCTTCTCTGCTGCACAGGCTATTCTTCCTGCAAAGAACGGATCTCTTTTTGTTTCACCATTCATCGGCTGGAAAGAGCAGAACGGCGAAGACTGCAAGCAGTACATCAAGGATATCGTTGAGATCTACAAAAACTACGGCTTCTACGGCAAGACACAGATCATCTGCGCCGCAGTTCGCACACCAAAGCAGTTTGTTGACTGCGCTACAGCAGGTGCAGACATCGTAACAGCAGGTCTTGCGGTTTATAAGGATTCAATGAAGCATGCATATACAAGACAGGGTATCGAAACCTTCCAGGATGCATGGGACAACACCGCAGGCAATTAATTGCCTGATATAGTTCAGAGAAATAATTGAATTGCTTAGCAAATGATTATATAAAAAGGGGAAAGATTATGAAAATCGGTTTTGTAGGTCTTGGCATCATGGGTGAGTCCATGTGCGAGAACATCGTTAAAAAGCATGATGACAAGGTATATGTATTTGATTTTGTAAAAGAAAAGGTTGATAAGCTCGCTTCCATCGGCGCAGTAGCATGTTCAAGTTCCAAAGAGGTTGCTGAGAATGTTGACCTCTTTATCACAATGGTTCCAAAGTCAGAGCACTCCCGCTCAGTGTACAACGAGATTCTTCCTGTCCTTAAGAGCGGCATGACCTGCGTTGATATGAGCACCATCGATCCAAGCGTTTCTGTAGAGATCTCTGAGATGGTAAAAAAGGCAGGCGCAGAATTCGCAGATGCTCCCGTTGTAAAGAGTAAGCCGGCTGCAATTGCAGGCAAGCTTGGAATCTACGTTGGCGGCTCGGAGGAAGTTTATGAAAAGATCCGCCCTATCCTTCTTTACATGGGCGAGAATGTAAAGCGCATGGGCGATAACGGCAAAGGTCTTGTAATGAAGATCTGCCACAATGCCCTTGTTTCCCAGATTCAGAACGGCGTAAATGAGACCATGACTCTGGCAAAGAAAAACGGCATCGAAATCGCCGATTACGCAGAGGCCATCTCTTACGGCGGCGCAGGCAACTGGTACCTTGATTCCAAGAAGGATGTTTTGGAAAAAGAGGATTTCACAACAGCTTTCTCAGTTGAAAACGAGCACAAGGATGTTCACATCTGCTTAAACCTCGCTAAAGAATGCGGCTTTAAAATGCCAGGCGAAGAAAACGCTGCAAGAGTCTATGACAAAGCCCTTGAAATGGGTCTTGGAAAAGAAGACTTCTCAGCTACCATAAAGGTTGTCAGACAGTCATGACTATCAATGAATTCTTATTTTACCTGGTGATCCTCCTATCAAATATCATACAGGGAATTACAGGATTTGCAGGGACTATACTTGCCATGCCCTTCTCCATCAAACTTGTTGGCATGGGCACAGCAGTCCCTGTGCTAAACCTTTTGGGACTTTTATCCGGAATCTATGTATTTTGCGGCAATTATAAAAAAGTGGACCTGAAAGTTCTAAGATCAGTTGTCCTTGTCATGAGCGTTTGTGTTATCGCAGGTCTTTTCCTAAAAAGCGCTCTTTCCGGAAGTCCAAGACTTTTGTATATCATACTTGGTGTCATAGTCATATCAATCTCCGTCAGAGGACTTTTTTCACAGCTCATAGAAAAGAAGACTGAGAGCAGCGACGCTTCTCTCCAGCAGTCAAAGTTCCTGCCACTACTTCTTGTAGCTGCAGGAATAGTCCATGGCATGTATGTCTGTGGCGGCCCGCTTCTTATAAGCTATATGACAAAAAAGCTGCCTGAAAAGTCGGCTTTCAGAGCCACAATATCCACAGTGTGGATCTTCCTAAATGGGATTATCTTCATATCCCACATAATCACAGGTGCCTGGACGCCTGAGGTCATAAAAAGCGGCGTCATATCAATTCCGTTTTTACTTGGCGGAATGTGTCTTGGCGGCATCCTTTACAAAAAAATGAGTCAGCAGTTCTTTATCAAGCTGACTTACATTCTCCTGTTCATAGCAGGATTATCATTATTTTTTAAATAATTTTGGAGGCAAACATGAAGAAGTTTCAGGTTGCATATATCCCGGTCGGCGTTCCGACCTTCCATCTTGAAAGTGCACAGAAAGAATTCGATAATTCCGTAGCGCTTTTGAACTCGCTTTGCGATAACGTGGCAGTTCCAAGTGAAATGCTGCTCTCAATAGATAAGCTTAATGCCTTTTTAGACACTATCGATCCTGATCTCATCGTACTTCAGAACATAACCTTTGCAAATGCAGCTTACGCATCAGAGGTCCTTCACAGATTTAAGACAGCTCCTATCCTTTTATGGACACTCAGAGAGCCTGTAATCGACGGCGGAAGGCTTAGACTCAACTCTTTGACAGGTGCCTATTCTGCAGCAAATACAATAAAGGCTTTCAGAAAAGAAAAGTTTGAATACATCTTCGGTGCACCAACTGAGAACGAAGTAAAAGAAAAGATAAATGCCACAATAAGAGCTGCGAAGCTTCGCTTTGACATGCAGCACCTTAAACTTTCTGCAATCGGACACACACCACAGGGCTTTGGCTTTGGAAGAGCACTCGACCACGAAATGCTTGAGACTTTCGGTGTTCATCTTGAATCAATCGAAGCCAGGGAGCTTATCGACAAGGCAAAGGCATTCACCGACGAGGAGTGTGCTTCATATCTTGAGGATGCAAAGGGCCGCATGAAGGGCCTTGAAAATACTCCAGAGAAAAATGCAAAGGACTTTGCAAGACTATACAAGGCATACGAGGAATATGTAAAAGAAAATAACATAAAAGCCATCGCATCCCGCTGCTGGCCTGACTTTTTCACATCCTTCGGAACTCCTGTATGCGCTGTTCTCGCCATGTTAAATGACCTTGGCGTAGCTGCAAGCTGCGAGGCAGATACTTATGGCGCTCTTTCCATGTTCCTTGGTATGGAGCTTACAGGAAATGCAACGTTTTTTGGTGATCCTGTATCAATGGATGAAAAAGAAAATACAATCTCCTTCTGGCACTGCGGAACAGCTGCCTGCTCTCTTGCAAGAACAGATACCGGTGCCTGCGTAGGCGAGCACTGCAACAGACATATAGGTCCAACACTTGAATTTGGCTGCAAAGCCTCTAAGGAAGTCACCATTTTCCGCATTGGCAGAACTTCTGAAGGACAGTTCAGATTCTTTATCGCAACAGGCGAAGCACTTGATAAACCGCAGCAGTTCCTCGGAACTTCACTTGTTGTCAAGACAAACGGCAATGCAAAGGAAATCATCTATACCACAGTTGAGCAGGGATGGGAGCCTCACTATGTAGTCATTTACGGCAACGTTGCAAAAGAGCTTGAAATCCTCGCAGGTATGCTAAGCATTCAGACTCTGATCATGTAATGAACTTGCAAACGCTTATGGTTTCTATTTGGTGGAAATAATCCATCACTTTATGGGGGAAAGAGATGCAGAAATCCGGTATAAACATGGAGAAGGTTAAAAAAGAAAACCGCTCCCTGATACTACAATGTATAAACAATAATGGCGCCATGTCTCGCAAAGATATCGCTGCAGCCACCGGCCTTACACCGGCTTCCGTCACTCAGATCACAACAAAGCTGATTGAAGACGGAATTCTGGTTGAGCTTGGCAGTGTTCAGGCGAGCACCGGAACAGCCGGCAGGAAAAAGGTTCTTTTGGACATAAATGACTCTTTTTGCTATATCTGCTCTGTGAATATCGAGTCCAAAAGCACAACCGTCGCAGTATGCGATTTTAAAGGCCAGCTCAAATCTCTTTCAAGAATTGATACAAATAAAAAGAGCCCCGAGGCCTTTCTTTCCAGGATTGCAGACGAGCTTAAATCACTCATATCCGATCTTCCCGAAAAGTCGCGAAAGAAGATAGAGTGCGTATGCGTCGGAATCCCTGGTCTTGTGGATAAGGAAAACGGCGTTTCCATCCATGCTTACGGCATCTGGAATGAGGAAGTTCCAATTAAATCTATCCTCAGCAAAGCTCTTGATCTTCCTGTGTTTGTGGAAAACAACGTAAATGCCTTTGCTCATGCTGAAATACTCTTTGGTATAGGCAGAAGTTATGACAGTTTTCTTCTAATCAAATGGGGACCGGGAATTGGTAGCACGATTGTCATAGACAGCCAGGTCTACGAAGGAAGACACGGCAAGACTGCAGAGCTTGGCCACTTCATTGCTATCAAGGACGGCAAAAAATGCAACTGCGGACGAAATGGATGTCTTGAAACACTCCTCTCCTACGACGCTTTATCCGAAATCTTAAACTTTTTACCCGAGGAATTTGAAAGTGCCTATAAGGCTGCTGATAATAATACCAGAAAAAAAATAGACGACGCCATAGATGTTTTTGCAAGAAGTATTGTCAACACCTGTACAATAATCGCGCCAAACAGAATCATCCTTTCAGGAGTTCTGTTTGGCGGCGAAATGATTCGTAATAAACTTATCGAATGCTGTGAGAAATACGATAAATCCTATAATTCAAACAGGATCTATCACACCTCCCTCTCTCAAAAAGAAAGCTATTTAGGCCCGGTTGCAGTTTATGTGCACCACTACCTAAATCAATAAAAAGCCTTTCATTAAAATCCTTCCATACGGCGTTGGCGGCGGAGCTCACGTCTCTTCTCAGCTCCCTGCCACTCCGCTCTCTCACTCTCAGTTCTGACATTGAGACCGTAAGGCACTACAACAGGAGTTCCATCGTCATCGACGCAAACTTCTGTAAGATATGCTCTGTTGAGAACGTGTCTCATTCCTGTTCTCACATCCTCAACATAAGTGTCTACCCGAACCTCCATAGAAGTTCTGCCGACATATGTTATCTTTCCTATAATAACAAGAACATCTCCCAGCTTTGCACCCTGCTTAAACTGCATATTGTCTACAGCTGCAGTTGATACCGGATTTCCTGAATGACGAAGAGCAACTGTTCCGGCAACCTCGTCTATCCATGCCATGAGCTGACCACCAAAGAGGTTGTTCTGAGCATTGATCTCATCGTATTTGACAACCCTTGTCCACTCTGTAATGGAATCTTCTACGTTCTTGTTTGCAATCTGTTTATCTACATGAAAAACCTTTAACATATTGCCACCTCCAAACATATGATATACTCATTTTACTAGATTTATAGAAAAAGAAAAAGTACCATCAGCGTCTATTACAGTGATATAATAGTCGCTTGAGGAAACTACATTTTAACCCATTAGCCAAAGGAGATTCTCATGAGCAGTTTCTCATATAAAATTAAAAAAATAAGCAAAATGAATCCACGGGTTGTAATAAAGAAACTGCTGTCATTTGATGAAGTCTTTGTTACAGGCTACAGAAAATGTAATGGCAGTCTTCTTCCAATATCAGGAAATGGTGAATTTGATGCAGTTACCGGTGACAAGAACTTCTGGTATGCGGATCCGATCATTTTCAAAAAAGATGGTAGATCATACCTTTTCATGGAAGCTTTTGACAAGAAAGAGTTACTTGGCAAAGTTGCATACTGCGAACTCACAGATCACGGCGCCACGAAGCCAGAGCTGATAATATCAGAGCCATTCCATATGTCTTTTCCCACAGTATTCGATTTTAAAAATAATATATACATGATTCCTGAGACCAGCGCCGACAATTCACTGAGATTGTATAAAGCTTCATCTTTTCCGACAAAATGGGAACTGATCAAAAGATTTGATATCGGCCGTAAATTTGTGGATACAGTTATCCTTGAGACTAATGAAGAGTCTTTCAAGTTGCTGACCTGCGAAATCAGCCCTTACAAAGAATATGAGTGCAGATTTCAGAAATTTGATGTTCGCTATGAAAACAACGATTTCACTATAACCGAGGATACCGCATTCAACTCCTGTCAGGAATACGACCTAAAATCCAGAAATGGCGGTGCTGTTTTTGAGCTTGACGGCAAAAGATATGTTGCAGCTCAGGAGAGTTCCTGCGCAGAATACGGATTATACATGGATTATTACGTCTATAACAGTGATTCCAAAAAGATAGCTGTAAATCCACAATACAAGATATCATCCAAAGATGTTACGGTTAAAGGTGCTCCCAAAGGTGAGGGCGTGCACTCTTACTGTTTTAATGATGATTATGAAATTATAGACCTTAAATATATGGAATTCTCACCTCAGAAACTTAAACAGCGCCTTTTCAAGAGATAATAATTATGAACACAAATACAGAGACACCAAAACAGGATAATAAAACGCAGGATGCACTTGGCATCTTTAACAGCGTATTCGGAGAAAACGTTTCCCTCTCCCTTTACAGCAAAAAACTATTTGATAATCCTTTTAAACTGGCCGATCCATTTTCAATATCCTATGAAGATGGGAAGGCTGTTGGTGTTGCCATATTTATGGGCATGAAACTCGCTATAGCCGGGCGTGACATAACAGTATCTCAGGCCATAGACTGTGCTGTTTTACCTGATCATCAGGGCAAGGGTCATTTTTATAAAGCAGTTCACAGCTTTGAAACCGATAACCAAGAGTCTGAATTCATCTTTGGTTTTCCCAACAAAGTCTCTTTCCCATACTTTATGAAATTCGGTTACTCTATGCCGGTATGGCTTTATCACTACATCTATCCAACTTCCCCTATGGAATTTGTTTTTGGAAAAAATGTTGTAACCGGAGCATTCGACAAACTCTGGCAGAAGTTTTTATCTCTGTACAAATCTTCACGCACTTCCGAAGAAGAATTATCCATTCATGAAGATATGAATACCATTCCGTTATCAGATGACGAATTTGACAGCATTTCCTCAGAAATGAAATGCCATTTTCGCCACACACAGGCGTTTTTCAAATGGAAATACGCCTACAATCCGGATCTCAAATTCTATTGGTCAATACTACGCAAAAAAGATGGCACTTTGCAGGGTTATGCATTGTGCCACCTTCGTCATCGTTTAAAAGGAAACTTTGTTATTATAGATGATTACGCTGTGATGCCAGACATTACAGACAAACAGCATGTCCTTAAGGTCATTTTCTCTTCATTAGCGCCACTTGGTGATATACTTGAGGTTCCTTTTGCGAATGAAGAAATAGATGGACCTTTGCTTAAAAAACTGCATTTTATCAATGCCTGCAAATTCCCGTTCCCACTCCATGGAGGTCCGGTAATTCTATCACCAAATTGCCAGTATACTTCAGAGATGAAGAACTGTAGTTTCAGAAACATCGACAGCGATGTACTTTAATTAGTTCTTTTGTCATAGACATCAACAACAGCTTTGGTCAGTGCAATTATAATTGCATTGGGGTGCCTTGCTGTAAAGTACAGGAGCTTATTTGATTTTTCTCTTATGCTCATGTCAGTTTCAACAAGTTTTTTTCTGATGTCTTCTCTTAAAAATATCTTTTTAACTCTATTGTTTAGCCCGGGTTCAGAACTGCGAATCTCATTTTTCATGACCCAAAGGAGTGTGATAACAAACTCCCTGTCCATCTGCAAATCAGCAGTACTAACCTTCTTCTCATGAAGTATTTCTCTAAAGGTCCTGTCTGTAAGCTCCAGATTTGCCAGAAGCTTTGGGTTATACGCATGACTGATGGATTCCCCCACCTGTCTGTAATGGTAGGAGTGTGCTCCCTTAAGGATTACAAGTCGCTTTGCATCACACAAACAAGGCAACGTGATATTCACATCTTCAGCCATTGTTATCCTGGGATCACAATATTTCAGATTATCTAAAATCAGATTTCTTGAGATCAGCTTCATGCACCTCGACATTATTACAGGTCTGTTCTCATTGCCAAGCAGATTTTTTCTGACCTTGTCAAGAGCATCCCCGGTATATTCTCCCGGTGCAAGTTCCTGGGTAACGGTGCTTTGTCTTCCGCCCTTTTCTATTGTGCAATTGCCGGAAATTATTTCTGCTCCGGTAAAAGAACTGTCGATATGAGCATAGTAATCACCAAGCATATCAGTATCAACCCAGTCATCACTATCGATAAATGCAACATATGCAGCTGTTGCCTCTTTAACTCCTGCAATCCAGGCAGACATCAGTCCACCATTCTCCTTGTGTATGACATGAACTCTGCTGTCCTGCTCTGCATAACGATCGCACATGCCAGAGCTAATACTATCTGTAGAACCATCATCCACCAAGATCACTTCAAAATCAGTAAAAGACTGCTCAAGCACTGACTTCATGCACTGATCAAGATATTCTGCTGTATTGTAAACAGGGATTACCACACTTACTGCAGCCATAAAAACTCCTTGAAAAGATATTGCATTTATTTTAAGAAAGAAATGTTTCCAATTATCGGAAGATCTTTTGCTTTGCCCTGTAAGCAATAAACAATTGCAATGATCTGAACAATAAAAAGAATTACGAAAAGAACTGCAGATACAAGCCAGCCGATAACAGGAACTACGGCAGGAATAAATGAAAGGATCATTGCTATCTCAATTCTGATCGCATTTTTTGCATGGAACTTTGTGAACGCTGACTCTTTTATCAAAAGAGCAACTATAACGCCGAACATAAATGTAAAGTATGGCAGAACTGCAAAGAGCTTGTTATCTGCGATATCTCTTGGATCAAACTCAGCAGTGTGATCTGCAGGATCGTACTGTCTGTACTGCTGTGGCTGTGGCTGAACCTGTGGAACAGGCTGAAAGCTCTGTGGCTGGCCATTAAAGTTTGTGCTCTGCTGGAAGTTCTGAGAAGTGCCTGCTGCCGCATTTGCTGCGCCTGCTGCCGCACTGATAGTTTCCCCTGCCACCTGAGCTGCATCTGATGCTGCACCTGCGCCTGTGTTAGCAGTAACATCAGGTGTTACATTGGCAACGTTTGTACCACAATTATTGCAAAAAAGTGCTTCATCGGAAATCTTGTTTCCGCAATTTGGACATGTCTTCATACTTCTCCTCCTTAATTTAACAATACTATCTTAAAATAATAGCACATTCCCCAATATCTAAACAGTTTTTTGTAAATTTATTTTACCTTGCGATTTCCTGCAACAACCTCTCTGTAATCCTCGAGGTTCTTACGAAGAAGCGCAGGAATCTGCAGCTCATACGGGCATCTTGGAAGACATGCTCCGCATTCGATACATTCTGTTATCTTCTCCATCTCTGCCTGCCAGTACTCAGAGAGCCATCCGTCACTCGGCGCACGTCTTAACATAAGAGACATTCTGTTGCACTGGTTGATCTGGATACCTACAGTACAAGGCATACAATATCCACAGCCACGACAGAAATCACCCATCAGCTCTTTTCTCTCTGATTCAATGAATGCCTTCATCTCATCATCAAGCGATGGAGTATTATCCATGTATGAAAGCCACTCATCAAGCTCTGCTTCCCTCTGAATTCCCCAGATAGGAACCGTGCCATCAAACTGGCTAACAAAGGCCATGGCAGCTTTTGAATTGGTTATAAGTCCGCCCGCAAGTCCCTTCATACAGATAAAGCCAACATTTTTCTCATTACAAAGCTTTATAAGCTCAATCTCTTTGTCAGTAGCAAGATAGCTGAAAGGATACTGAACAGTCTCATATAGTCCTGATTCCACCAGCTCTTTTGCTATTCCTACCTTGTGCGCGGTTCCTCCGATGTGGCGGATCTTGCCCTGTTCCTTGGCCTTAACCATGCATTCGTACATGCCTGTTCCATCGCCCGGTTTCCAGCACTGACCCATCAAATGGAACTGGTAGATATCAATGTAATCTGTCTTTAATGTACTAAGCGAAGTCTCAAGGTGCTGCCAGAATTCCTCCGGAGTCTTGGCCTGAGTCTTAGTGGCTATTATGATCTCGTCTCTCTTGATATAGCCGTCTCCAAATGCTGCCCCGAGTTTTTCCTCGCTGTCACTATACGCTCTAGCTGTGTCAAAAAATCTGATTCCGCCATCATAGGCTTTTCTCAGAATCTTAACAGCCTCGTCAATTCCGACTCTCTGAATCGGAAGTGCGCCAAAACCGTTCTGTGGAACGCATATGCCGGTGCGTCCAAGCGTAACCTGCTTCATAGCCATAATCTCCTTTAATAAATCAGAGTATCAGTCTCCTAAAAAGCGAATGATACTCCGTAACATATACCGGTCTATTAACCCTGTAATCCGTTTGCCTGTCTTATCATGTCTTCTACAACAATATCGTAGATTTCTCCTACTGTGTTGCAGTATTCAAGCACTTTCCAAGGTTCATTTGTATGGAAATGAATCTTAACAAGATCCTCATCTCCTGCTGCGATCAAAGAATTCCCTTCAAAATTCTCAGTGATGTAATCTGATATTTCATCCTCATCAAGATCCTTATCTCTTCGATCGATCAAAAGCTGTGTATCATAGCGATACGCAAACTGATCATCCTCTGCATCAATGCTGTTAACTCCCATTGTCGTTTCCTCCTGTCTCATTTTCGTTCCATGACAAATTGCATAATTGTAGTTTTTCGTCTTACTTCTTTATCAAAAGATTGTATAGCGTCTGATCCGTATTAAATTCAGTCATAAACTTCTCAGCTTCAAGAAGTGCCTTTTCTCGTGTTCCCTTTGGAGTTATATTCCTCTTAACCGCGCGGATAAGGATATTCTTTGGTGTATGTGCAAAATCAATAAACTCCAAAAGCTGCGTCTTATAACCTGCGTATTCCAGAAGATTTCCTCTAATGGCATCAGTCGCAAGGGCTGAAAAACGCTCTTTTATTATTCCATACCTTGTAAGGAGCGACAGTTCATCGCTCTTGATCTTCTTATTAAGCTCATGCTGGCAGCATGGAACAGAAAATATCATCTTAGCGTTCCACATAACCGCGTTGTACAGCGCAAAATCTGTTGCTGTATCGCAGGCATGAAGTGTGATGACCATATCCACATCGAAAGGTGCATTGTAGCCGTTTATGTCGCCAAGTTCAAAACGAAGATTTTCGTATCCGTACTTTTTAGCGGCTTCGTTGCACTTTTTAATCACATCTTTTTTAAGATCAAGACCGATTATATTGGCCCTGATACCGCGAATCTCGGTCAGGTAATAGTAAACCACAAATGTCAGATACGACTTGCCGCATCCAAAATCTATAACGTTCAGATGATCTGTCTTAAGATTTCCTATCTCATCATCAAGGATTTCTAAGAATCTGTTGATCTGCCTGAACTTGTCATACATAGACCGTACGACTTTTCCATCTTTTGTGAAAACACCCATATCCACAAGCGGTGCAACCTGCTGCCCTTCGCTTATGAGATATTTCTTTTCCCTGTTGTGTGAAACTGATACCTCAACCTTCTCCTCACTCTTAAGGCTGCGCTTTTTGGCAGAAAGCTCACCTTTCTTGGAAATCAGAAAAAAGTGCTCGTTACTTTCAGTAAAAATATTGACCTGCCTAAAAGGTTCTTTATCATTTACGAGTTCCTGAACTCTCTGCGGAAGCTCTTTTTCACTAATATTCTCGTGAAAAACCTGTTTTTCGGTATACTTGGAGACCTGATAGCTCTTGTGCTGTGTCTCTCTTAACTGAATATCTATCTTCTTATATTCAGAGGATTTGTTTGCAGGCTTACTGATAATTATGCGCCTGATCTCCTCCTCAGAGATGATACTGCTAATTTTATCTGTGATGCTGTTCATGTACTTCTCCCAAATTACTGTACATCATATTTTTTCAGAAGCTGCTTCATGAATGGCGGCTGGAAAACAATAATGATCGCAAAGCCAAGGCAAAGGCATATAATAAGAGATGGAATAAGCATTTCAAAATAATTAAGCTGTGCCATTCCGCCGCTCTGGATCATAGCCACTTTATATCCTATATACACCATAATGGCAGTCATAACCGGTGTATAGAAAAGGTCTGTGATAAAAGCTGTCAGAAGCTTTTCTGCAAGCGAACCTCTTCTAAGCTTCAATGCTGCACATAAAGAAACGGTAAGTCTGCCCATTGGAATAAGAAATCCTATTAGAAGGCTTATTACAGTACTGATAAGGAAATTGACAATAATTCTCGGAATGGAAAAATTTCCGGAGATCAGCGTTCCCGTCATCGACAAGAAAAAACTCATGATGATGGCCATGCGTATACTCATTTCGTGGCTGATTTTCTTCATTTTTTCTTCCATCTAAAAAGCCTCCTAAAAAATATTTTTTTGTTTTAAGTAATTTTAAGGTTATTATCTCATAATGTGACCATGAAATAAAACATAATTATGCAAAATATGATAACAAAATTGTTTTTTCTGTTTTTAAGAAAGAGAGAATAAAGATTATGAAGAAAAATATTTTACTCGCAACTATATTTCTTGGCACAGCACTTGTTGCAGGTGGATGCGGTGCAACCAATATATCCGATGCACTAAGCAGCGAAGTGAGCAGCGTTTTATCCGGTGCTTCAGAAGAGAATCAGGAAGCTGGAAATGATAGCGAAAATGAGCATAAAGATTCAAAAGTGGATTCCGAGACTGTAAGCGAATCCTCCGATTCATACATGTCATCAGGCGATTCTACTTCAAGTACTTCAACTCTTCTCGATACCGAGAATATGTTTACCGAAAGAGACCTTGTGCAGGAAGCTGATCTTTCAGATGCAACTTACATCGAACTCACAAGCGGTGAGGATGTCACAATTTCAACTGAGGGCGTATATGTCTTTTCCGGAAACGTAAAAGATACAACGATCATAGTGGAAGCTACTGATGCAAAGGTTCAGCTTGTACTTGATGGCGTGACCATCACCAATAGTGACTCCCCAGCCATCTATGTCAAAGAAGCAAACAAGGTATTTGTAACTACTACAGACTCTGATAACAGCCTTACAGTAACAGGCACATTCTCCTCAGACGGCACAACAAATACCGATGCTGTCATCTATTCAAAGGACGATATTGTTCTCAACGGCGTAGGAACACTTACAATCAACTCTTCAGACAACGGTATTTCCGGCAAAGACGACCTTAAGATCACCGGAGGTACCTACAACATAACATCTTCCTCCGATGCAATAGAAGCAAAAGATTCAATCAGAATTTATGATGGAACCTTCAATATCGTTAGCAAAAAAGACGGCCTTCACAGCGAAAATGAAGATGATACCTCAGTTGGATATATCTACATCCAGGGCGGTACACTTAATATCGATGCTGCTGCAGATGGCATTCAGGCCACTTCTGTCCTTATGATAAACGGCGGAACAATAGGCGTAGAAGCTTCCGAGGGTCTCGAAGGCACCTATGTTCAGATAAATGGCGGAACAATCAATATC
>JAEEGL011328312.1_pt1 | contig 14504 bp, 15 predicted proteins | sample 9134231 | NCBI WGS metagenome assembly JAEEGL01 (sample SAMN16246548, study PRJNA631951) | gut metagenome | biome: gut microbiome; feature: rumen; material: fiber-attached | host: Bos | place: Iran: Karaj | collected 2018-10
ATGTTGCCGTAACCTACGACGGCGGCTCTGATTTTCTTCATAATTTTATGTCTTTTGTTGGTTGATCAATCTGATTACTTATCACTTCAGCTTGGCGACGCTTTTCGTCACCACCTGCTGTCCCATCGTCTCGGTAGTGGAGTCGACCACAATGCTCTTCACCCAGCCGTCGTCATCCAGTTCGTACGTGGCGGTCTCCTTGTGGTCCATCTTCAGCATACCCGAAGACATCAACTGGTCGATGTTGTCCTTCACCATCTGTGCCTGATCCGGAGCGCTCTTCTCCACCTGCTTGATGATCAGCTGCTTCATCTCTTCCTCAGACATGTTCATCACGGAGTTGGCGATGATGGTCTTGCCGTTGACGAAATAGAGGCGCTTCATCTTCATGCCATCCTTGCTGACGAACTCCTCCTGATTGCCAGTCATGATTGTTTTGCCGTTGAGTGCCAGCGGCGATGTGGACGCCTGCAGGGTCTCCACGAGGCCTTCGACGGTGAGCGACTCGGTCACCTGCTTCTTCAGGTTTTCCTTCGAGACGATTCCTGCGAGCTGGGGCAAATCCGTCATCATCTGGTCGATGAAGGCATCGGCCTGTGTGTCGATTCTCGCCTTGACCTCGTCACCGTTTAGGATGTTCTGTATCCGGCCTTCCTTGTCTACGGCAGCCTTCACCACAGCACCCTTCATCATCTCCTCGGCAGCAGCCATCAGCTTGCCGGCGATGTTGCCTGGCTCGCACTCCGTCTTCACATCTGTGCTCACCATTTCGAGCACAAAACCGTCGGCGGTAGCGTCGGTGACGGTGTACTTCGAGTCTCCCGTCACCTTCACGTCACCCTGTCCGGGAAGCGTGATCGTGGCGTCAGCTACATACGTTTTCACTGTGCCCTTCTGCATTTTCGGGGCTACTTTCACTTGTGCCTGCAAGGCCATGGCGACTGTCAGCAGCAGGCTGACCATCATGAGTTTCTTCATCTTTCAATATTAAGTGTTTATGTTTCAGCGTGCAAAGGTAAGCATTATATTTGAATCTGCAAATAAATTATCGTTTTTTTTAAAAACAAAACGAGACCCGCATCCTTTGACGCGAGTCCCGTCAGGTTTTTGTTTCCCCTCCTAATAGGAGGGGTAGGGGTGGTCTGCTCTCGGCTTAACCGTTGCCAGGTTCGGGCTCAGGGCTGAGGGCCGTGTCGTAGGTCTCCTCGAAGACCACGTCCTTCACCAGCGTTTTGATGACCACATACTTCTGCTTCACCTTGCCGTCCTTCTTGGTCTGACCGACCACGATGCGCTCGGTCTCGGGCTGGAAGAGCACTCGGCGCGTGGTGATGTTCTGCGCGCCGCAGTCATCCTTTTTGTTCACGCCGATGCTGCTGAATCCCACCTTGAAGATGCCGATGCCGTCGAGCTTCACCTTCTGGCCCAGTTCGAAGAAGTGCTTCATGGCGTCGCCCAGCTCGTCGAGCACGGCCTTGATGTCACTCTTTTTCACCGATGCCTGCTTCTGGATGAAGTCGGCCAGTTCCTCGGTCTCGATGAAGTGCTGGTCATAGACAGCCGTGGCGAACCACTTGCCGAAGGCGGTGCTGTCATCGTTCTGGTTTTGGAGCTTTTTGAATTTCTGACTCATAACCTTAAACTATTTTCATGGTATTAAACTATGTTGTGACGAACTACTCCGGGCCGCCACCTCCCGCTTTTTAATTATGGTACAAAGGTACAACTTTTTTCTGAATTGTGCAAGTATTTTAGCAAATATTTTTGTAGTATTGCCTATAAATATTGTTAATAAAATTCTCACAACAGGGCGCTCGGCTTCGCCGCTTGCTACCAGCGGGACGCAAGACTGTCCCTAATTGTGCACTTTGGGGTGGGAACATTAAAAATTCTCCGATATTCTTGCAATTCTCAGAAATAATTCATAAATTTGCACCGTGAAGTGTAATAATTTGAATTATGAGTGAAATAGACAAAGATATAAAAACGAGGAGCGATATGGTCGGTGAGCCTGTTGGTGCCGTGGCATTAGACTACCCGGACGTCGCGCTGGCAGAAGATGACCTGTCAGATGTCCCTCTTGGCAAATATGGATTCTACACATCAGACCCAGATGAGTTTGAACAGAGGGTCGCAATGATAGAAGATGCCCTGGATAAGGTGGATGCCGGCGTGGATGACCCTCGTGAATGGATTCAGGTAGACGATTTCATGGCCATGATGAGAAAGGAGCATCCGTGGCTATAATTTTAACCCTTCGACCAATATAGCACGAATCGTTGACATCTGGGACACTCGTATGGCCCCGGAGACTTTGATAAAAAGAATAAAATAACAATGTCGAACTCTAAAAACAAATCGCTTATGGTGACATAGCAAAGACAAAATAAAGACAAAAGACAGGAACGTCCACTTTTGATTCTTGCTCCGGATAATTGGGGAATTAGACGAAACAATCAAGAACTGAATTAGATTGTTCACGCCGCTGGCGTGGGCATTTACTCGTTTAAGATTGTTAGGTTATCCCCAATACCTCAGAAGCGTAGACGAAGTAAAGAGTCCACGTTTTTTATTATATCAAATCTAAACAATAAATAGAAATTTATTAACTTATAAACAGTAAAAGAAATGAAACGAATTACTTTTTTCTTTTTCCTTGCTTGCCTATCAATATTAAAGGCAGCGGCGTATGAATGGACTGATGAGAGTGGTGTGAAATGGTGTTTTGAGCAGGAGTCATACACCATCAACAATGTGTCACAGTATTATTGGACCATCTATGATGCATCTGGTTTCGGCGACGAAGTGACCATCCCTGATATGGTGTTCTTGACAACTGATGCAGGTTTGGAAGCGCACAATGTTGAGGCCATAGATTTGTATCTCGATGTCAGTACTGTCACCATACCCACTAACCTAAAGTATCTGTCTTTGAGTATGAATTCTGGTGTTGTCAATATTTCCTCTTCTACCCCGCCTATCTATGGGGGAATATACAACAACGTCTATGGTCTTGATGAAAGTTCTGATGGTATTATTGTAAAAGTCCCAGCCAATATTCTTAATGCTTATCATGCAGCGAAAGGCTGGAAAGACATTGCTGACCAGATTATCAGCCAAGAGGCTAAAACTGACTACACTATCTCTACTACAGCCAAGCCGGAGTCCTCAGGCATACATGAGAAGATTGGTGAGGATAATTTGAACAACGTGATAAGTCTAAAAGTAAGTGGCACTATCAATAGTTACGACATCATGATTATTCGAAACAAGATGCGAAACTTACAGCACCTTGACCTCACTGATGCCCAAATCGTAGCAAACAGTTTCGAATACTATACAGGTTACTGCACAGAAGAAAATGTTTTAGGCAGCTATGCCTTTGCTAATCTTAGTCCCCTCTTGACAGTAAAATTGCCCAAGTCAATTACACGGATTGGTTCTTATGCTTTCAATGGATGCTCTGGACTTGTCCGAGTCGAGGGTCAAGCAGGAATTAAATCTATTGGCGAATATGCATTTTCTTATTGCAATAGACTAAAAGAAGTAACATTTGGAGATGGGTTAGAAAGCATAGGATCTAATGCGTTTTCATCTTGTTATAAGTTGCAAAATATTACACTTCCTGTTGGTTTGCAATATATTAAAATTTGTGCTTTCGAAGGTTGTTCAAATTTAACTAGCCTCAAACTTCCAGAAGGACTGAAATCTATTGGATATGCTGCTTTTAAGTCTTGTAGAAATCTTGTTTCAGTTGATTTACCATCTACGTTGGAATCCATAGATGGGCGTAATTCTTTTATTGACTATGGCGCATTTAGTGGGTGTTCAAAATTGACCTCTATTAAACTGCCTGACAGACTTAAAACTATTGGCAACTCTGCTTTCAGTAGGACAGCTCTCACAGAGATTCACATACCTAGTTCTGTGACATCTATCGGCGAATGCGCATTTGATATTTCTACCCTCGCAGATGTCTATGCTTACACTGTAGAACCTATACAAATTGCCCAGAACACTTTTAGCACTTGGACTACAGCAATTCTCCACGTTCCATCGTTCAGCTATAGTCGCTACTACTGGAATACGCAGTGGAGTCAGTTCTCGAAGGTGGTTGAGTATGAGGGTAATTATCCCTACAATTACTTCTATGCCAACAATGACCTCCATTTCGACGATGATACCGGTATCATGGAAGGAACACCTGATGCAGATCTTAACATGGGTGCAGGTCTTATTGTGGAGACCACCAAAAGCAAACTGCATCTGGGCAAAGTCACGATGTCAGAGACAGGATCTATCATTGCCAATGATAATTTGACCGTCGATGAACTCTACTTGAATATGGAAATCAACGGTTTCCAATGGTACTTCATCTCGCTGCCTTATCGCGTGAAAACATCAAACATCACTGCCCCAGGCAATTACGTGATACGTTACTACGACGGCAATGAACGCGCCAGTCGAGGCGGTGGCGGATGGAAGGACTATACCGGCACCTATCTCCAGCCCAAACAAGGCTACATCATTCAATGTGATAACTATGGAACTCTGACGATGCTCGTAGAGAAGGGCGATATGGACTTCAGTGGTGGCACTCGTCAAGATGCCTTGGCTAACTATGCATCATCGAGTGCACAAAACGCCTCGTGGAACTTCCTTGGCAATCCTCACAGCAGTTATTTCGACATTGACGATACAGGCTATGAGGCACCCATCACCATCTGGAATGGCTCCTCGTATCAAGCAGTCCGCGCTGGAGATGACCAGTATCACCTTGCACCCATGCAGGGTTTCTTCGTACAAAAGCCCGAAGGAAAGGACGAGATCAGCTTCCCGGCCAGCGGACGTCATACTTACAATCAATGGGCTGACCGAGTGGCTGCAAAAGAAAAATCCGCTTCACGTAGTAGAGGTAATGACAACGTTATCCGACACATTGTGAATCTTACCATTGGTTTAGGCGAGTCTATTGCTGATCAGGCGCGTGTAGTATATAATGAGTTGAAGTCTGCCGATTATGAGATGGATTGTGATGCTGCCAAATTCCTGAGCACCCAATCCGCTGCACAGCTTTACACGCTGGGACAAGACTGCACTCAATACGCCATTAATGAGCGTCCGCTGGGTGAGGTTTGCCTAGGTTATGTGGCTAAGCAGCAAGGTGAACTTACCATCAGCGCACCACGCATGGATTGCCCTGTATGGCTTTATGACAAGGTGATGAATATCACTCATGATCTCTCGCTTGGTGGTTATACCTTTGCTACAGAAGCTGGAGCCTTTGATGGTCGCTTTACGCTGATGACAGGCAATTCGGCAACGTCCATCGTGAACGTAGAGAAGCTGAGTGATAAAGAAACAACAAGCAATTATACCCTAAGTGGCATCCGAACTTCTGAAGAAGGTCATGGAGTCATCATCAAGAAGAGCGGTAACAATACGATTAAGGTCATAAAGAAATAGCCTTATGAAGAGACTCCTTTCTATACTCGCTGTGCTGCTGGCTGCCTTGACAGCCAGCGCACAAAGCGGTGGGTTCAATCCGGAGAATCCGCCTGAGCCACTCCTGCGACAGCAGCTCACGGTTAAGACTCAACCTGAGAACGCTGGTTACGCATACGGTAGCGGTATGTATGCTGAAGGATCAAATGTTTCGGTAAGCACCAGTGGCAACACTGGCTATACCTTTCAGTATTGGATGCTGAACGGCACACCTATCGAAGCATCGCAGAACTTCACATATACGATGACTTATAAGCCTACAGAGTTGGTGGCCGTATATAAGTACGAATTCAACCCAGAAAACCCAGGTGAGCCGATCTCGATACCTGTTACATACCGATTGTACTTAGATTCTGAGCCTATCAATGCCGGATGGTTCAATCGTAATAGTGGTGATGCGGTCAGACCTGGATTTGGCGTCTATCTTTCAGCATCAGCTAATTCGAGCTACATATTTGATGGTTGGTATGACGTGAAGGGCACTCTTATTTCGAGTGATGCCTCTTTTACATATGATATGCCTAATTCAAATGTCACATTAACAGCACGATTCAAATTCTCTCCAATCAATCCTGGAGATCCTATAGGGTCACAGGACAATGTGTCGAACACACCAGAACGTGGTGATGTTAATGTTGACGGGAAAGTGGATGTCGCTGATATCGTGGAGGTTGTGAACTATTTGAATAATAAGCCGTCTAAGCGGTTCAATAAGGATGCTGCAGATGCCAATGGTGACAAGGTGGTGGACTTGAAAGACATACGGTTCATTGAGAACATTATTATGGGAAAAGAATAAATGGAATAGTCATATAGACAGGTGCCTGGGTTGTGTTTGTTTATGCCCAGATGTCCCCGTGACTAGATAACCCTCAAAAGTCACACCGGCGGGCTTCCGCTGAAGCCATCATTGCCATAACGAAGCAACCGGCAGGCAAGTGTCCCATTAGGACCATCAGCCGGTGTTCAAGTGCAAAGATACGAAGATTATTTGAAACGAGCAAGAAAAAAGAGAAGTTTCTTTCTTGAAACCTCTCTTTACGTTGTGCTGAACCTGGGCGATAGGCTCCGGTATGTTTCGTAACCGCCCGTATCGCAAAGATAAATAATGGTGTCGATAAAATATAGATGGCCATCACTGCCAACCAGCACGTTGCCGTCCACAGCGTCGAAAATGTCATGCTGACCATTGGTATAATATGCGCCATCATCCTCAGGACTGAAACCAAGACGCAGAAATTCTTCATGAATCTCTTTTCTCGTAGCCAGACGGGCATCGTCAATATATGGTTGATCCCTGTTCCTGTGCCCATTTCTTGAGTCTTACCAGTTGGACAGACTTGCAAGTCGTTGTTCCCGCAAGAGCCTTAACCTCTTCAAGGACTCCTCGCGCGACTGCGGATGCGACTTCCAATAAGCCACCCTCGCCAATTTCTCGGCATTCACCCGCTTGTGATAATCGTTCAGTTTGATCTCCATTCATTCTTCGTTTTATTTCTGTGGGCAAAGATACGAAAGTTTTCTGGAACGACAAAACGATTATTGATATTTCTCATTTAAAAGGCTCGAATTGCTATCTGTAGTTTGCAAAATGAGAGGTGCGTTTATAGTAATGCCTTCCATGGGTCGTGCTGATGCCTTCCATCACTCATGCTAATGCCTTCCATGAGTCATAGTAGGCATTACTATACCCCCATAAAGCCTATCAGAACAACCCGTAGTAGGCATCATCACAAATGTTGAAGCCAGTCTGACTCTCCTGAAAGTATAAAGAGGGGGCAGATGGGGCAGTAAATCCTAAGGAATATGCAAAATAAATCCCTAAATCACCAATTGTTTATTCTTGGGATTTAGGGATTTATTTATAAGCCTTATAGGGATTCAGTGCCCCATCTGCCCCATACGAAGAGATTTAGAAGGGCTTTTCGCTCTCATCAATGGCATCTTCAATGCGTTCACGTTTCTGACGGTCATAGTCGGCCAATACAACATTATACTTGTATGTGCCATTTATCTTCCTCGAATCAAAACCCATTTTTTTCATGGCACGGCCGATGGCCACCGCCTTGAATCCACGAGCACTGAAGCCTCGCTGGTTCAGTTCCCTGAGCAGATCGCCTGCCGAATATGCCTCGGTATTGTCAATGGGCGTCGGCATACGAATAAAGGTGCGCAGGGCCTCTTCACAGTCGTTGGGCATCAGATAAGGCAGGTTGTGCTCTGAGATCAGTTCGCTCTCCTCCCGTGTGGGCTTTGGATCGAATCCATTCTCGAGTAACCAGAGAACCTGGGCATAGGCACCTTCGTATGGAAGGGGATGGTCATTGAGGTTGACGGTGTCGAGCAGATTGACAGCCAGATAGCGCCGATTGCCCTCAGCTTCCATGATAAATGTATCGTGGTTGGTCGCTGCTATCAAGGTCGCTTTTCGGTCTCGCATCTCACGGAAGTGACCGTAGCTGTCACGGCGATACGAAGAACTGGAGGTGATGGCGTATTTATAGGCCTCGGATTTTTGGAGACTATTGACGCTAAACTCGTCCAAGAACATCAGTGGGGTTTCTGCCAAACTGATCTCGAAATCCTTATCGACCTTAGCCGACGGATTGACCTCATTGAGATAGGATGCCAACTGGCGTGGAAGGATATGGCGCACGAAAAACGTCTTGCCGATGTGCTGAGGACCATAGAGAACAGGCATCATTGGGTTTTCCTTCACTTTTTTTATCCAGAGGGCAACCATGCAGACAAACCACTTACGGAACATCAGAGCATAGAACTCCAAGTTTTCCGGGTCGCCAAATAACATGTGCCCGATGAAAAACTCCTGAATGTAATCAGGATCGCCCTCTTTCCACTTTGGTAGTTCGTCCAGATATGAGCGGAAGGGATCGTAGTCTGACGTAAAATCGCGGTTGAAGATGATGTGAGCTACATCGTTGGCGCTGACCTTCACACCCGCCTCTTTCAGGCGACAGTAGTATGTTGAGAGGTCCCGGTCGTTGACAGGTCGCCAGTTCTCATCAGGCTCTTGGATTTCCGGTCGGTTAAGACAGGTGTTGAAGCGCCAATGAGCCCACTGTCGAAGCAACTTAAAAGCTGACTCCATCAGGTTCTTCTGCTCTTCGCGCTTCTCCTCGGCAGTCTTGGTGCGACGACCACGAGGCTTCGAGGTGTCGATGCCGTGCTTCTTGCATAAGTCGACGAGACTGGCAATAGTGATTTCATGGCGAGACGTTTTCACACAGTTTTCAAACTGTATATCGCAATGCTTCTCACTGTACTTCTCGTCGATACTGCTCAACTTGTGGAACCATGTTCGACCATCTTCATCGAATCCGGCACATAGGAATCCAAAATCGACATACTCCTTGTAAGTGTGAGTGACGTTGATATTTTTGTCATAAAGACGCTGACACAGGAGTATAAAATACTCCCGGTCAGACATTGATTCAAGATTTCTTTTCATAAAGCCTATTAAATTGTTGTGTTGTTAATAAACTTGGGTGAAATATAAGCTTGTGGATCCCAACAAAGCATTGTTGCCCTTGCTAGATCCTTTCCGCTACGATCACAGACTATGCCGTGTGCCATCCCGATGTGATCAGCAATGATATCATACCATTGACGAGGGTCGAGTTCTGCTGCCCAGTCTGGGACTTCGACGATCACCTTAGCTCCGTATGAAGGTGAGGTAAAACTCAGAGCCACATTTAGCATGGGATCTTCAATGAGCGTACGTTGTATCTTGTGAGACTCTTCAGGCGAAAGATGGTCATCCACGTCGATGGGGACGAGTGGTGAGAATTTTATTAGCCCGTTGTTACAACGTTTGGAGAATAGACCACGAAAGCAAACTATTGGAAAACTAAGTTTCTTCGTCTCGGCGATTTTCTCAGGAGAGGCTCGACCAAGCATCTCTCTATAGGAGAGGGTCGTCAGCTTGAGGACATCAGTTGTTATCAACGTGTGTACACCAAAAATGGTCTGTACACCTTTTGGAACTGTTGGAAGGACGGCAACTCCCAGCCGGTTTCGGAATCCGTATCCGAAATCCGAAAACTCGTAAGTAAAATCAATCTTTTCTAACATGACTTCGTTCTTTATCAATTTTTCTATAAAAATAACTAAGTATACGATCAACAATAGGAAGACCTGTAAAATATTTAGCAATTCGGAAATAGTAGTCATACAAGTCATCAACGATTTCCAATTGAAGGCTCTCGTCGAATCCTCGAAGGCTCTCCTTTATTTCACTGTAGAGGGACGCGCTGATGCGCGGTGGAGCTATGGTTACATTCAGTACGTCAAGGACAAAAGAGTCGGGTTCAAACTCATCTCTAAGTTCTCGATGGACTGTTACCATCATTTTTTTGTAGCTTTGCTTGGTAGCTGTTTTGTAATTTCTCATTTTCTTTGTTTCTTTATTATTATTTTAAAAGTATCATTTTATGATAAAAATGGAGTATGAAAATAATTCAAATAGCGCTCAGATCACGACTATTTGTCGGATTCTGAGCGCAAAATTATGCCAAAAAAATGATATTAACAAGTTATTTCAGCACTCTGAATATTCAAGTGGTATTCAGTGTAAAAAACTGAAAGAAATATTGTAAAGCTACTCGCCGATTTTCAGTAGATTCAAGCCTAAAAGTCTATTTTGTATTGCATTGAGGGATACGTTGAGAATTTTTCCAATACCACCAACAACATTATTGTAATCATCCCAAGTCTCAGGTTGTTTTTTACTATAATATAGTGCTCTCATAGAATCTCCTTTTGCGTCAATAACAAAATGCTTGAATAAGAAATAGTATAGAGTCCTTACCAAATCTGTAGGCATCAATAATGTCGATGCAAATCGATTGGCCTGGCGCTCTAACCACATTCTATCTTCATCAGTAATTGTTAATTCGTCATCAACCGTTATTTCTGTTTCTCCGAATGATGCTATCCCTTGTTCTTCAAATAGGTTCGCATGCAAAATACCGTGTCCGAACTCATGAGCCATCGTAAACCGGTATCGGTCATAATTGCTAAGTCCACCTCTGTCTAAAACAATGCTTCTTGATAGCAGGTCAAGACGGCCAAGTTGACCTTTTGGCAGGTCTCCCAGAGTATAATTTAGCCCAGCTCTTTCTGCTAAAATAAAAGGATCAATTGAAAAGTCGATAAATATCTTATTGGGCACTTGTACTACATAGGAATGGCCATTTTCCCTCTTATTTATCAATTTCTTATTTTCAATATATAGATCTTGGGGGGCAATTTGAGAAAGCTTTTGAATGTAATTGGCAACAATAGGCTTGGTTATTTCCTCTGCTGTGGCATCTATTTCCTCAAATTTCAGAATTGGAGCACGCAATTCATACTTCGGTTTGATGGGAATATTGTCTGACTTCAGCGCATCTGCAAGCGAGGTTATGGCTTTTGATCCATTCCAAATAACCATAGGCACGTCCATGGAAACTAAACCGAATAGCATTTCCTTATTGTGCAAGGTTGTTGAATAATCCTCAACAGCTCGTGGGAGAACATAGGAGTCATTTGTCATCTCCTTTTGGGGATTGACACGCACATATCCGATACCTTTTTTTTCGGCGAGAGAATAAGCATCGTTTGCTATACCATAAGTAGATACTATATAGAGTTTAATGTTTCTTCTTCCATCATATTTACCAAGAAATGACTGTAGTTTTTCCACACTGAGAGAATCTGAGATAATTTCATATGCCTCAATCGTTGAAGGCTTCACCTGATTTAGAAAAGATTTGTTTTGATATTTCTCTAATGATATGGTTGGTATTATTCCATCCCCATAGTCAGGACGGACTTTGACTATTGAACATGGAAATATATTCGACTCACTGACTGCAAGATTTCGAAGGTAGTTTTCCAGACGATCAAGAACAGTTGGAACGGAATACTCAGAATTGATGGTCGTTTCTTCTTCATCAAAGTATGCTTCTATTTGATCTATTAGTTTTTTAAGTTCAAATGGATAATTAGAAGGATTACATTCTTTTAAATCCTTAATCCATTTGCAATGTTCCATGCTTGTCTTTAATTGACTTTTGGTTTTTCCCTCAAATTTTTCTTCACAATAGGAAATCAACAGTTCCGCAAATTTCTCTCTTGAAAGAGTCTTCTTAATGATTCCGCGGCGTATACTCAAAAAGCGAACAACATCCCAAAGGCCTTGATCATTCTTTTCTTTTATCCAATCTGCTATTGAATTATTGATGGCATTGAGCCAAACAGTTGCAGAATCGGTCTGAAGAAAATATTTGGCCTTTTCTTCATCACGCCTTAATACACTTTGAAAATCTGTATAGATCATAAATTGGTAAGGATTAGAGAATTTTTAAATCTTTTTTTATTGATTGCAAAGTTACTGAATTTATTCGAATTAACAAAATTAATGTAGAATTATAATTGATGTTTGTGAAATATTCTATTGAATATTTGGTAATTTCGATTATTTTTTGTAACTTTGTAGGGTAATAGAAGACTTCATATAGTATCAAAAATAAGATATAATCGCTATGGAAAACAACAAAGGGTTCAAGATCTCCCAGTATGCCTGCGCGGTGCTGCTCATTTTGAGCAGCATCGGGATTGTGACTTATCAGGTGGTTCACATCGATGATGTAGCGGGAGGGTTACTATATTATGTGGCGCAATCGTTCCTGCTGGCAGGATCGATCTTCGGACTTGACCAGTATGTCAGGGTCATCAAGAAAAACTATCAGAAGCAGGACAATATTCGGGGTCGTTGATCTGGGGGCGTGGAAGTGCCAGTCCCTTTTGCGCCCTGAAAGGAGAAACGTATAAGGCACTGACTGACGGTTAGCCTACGTTTAATTTCGATAGATGTCCCTTTTAACGGCAATTGGCGAGATACTCTGCGTCGGGAATCTTGCTGGAGAGAATGGCGTCGGCAATGGCCTTCTCCATCACCAGCGAAGCCAGCACGCCTACGGTATTGACATCCGTCTCAACGCCTCCATCGGTAAGGGAAATAGCATAGACGGTGTCGCCGTCGGCCATAGTGAAGACAGGGCGTATACAACGGGCCATGCCGGTAGAAGCGATATTGGCCACTTTCTGAAGATCGGCCACGCTGAAGCGGGCATTGGTGAAGACGGCAGCAATGGTGGTGTTACCAGCCAGCAGGTCGGAATACTGGTTCATGAGCAATGCTTGTTCGGCACTCACGAAACCTGTGCGGTCGGCGGTGGTCATGCCTGCAATCTTCACGCCATCCTGGTAGATGTCTCCCAATGCATTGACGACGACTGCTATGCCCACTTCCAATTTGCCCAGACGGGCAGCAGCATAGCCTATGCCGCTCTTCTGTGCGGTAGCCATTCCGCCGGGCTTGCCCACCGTGGCACCTGTTCCTGCACCCACATTGCCGCTGAGGGGTGAATTACCCTCGATGGCGCGCTGGCAGGCGAGCCGTCCCATCTCGCGGTCTGGACGAACAGTGCCATCACCATACGACAGGTCATAGATGTCGCTCTGACACACGATGGGAACCAGTCCAAAGCCTGTGTCATAGCCAAAGCCGTGCTCTTCCAGACAATACATCACCCCATCTGCAGCAGCCAGTCCGTAGGCCGAGCCACCACCAAAAATGAGCGCGTTGAGCGGCTGGGTGTTGCGCTGAGGGTCAAGCAGTGGCACCTCTCGAGAGGCAGGACCACCGCCCAAGACTACTGCCGATGCCATCGAAGCCTTGGGGAAGAAGAACACCGTCACGCCCGTCTTTGCATCGTTGTCCTGTGCATTGCCTACGCTCACCCCCTGTATTTGGGCGAAAGACATCGAGCCGACCAGATTCTCCATGTCCTTATATTTGTCTGTGCGACTTGTGGTATCAATGCCCAAGACCTCCTTGTCATCATCGGACGAGCACGAGGAGAGCATGGTCGCTACCAATGAGCATACTACCATGGCAGCCAGTGATATTGCGATTCTTTTCTTCACTGATAATAACATCGTTTTATTCAGCTGCGAAGTTAACAATTTTATATTTCATGGCCAAATAAACAGCGCTTTTTGTGATAAAACTTAACTTTACATAACACTTGGACAACCAAAATTATCACCACGCCAAAGGTCACTTAGTCACTTGGCGACGGGAGGAACAAAAACATGGTGTGTAAAAAATCGGGCTGAGGTTTGGTCAGTTCGAAATATTTGTTTATCTTTGCCTCCCCCAATAATGCATAATCAAACAAAGATGAAAAGCAATATGTATTTCCAAAACAGTCTGAAGGCTGCTGCAGCCTTCCTGTTTGTCATGATTATTTCTGCTGGCTGTACGGCCTGCTCTGGCAATGAAGACAATCCGTCGGAACCGACTAACGTTTCGGCTATTGCGGATGCTGTGTGGGAGTTCAGTCAGACTCACCCGGACGGATTCACCCTTGACATCCGTACGATGACTGAGGCGACAGAGGGCATCTCCGTGAGTTATGCCGTCACCCAGAACAGCCATTCGTGCGATCAGCTCGACTTTGTGGTTGAACAAGCCTTGCAGCACGACGGCTATGTGGGCGGCTGGCTTAACCCAGAGAATGGCCTTTACTATTTTGACAGTTCCAAACTGTTTCCTGAGGACCAGTTGGAGGAGGCCCTCCAGTTCGGTAAGGAGAATGGCCAAACTTCTGTTTACATCCTGTCAACCGGTACAGAAGTTTATATCAACTACGATTAACTGGTGCTGTCATTTCTTGTCTATGCTCACAGAGGTTCAGACCCTTTGTGAGCATAGTTTTTTGGGGCTTGTAAGCAATAAAACGCGTATGTGTACGTTAATATAGAGGTGATTTTTCGTATAAACGTAACTAAATGATAGAATATATTAAAGGAGAACTGACGGAACTGACACCTGCGCTGGCGACGGTGGAGGCAGGGGGCGTGGGCTACGGCCTGAGCATCTCGCTGAACACATTCAGCGCCATTCAGGGCAAGAAGGAAGTGAAGCTGTA
>JAEEGL012229828.1_pt1 | contig 14504 bp, 11 predicted proteins | sample 9134231 | NCBI WGS metagenome assembly JAEEGL01 (sample SAMN16246548, study PRJNA631951) | gut metagenome | biome: gut microbiome; feature: rumen; material: fiber-attached | host: Bos | place: Iran: Karaj | collected 2018-10
ACAAAATGCTTGCATTTTGAATCGATTTACAGCTCATCAGGATCGGAACCCATTGCCAACTTGGTCACCTTATCCATATCGCTGACATAATCACTCACATCAACCGATATCATGATGGCCTTATTCCTGTTATCATATACACCCATCCACGAATACAGATTATTCGTCCATTCTCTCGTGGCATAATTGAAATACTCAAGCTTACCGTTGGCGTGTACATAATCAGGATCCATCTTATTCAGAGGACAGTTCTCACAGGGTGAGTTCCTGTTGCAGAATGTCGAATAACATATATCTCCGATATGTCCGCCATCTACATGTTCCTTGGCTCTTAAGTTAGCAAATTCGATGACATGCGTCTGCGCATCTATGATAAATACCGATGCCGGAATGTTCTCGAAAAGCTCCAACTTTGCGATGTTCTCTTTCGCAAATCTCTTGGTATGCGAACTGTAGAAATATGACTGTACCGAACGCATCTGTTCTCCCAGTTCATTCAGTTCATCATAAGTCATGTCGATCTTGTCCACCGACATATTCTCGAATATAAACGCTCCTCTGAACACTTCACCTTTATTGATCGGGAAATACAGTATCTGATTGATGTCCTTATCCTTAAGCGTGAGTCTGATCTCTTCATCGACACCGGGATCATCTGAGTCTATAAGCGCAATACAGTCGTAGTTCTCTGATATCCTTGCTTCCATATCCTCGCGCAGCGCTCTCATTATATCGCTTTCGGATGTATACTCAAAGCCTGAATTGGCATATGTGAGTCTCTTTCTGACATCATCTTTAACGGATGACTGCGAAAAATAATATACTCTGGAAAATCCAAGATACAAACACCCAAGTTCCAATATGGAATTCATGGCCGACACGGCGTCTCTGCCATCTCTGAACATGTTGGAACAAGCCTCCAAAAGTCCCCTGTTGTTGACCATGGTGATAAGATCACTGTTCTTCCATTTCTCATACGATGATTTATCATACACATAATCGTGATACAGCAGCTTGGTCAATGCCGCATTATATATCATATAACAGTTCTTACCGTTATTCTTAGCGCGGATCATTGCCCTGTATGCCACGCTTTTGAGCTCATCATATGTAACCCCGTGGAACGGATATATGGCAATACCGATACTGCAGGTCATCTTCAAGTTGCCGCCGACATCAGTACTCGACACAGCGGACAATATCTTGGACGCAAGCAGTTCCACATTACCAAGTTCCTTTATATTCTTGGTGAGTACTATGAATTCATCACCTTTAAGCTTAACCACTATATCACTTCCGCGGAAAAGCATGTTAAAGCTGTCCTCAAACCTCTTAAGGACACCGGACATATCATCAACACCGATCTGATCACGAATAGCCGCAAAATTATCCATATTGAGCACCAACAGACCATGCAGCACATCATCTATCTCACTGTTGATAAATATCTCTATCTTCTCTTCTTCTTTTAACTTGCTAAACGTAATGGAATTCATTCATCACACTCTCTTGGCAATCTCTGTACGGCTCTTATATATATATCCCGCAGGTATCACTCCTCTTACGCTGCTTGTAGGGTATATGCTGGCGTTCTTTCCAATCACTGTTCCGGGATTAAGTACCGAATTGCATCCGACTTCTACTCCGTCGCCAAGCATGGCTCCGAACTTCTTAAGCCCCGTCTCGATCTGTTCATCCTTACTCTTAACGACCACAAGAGTCTTGTCGCTCTTAACATTGGACGTTATGGAACCGGCTCCCATATGAGATCTGTATCCCAAAACACTGTCACCTACATAATTATAATGCGGAACCTGAACCTTATCAAATAAAATCACATTTTTCAGTTCAACACTGTTGCCTACAACACAACCCTTGCCAACTATAGCACTTCCACGTATGAATGCGCAATGCCTAATCTCCGCTTCTTCGTCTATAATGCACGGACCGCCGATATATGCACTCTGGAAAACTTTGGCGCTCTTGGCTATCCATATGTCATCACCATGCCTGTCAAACCTGTCCGGATCAAGAGTCGCACCCAATTCCATAATAAATTCTTTTATCTTGGGCAGTGCCTCCCACGGATAAGTGATCCCGTCAAATATATCGGCTGCAATGGTCTTGTCCAGACTGTACAGTTCTTTTATCGAAGCCTCGTTCATTTATAATATCCTTTCACCTGTTCGAAGGTCTTAATAACATCTCCGCGTCCCACTCTGATGGATTTGACCATATTGGTACGTCTTATCACATAGTCATTAAGTTTTTTTGTATATTCTTCTTTGGCGATCTCTCCACCGGCCACCTGCGTAAGGCCCTTCTCCCAACTCGCCGTCAGTTTCGGGTCAAGCAGAGGTTTGATCGAGCTGTCTACCACTTCATATAAAATCTCGCCCAAAAGAGTCGGCGTAATGACCTGAGTCTTTTTATCAAGAGCAAGATATTTTCTGTCAAAAAGCTTTTTAAGTATCTCAGCTCTGGTAGCAGAGGTTCCGATCCCGCTACCCTTTATCTGTGCGCGCAACTCCTCATCTTCGATGAGCTGACCTGCATTTTCCATGGCCAAAATAATGCTTCCGGAATTATATCTCTTCGGTGGGGTCGTCTCTCCTTCTTTGATCTCGATCATACCGGGAGTTACCTCAGTGTTCTTCTTAAGAGAATTCAAAAACTCTTCCAGCGCCTTGTCTGCATGCTGCTCAAGTTCATCTTCTCCCGCTTTACTTTCCTGTTTATCTTCCTCTGCGCCTGAAGCCTTGGCCTGTTTAAAGGAATAATTCATAACTGCCAGATAACCCTCCGACAGTAATGTCTTATAATTTGAAAAAAAGCTTTCGTTTCCGATCTTCGTGGTAATAACCATCTTCTGATATACGGCTCCGGGATAAAAGATAGCAAGAAATCTTCTGACTATGATCTCATACACTTTTTTTGCATCGGCCGACAGACTTGTGTAAGCCGCCAATCCCTGTCCCGTCGGTATGATCGCGTAATGATCGGTTATCTGCTTATCATCAACATATCTTGATTTTGCCAGTTTTGCATGTGCATTCGATTCCAGTATATGACTGACATACGGTTTCATGGCGCCGATATTTTGCAAGCCCTTAAGATTAGACTCGATCTCAGTCGCAACCGCCGAAGATAGCACTCTTGCGTCAGTTCTCGGATATGTCGTTAACTTCTTTTCATACAGTTCCTGGGCTATTTTAAGCGTTTCATCGGGACTGATCTTAAAAAGTTTAGAACAGTCATTTTGAAGTTCCGCCAGATTATATAAAAGCGGTGGATTCTTTGTATTCTTCTTTTTTTCTATTCCGGTAACAGTTGCACTGCCGACATTGCTTAACGCATTGACAAACTGTTCTGCTGTTTCCTTATCATTGAAGCCATTGCTCTTATAAAGCTTGGGATGTGCATTATAGTCGCTGTCTTCCGTCAGTTTCCACTCGCCCACATAAGACGTATCGCCCGAGTCAAACGTACACTGAATCTTATAAAAAGGCGTCTTGACGAAATCGCGTATCTCTCTTTCTCTTTTGACCACCATTCCCTGAACACAGGTCATCACACGTCCGACCGAAATGATACATTTTGGATCATTAAGAAAGTCCTTGATCACATATTGATATTTAAGGGCGAGTGCTCTGGAGAAATTGATACCCATAAGATAATCTTCCTGAGCCCTTAAATACGCCGAATCGGAGAGGTTGTCATATTCCGACATATCCTTGGCTTCGTTTATGCCACGCCTAATCTCATCTTCCGTCTGCGAATCTATCCATACCCTCTTCCACGTGATTCCTTCACGATATCCCGCTTCCTGTCTGACAAGACGCTGGATATATTCTCCCTCACGTCCCGAGTCTCCGGCATTATATATGACATCTATGTCATCTCTGTGAAACAGTTTTTTGATGATCTCAAACTGCTTCTTAACGTTATCTATGATCTCATAACGATATGTGTCCGGTATAAAAGGGATAGTGTCAAGCGACCATTTTTTTAGAGCCGGGTCATATACATCAGGATAACACATGGTCACGAGATGGCCCACACACCACGTTATGATATATCCGTCCGACTCCATATAGCCGTCGAAGTTCTTCATTTTTTCGCCCAATGCTTTAGCGAATTCTCTGGCAACACTGGGTTTTTCCGTTATGATAAGTCTCTTGCCCACTTACAGTTCGTCCAAAGTAATGAGTTTAATGTTCTTCTTGCTGCTTACCGCAAAATGCAGTCCGTCATCAAATCCGCCCGCCGAGAACAGATAGACGTAATCAGCATTTATCTTGGCCTGCTTCGCGCAATACATAAGCCACTCATAATCATCAAAACGCATCATGGGCTTTTCCCAGTTACAAAGTGCTATGAGCGTATGATCTCCGGCATCTCTGCACACAAAATCAATGGTACCTGCTTTGCCTATCCATGATCCCATACGGTCATATTTAATAGGAAGATTGCTTAAACTGTTCTGGGTATCGAGATATTCCTTACATATAGCCGGGAAATACTTGGCTGTGTACTTTTTCAGCCCTCCCCTTATATGCTCATTGTAATACTGCGTTGCATCCTTGTATTGCAGCTCGCTCCTGTAAGGGAATAGGAATTGATATGCAAAATTGACGAAATTACAGCAGATGTCATACACACCCTTTTGTGTGTTCTCTCTGCCTTCCGTATCCACGGAAAAAGCCTTGCTTACAAAGCCAAGTTCCATGAGATTCTTGATGTATACGGATATCTTGGCTCTTGAGAACTGGGTGTGCGCATAAAGATCGTTAAGTTTTTTCTTATCATTGGCAAGTGCCCAGAGTATTGTATTGTATACGCTGGTTTCTCTGAGTTCACTTGCCACAAAATCTTCACCGTATGTAAGTAAAGGTGCATTCGGATCAAGTATGTTATGCAGGATATTGTCCTTAAAGCCCTTATTCTTGTCAAAGTAATTCCAAAGTTTGGGAATGCCGCCAAGTATAGCATATCCTGTCACACACTCATCATATCTGAACTTGGTAAAGTAAGATCTGAAATCGGCAAAACTCAATTCCTTGACCTTGAAAAATCCCGATATTCCTCTTGCCCTCGCTCCGATCTTGGATACCATCGAATTCTCGACCCACTCGATCGAAGAACTCACAAGAATAAAGAAATACTGCTTACCGGTCATAGTCAGGAAATCAAAAAGACTGTTCGTAAAATCATTGGAGTACTTAAGAAGATACTGAAACTCATCAAATACCACAACATTTTTAGAATCACTGTCCGCAAAATATCCGTCTATAGCCGTAAAAAGGTCGCTGTACTGCGGATATTCCGGAAGATCGAGGCCGAGTCCGCTGACATTGCTCCACTGATAGAGCTGTTCTCTCTCGTATACCTGTTTGCAATCAAGCATCAGGCTATGATCGATATCACGCAAAAACTCTCTGACCAACGCAGACTTGCCCACACCGTTTAAGCCATACATGATCATGACCTGATTGCCGGCGCGTCTTGCGTACTCGTTTAATACATTGATCTCCGCATCTCTGCCGATAAGCATTATACTTACTCTCCCTTACTACTTTTTGTTGATATACCCCTGTGCCTTCAAAAGTTCTGCACAAAGCACTGCCCCACCTGCAGCGCCTCTTACCGTGTTATGTGAAAGACCCACGAACTTATAATCATAGATCTTATCTTCTCTGAGTCTTCCTATGCTGACACCCATGCCTCTTTCATAATCAACATCCAGAGTGACCTGAGGTCTGTTATCCTCTGTCAGATACTGAATGAACTGCTTCGGGGCACTGGGCAGATTAAGCTCCTGAGGAACTCCTTTATATGCAAGGAGTTTATCTATAAGTTCTTCCTTGGAAGGCTTCTTTGCAAAATTAACAAATACAGCCGCAGTATGACCGTTAAGAACAGGCACTCTGATACACTGACATGTGATAAGAGGAGCCTTGGCCGGCTCTATCTTGCCATCTACAATGCTTCCCCATATACGAAGCGGCTCCATCTCGGATTTCTCTTCTTCACCTCCGATATAAGGGATCACATTGCCAACCATCTCAGGCCAGTCCTTAAATGTCTTACCAGCTCCGGAAATAGCCTGATAAGTAGTAGCAACCACCTGAGTAGGCTCATATTCCATCCATGCAGTAAGTGCAGGCACATAGCTCTGAACGGAACAATTGGGCTTAACGGCAATAAAACCACTTGTCGTTCCAAGTCTCTTTCTCTGATACTGAATTACATCCATATGGCCGGGATTGATCTCCGGAACCACCATGGGCACATCAGGAGTCCATCTGTGCGCACTGTTGTTGGATACAACAGGAGTCTCAGTCTTGGCATATTCCTCTTCGATCGCGCGTATCTCTTCCTTGGTCATGTCTACAGCAGAAAATACAAAATCAACGCTTCCTGCTACCGCCTCAACATCTGACACGTTCATAACCACAAGTTTTTTAACTGCTTCAGGCATGGGGGTGTCCATCTTCCAACGCTCACCCACGGCCTCTTCATACGTCTTGCCGGCGCTCCTTGCACTGGCAGCTACGGTTGTAACCTCAAACCAAGGATGATTCTCAAGCAGAGATATGAATCTCTGACCTACCATTCCCGTTGCTCCGAGTATACCTACTTTAAACTTCTCCATAATCTCCTCCTAGCCGGGTTCTTATGACCCGTATTATTTTATATGATCTCTGTAATACTTTATCGCTTCATTCATGCTGTCAGGGGCGGGACCGCCCTTCGTAGTTCGCTTATCCACACACGTCTTTAAGCTGATCGCATCATAGATGTCTTCGTCGAAAACATCACTAATCTTTTTAAGTTCATCAAGCGCACAGTCTTCAATGGCTTTATCGTTGTCTATACAATATAAAACCAGGCTTCCTATGATCCCATGAGCATCTCTGAAAGGAACGCCTTTTTTTACAAGATAATCCGCAGCATCGGTCGCATTGGTGAATCCCTTCATGGCACTTACCGCCATCTGATCTTTGTTAAAAGAAATGGTCTTAATCATTCCCGTGAAAAGATGTATGCAATCCTTTACCGTATCTATCGCATCAAAGGTCATCTCCTTGTCTTCCTGCATATCCTTATTATATGCAAGCGGTATTCCCTTCATTGTGGTAAGCATACTCATAAGCGCCCCGTACACTCTTCCTGTCTTACCTCTGACAAGTTCCGCAATATCCGGATTCTTCTTCTGAGGCATGATGCTGCTACCGGTAGAATATGCATCATCCAGTTCCACAAAACGGTATTCATTGCTGTTCCATATAATGATCTCTTCGCTGAATCTGCTTAAATGCATCATGATAACAGAAAGCGCAGATAGAAACTCTATCACATAATCCCTGTCAGATACCGAATCCATGGAGTTCCTGGTGGCGCCGGCAAAGTCAAGTTCCTTTGCAACGTATTCTCTGTCAAGCGGATAAGTTGTACCTGCCAAAGCTCCGCTGCCTAACGGACAGTAATTCATGCGCGCAAAAATATCTTTAAGCCTGCCTCTGTCTCTGATAAACATCTCCATATATGCACCCATATGATGCGCGACCGTAACAGGCTGCGCCTTCTGCATATGCGTAAAACCGGGCATATATGTACCTGTATTGGCTTCTATGATATCAAGAAGTGCCTTTTGAAGTTCGCATAAAAGCGCATCTATACTGCCTATCTCTTCACGTACGTACAACTTCATATCAAGCGCAACCTGATCATTACGACTGCGTCCGGTATGCATCTTCTTGCCGGCATCTCCGATAAGCTTTATAAGATGAGCTTCCACAAAGCTGTGAACGTCCTCATACTCAGGTGAAAAAGCAATCTCACCTGAGTGGACATCATCCTCTATCTTCTTAAGCCCCTGTATGATGTCATCTCTTTCTTTGTCAGAGATAACAGCCTGTTTGGCCAACATCTTAACATGAGCTATACTGCCTTCTATATCCTTGTCAAAAAGTCTGTGATCAAAAGAAAAGGATTCATTAAAGGCAAATACTTCATCATCTGTATTCTTGGTAAATCGGCCGCCCCATAATCCTGCCACGGCACACCTCCATTTTCTTCGCAAATTAAATCTAAAATTGATAATATCATATAACAACATCTCACACAAGAAAAAAACTCGGAAATATCTGATATTTCCGAGTTACGTAAACTTGTGCAAGCCGATGGTGAGACTCGAACTCATGACCCCTTCATTACGAGTGAAGTGCTCTACCGACTGAGCTACATCGGCACACGCATCCTTTAAACGGACACGCTAAAAATTATAATCCAAAAAGCCCTTTAAGACAAGTATGTTTTTCTCCATTTTTTAACAGGGCGATCATTAAAATTATTACCGTAGTATCACATCGTCACTTCGAAGAAGACTTACCTTTAAGTTCTTTCGCTTTTTCCTTGGCTTCTTTTTCCAATTTTTCCTTGAACCTGTCGACTTTCTCCTGGGCTATCTTTAATAGTTCCTGTTCTGTATAAGGCGTATAACTGTAATAGCATACACTCATCGGCGCAAGTTTAACAGTCAGGCTGTTGGCTCTTCCGTCATAGAACTCTTCTTTTGTCTCCTTAAAACGGGTATTGACAGTACCTTTGCCGCCGTACTTCTTGTCTTCAGAATTAAATATCATCTTATACTTGCCTTCATAAGGCATACCGAACTTATAATTTGCATATTCATTCCAGGAGAAGTTACATACGACAAAAATGGAATGATTAAGATACTCATCCTTTCTGACAAATGCCACTACACCGTCCCCGTCATCAATGGACTTGATCCATTCAAAGCCATAAGGATTGACGTCAAGACTGTAAAATGCGCTCAATTCCTTATACATTCCATTAAGTACCGCAAGCTGTGCCGGCGTTGCCTGTCCCTTACTAAGCAGCTTTTTACCGGGATGCGCCCACATAAATGCAAGTGTGGCTCTGGATACCGCGGGCTTATTCTCATCCGATACGGGAATGTAATCATACAGGGTCGCACCATTTTCCACTCTTAAATGATCATAATCATTGGCCATCAGCACATCGTCCTTTGATATGGTAAGAACATAGTTCTCTGCATATGCATATGACATATTGTCTGTGATCTTATGCATGTTTCCTTTTCCGGCCTCAGACTTGATAAAGTTCACATAGTCTTCCATAAAGCCGTTATTCCATACAAGATCAAAGCCAAGTCCGTCTTCCTCCACCGGTGCAGTCACCTTAGGGAACGCAGACACTTCTTTGGTTGTGGTGATGATGTGCGGGAAGTACTTATGAAGCATCGAATTAAGTGCTTTTATAAAATCAATCGCTTCCAAGTTCTCATGTCCGCCATAGATATTGGCCACCCATTCACCGTCATATTTGCCGTAATCAAGATATAACATGGAGGTCAGACCGTCTATATGCAACCCATCCACATGAAATTCTTCTACCAAGAATCTGGCAGATGACAAAAGATAGGCTCTGACTTCCGGTCTGTCATAGTTATAATACAACCCATTATATGCCGGATTATATCTTTTTCTCTCATCCATATGACCATAGAGATACGTACCGTCATATTGGTCAAGTCCGTCCTCTCCCGACGCAAAATAAGCGGGATTCCATACTGCGATAAGACCTATGCCGGCCTTATGAAGTTTGGCAACAAACTTCTGTATATCAGAATATTCAACCTCGTAACGGGTAGTATAAAGAAAATCTCCTGTAATAGCACATTGTACATATGTATATCCGGCTTCTTTAAGCTCTTCAACAAGCTTATCAGCAGACGTATCACTAATATGTCCGCCTCTTCCGATTATGTCCTTAATGTCAAATTCGTATATGCTCACAGGAGTCTTTTTGTAATCCCGCAGTACTGCCTTGTTGCCGTAAAAGTCAGTATCGACCCATTTATATTTCTTGTCGGTGATCACAACAGACCTGCCGTCTTCAATCGCTTTGGCATAAGGATCCTTTTTGACAAGAATTCTTCCCCCCTTAACGTGCAACTCGTAATTATACTCAGCACCGCCGTCAAGTCCCGGAACAAAAAGCGAGAACACTCCGCTCTCCTCGTCTTTAATCATAGGATGGCTCTTGCCGTTCCATTCATTGAAATCACCAACCACCGATACCCTTATCGCATTAGGCGCCCATACTCTAAAAAGAACGCCCTTATATCCACCGACCGTAGTCACATGACTTCCGAATATCCTGTACGCTCCATACATCCCGCCATCGGCAAAACCATCAGCATCACTGTCTTTGATCCCGATGATATTCTCATAGATATTCTTATCATAAGGGTCATTGACTATATGTCTCTTGCCCTTGATATCGGTTACAACATAATGGTAAGCCCCCTTTGCCTTGCCTAAGATCGCTATGGCATAAAAGCCCTCTTCATCTGCAAGCTCCATTGTGTATTCCTTGCTTTTATCGGATTTTTTGTCATCCTCAAGCACAAGCACAACAGATTTGGCATTGGGTTGAAAAGTCTGAAACAAAGTATAAGAAGACACATTATGCCTTCCAAGTATGGTCTGGGGCATGCCCTCTTCACCGTATACTATGGCCTCTATCTCAGGCCAATTCATCATCTTGTACAGCTTATCCTTCATATCCACCGCCCTCTTGATCTGTCTGTCTACTCACCGATATAATGCAGGAACAGTCCGCTTCTTAATTTCGGCTCAAACCATGTACTCTTAGGAGGCATAAGTCTGCCCGCATCGGCAACTGCCATAAGTTCACTGATATCCGTGGGATACATTGCAAATGCAAGCACGCAATCAGTACTGCATCTGCGTTCAAGTTCCTTAAGCCCTCTTATACCGCCTACAAAATCTATCCTTTTATCCGTCTTGGGATCCTTTATATCAAGGATACCGTCAAGAACATATTTCTGCAAAAGTGACACATCCAGTCCGTCTACCGGATCATCATCAAGATACTCACTCTTAAATGTAAGCTTATACCATTTATCCTTTATGAGCATTCCGCACTGACCTTTTTTTTCGGGCCTTACGGCGCTGTCACTGCTCTTAATATCAAAGTATTCCTCAAGTTTTTTAAGGAATTCCTCATCACTTAAGCCATTAAGATCTTTTATGACACGGTTATAATCCATGATCTTAAGACAACTGTCAGGAAAAAGTACACTCAAGAAATAATCCGACTCTTTATCCTTTCCGTCTGTATGTCTCTCACTTCCCACTCTGCATGCGGAAGCACATCTATGATGACCGTCTGCTATGTAGAGAGCATCCATCTTACCAAATATGTCCGAAACAGAGCATATCTCTGCCTCGGAATCTATGATCCATACACGATGCCCTATGCCGTCATCACTTGTAAAATCATAATACGGCTTACGTGTCTTAACATCCGAAAGATACGAATCTACTGCAGCGTTACTCTTAAATGCCAAAAAGATCGGGCCGGTCTGCATATTGGTCCTGTCTATATGATGGATTCTGTCCGCTTCCTTTGCAGCAAGAGTATTCTCGTGTTTCTTAATAATACCGCTGTTATATTCCGCAACCGATGAGCATCCGACAAATCCGGTCTGGCTTCTGCCATCCATTATAAGTTCATATACATAGTAGCAAGGCTTATCAGACTTAACAAAAAGCCCTTTATCTATGAATTCCTTTATGAGTTCATCGGCTTTGTCATATACTCTGTCATCATACGTATCAACATCGTCAGAAAAATTGGTCTCGGCCCTGTCGATCCTTAAAAAAGACTCAGGATTGTCCTTCACCACTTCTGCGGCTTCTTTTCTGTTATATACATCATACGGAAGTGCAGCTATCTTATCTTCATGCCCCAAAGCCGGCATGTATGCCATAAACGGTCTTACTGTTGCCATATCTATCTCCTATTAAATCTGATAAAAACCAACCTTCTTATATACCTTACGAAGTGTCTTGTTCGCAATATATGATGCTTTCTCGGCGCCCTGTCTGTATACATTCTCAAGGTATGACTTATCTGCGATAAGGCGCTTAGCCTCTTCTCTTATCGGTGCAAGCGTATCCACTACGGCTTCGCCGACAGCTGGCTTGAATACTCCATATCCCTGTCCTGCAAATTCGTGTTCAATCTCATCGTAACTCTTACCGGTGATGGTCGAGTAGATATTCATAAGATTGGCTACGCCCGGCTTGTTCTCCTTATCAAATCTTACACAGTTTTCAGTATCGGAATCGGTCACGGCACGTTTAAACTTCTTCATGATCACATCCGGCTCATCCATAAGGAATACACAGCCGTTAGGATCAGACTTACTCATCTTCGATCCCGGAGTCGTAAGACCGTATATACGTGCTCCCACCTTGCTGATGTACGGTTCCGGAACTCTGAACACATCACCGTATATATTGTTAAATCTGATAGCCAGATCTCTCGTAAGCTCCACATGCTGCTTCTGATCCTCACCGACCGGTACATAATGGGGCTGATACAGCAATATATCCGCAGCCATAAGGGACGGATATGTAAAAAGACCGGCATTGATATTATCCTTATGCTTCTCGGATTTATCCTTAAACTGTGTCATACGGGACAGTTCGCCGAACATGGTATAGCAGTCAAGCACCCATCCAAGCTGTGCATGAGCCGGTACATGAGACTGTAAAAAGAGTGTATTCTTCTCAGGATCAAGTCCGCAAGCTATATAAAGCGCAAGCATCTCTACGGAACGTCTTCTGAGTTCCTTGGGATCCTGCCTTACCGTAATGGTATGCAGATCTGCCATAAAGTAATAGCACTCATATTCATTCACCCTGTCGGCCCAGTTCTTGATCGCTCCCAAATAATTGCCAAGGTGCAGATCACCGCTTGGCTGTATGCCCGACAGCATAACTTTCTTTTCAACATTTGCATTATCTGCGCTCATACCGTTACCTGCATTAGCGCTTTCATTTCCCGTATTCACAATATCCCTCCATAGTAAGCCAAATTTAGCCTTTTTCTTTTCTCCCTATGATACCACACCCCGACATATGCGTCAAAAAAAGAGCATATAAGCCTTCTTTAAAGGCAATATATGCTCCATATATTTTTGTCCAAACCTTTTGGGCCAATGTCCGAATCATCACTGCCCGATATTACGATCCGGTTTAGCAAAATAATCCTTTTTTTACATCCGAAGGCTCGATCATTCTTCCATTCTCATCATAATATACACCGTTTAAGAAGCTAAACTTTTTACCACACGAGCAAGTTGCTACACATTTGCCGGAACCATCTCCGATCACTTCGGCTGAAACACCGCAAGCACAATACGGACATTTAACAGCTTTTAAAAATTTGTTAGTGTTGCCTCCAGCAGCTGTCACAAGCACTTCGTCCGGGAGTTCTATTCCGTACCTGCCTGCCAGAAGCATCAGCTCATCCATGCTCTTACATTCTTTGGCCTTTTCCTTCTGCTCGTCGGTTAGGCTGTCCCACATTTCCTTAATCGCATCATTAAGTTCTTTCGTCTTTATTTCATTATCATTCATTGCATTCCCCTCCTTACAATATATTTACGTATTCTGAACCATGGGGACGGGGTTATTGGTCCATTTTTATTCATGGATCTTACCTCCTTATCTGTAAGCGTGATCCCCTATATATATTTATACGAAAGATACATAAGTATTGCCACACCTTTTCATGATTTCACAAAATTTCACAAAATTACGTATATAGTCTAGCATAATATTTTCATCCTTACCATTACACGTGTGATCTCGGGTGTTGAAATAAATACAGTTTGTATGGAAAATAAAACTGATTAGGCGTATTATATCGCTATAGACAAATAGATCGGAGGCAGATTATGACTAAAGAAGACAGAGAAATGCTTAATAAGATAATGGAATATGCAGATAAAGTGATGCCGGATGTTGATCCCGAGAAGGTCAGGGTATCCGAGCAGATCGAGAAGTTAAGGCCCATCCTGCAGGAACTGGCCATGGAAAAAGGAATGCCCGTCGAGGACATATTCATCAAATACATGGATCTTGCCACAGAGAACGCCCTCGAATATGAGCAAAAGATGAAGGACGACTTCGGCGATATAATGTCAACTGTATAGTCGCTCTTAGATATATAAATGTATCAATTATAGACAAAAATATAAATGTGGCATGCAAACATAATTCGTTAGTAGCGCCTTGGAAGGCGTCGGTACTTAGTCAGCGTATTTTGCTGACTTACGTACCGCTACGCCTGGAACGGAGCGGAAGCGCCGCTACGTTGAATTATGTTTACATGCCACATATTCTTACTGTATATTGGTCATTCGTTATTTAACGACTCTTACGCGGATAACACCGTCGATCGCTTCAAGTTTCTTAACGATCTCGTCGCTTGAAGGTGTCTCGATATCGAGCATCGTATAAGCGTAGTCACCCTTTGACTTATTGGTCATATCAGAGATATTGATACCCATCTCACCGAACACTCCTGTAAAGCTTGCGATCATATTGGCGATATTCTTATGGATAACAGCTATA
>JAEEGL013357462.1_pt1 | contig 14504 bp, 12 predicted proteins | sample 9134231 | NCBI WGS metagenome assembly JAEEGL01 (sample SAMN16246548, study PRJNA631951) | gut metagenome | biome: gut microbiome; feature: rumen; material: fiber-attached | host: Bos | place: Iran: Karaj | collected 2018-10
GGTGATGTGGATGAGTCCGTCAACACCGCCAAGGTCGATGAATACACCGTAGGAAGTGATATTCTTGACAACGCCTTCGAGCACCTGACCCTTCTCCAAGTGGCTGATAATCTCGGCTTTCTGAGCTTCGATTTCGTCTTCGATAAGAGCCTTGTGCGAAACGACGACATTCTTGTATTCGTGGTTGATTTTCACAACCTTGAATTCCATGTTCTTGTCAACAAAGACATCGTAGTCGCGGATAGGCTTCACGTCGATCTGCGAACCTGGGAGGAAGGCTTCGATGTTGTCGAATACGGTAACAATCAAGCCACCTTTGGTGCGGCTCTTGACGTAACCGGTGATGATTTCCTGGTTTTCGTAAGCCTCATTGACACGCTCCCAAGATTTCAGTATGCGTGCTTTCTTGTGCGAGAGCAGCAACTGGCCGTTAGCGTCTTCCTGGCTTTCAACGTAAACCTCAATCTTGTCACCAGCCTTCAGGTCGGGATTGTAGCGCAGTTCCGATGCCGGGATGACGCCATCCGATTTGAAACCGATGTTCACGACAGCCTCGCGGTCGGAGATGGAGACGATCGTTCCTTCGATAACTTCCTGTTCGGTGAATTGGTTAAAGGTCTTTTCGTATGCCTCAGTCTGGGCATCGATTTCAGCCTGATTGGTCTTTTCGCTTGCATTGTCGATGGCGCTCCAATCAAAATCCTCTAACGGTTTAACATTTTTATAATCCATTTGGATAAAAGAAAAAATTGTGGCCCTGCCTGCCGGTTAAACATAAGTTAATTGATTGTGTTCTACTATATTGGCAGGAATATAGCACCACAATCGAAATGGCAAAGTTACGTTAAATTCTTAAATCTGCAAAATTTTTCTTCCCAAGTCTGTTTTTTTTTGTATTTTTGCATTTCTTTTCGCTACGCAGCAGTCTTGCTTGCGGAAAATATTTTTTAATGAAAACAATATCAATAAAACATTCTCGACCATACAGGCAAAGTCTTGTGCCGCTGCTTGCCTGCCTGATGTGCCACACCATTGCCTCGTGCAACGCTGCTGTTGTGGTCCCAGCCGACACTGCGTTGGTTGTGGACACACCACAGTCGCTTTATCCAGACACAACATACGGTTCAGTCTCTCAGTTGACATATCAGGTTGACTATTTCGATACACTGACCGACGGCAGGCTCTCTTCATACGAAAACCTGTACTCCAATGTCCCTGGTATTTTTCTCTTTCGCGGCGGTGCTTTTCGCGACATGCCCCAATACGGCAAAGTCTCCGGGCGCCCCGACAGCGTCGCTGTAGATTGGTCGTTCACCACCGACTACGATGGTCGCACCACCGACTATGGCATCTGGGGTGGCGGTACGGGCTGGAGTGGCCAGCCGCTCTATGTCCATTGGCCCGACAGCCTTGTGGAACGTTTCCGTTTTGAGTCGCCTGCACTTACCAAGCATTTCTGCAACGAGGAGATTATTGTCGGTTCGCTCGCGGCACGCCTCTATTTCATCAATTTCTTTACTGGCGACAGTTCGCGACGCTCCATCTACCTCTCGAATACCATCAAGGGTACACCCTCCATCGACCCTACGCTTAACGGCAATATCTACATCGGACAGGGCATTCCATGCACACGACCTTTCGGGGCTCTCACAGTCAATATGTTCAAACATAAGATTACGCATCTCTTTCCGCAAGACAAGAGTGCTTGGCGTGCTTGGGGAGCTTACGACTCGTCTCCAATCCGCATCGGACAGTTCCTTTTCCGTCCGGGCGAGAACGGCACTATATACAAGATGCTTGTTTGCGGCGATAGTCTTATGTTGCACAGTAGTTTGAAATTCAAGAAGAAAGGGGCGCAGAAGGCTGCCGGTATGGAGTCGTCGATTTCGTACTACCGCAACTATGGCTATGTTTCTGACAATCATGGGTATATAGTTTGCTTCAATCTGGACAATATGCAGCCTGTCTGGTGTTACGACAACCATGACGATAGCGATGCCTCGCCGGTTCTCGCACTCGAGAAAGGGCATCCCTATCTCTATTCCGCCTGTGAGGTTGACAAACAGGGATCCAAAGGTTATTGCTATTTCGTCAAGCTCGACGCTCTCACCGGCGAACTTGTGTGGGAACAGAAAATCAGTGCCGTTCGTTCCAACCACGAGGGGAAAAAATTTGATGGTGGAATGTTCTGCACTCCCTTGCTTGGCAAGGGCAACTGCGAAGGTCTGATATTTGCAAATGTTGTCACCAATGCCAAACCGGGTATCAAGGGCGACTTTGTGGCTTTGCGGCGCGACGATGGCTCGGTTGCATATCGTACCACACTCAAGCAGTATGCATGGTCGTCACCGGTTGCACTTATGAACGAGAACAACGAGATGTTTGTTTTTACAGCCGACACGAAAGGCTATGTCTATCTTATCGACGCGATTAGTGGCAAGATATTGTTCACCAAGCGTATAGGTGCTAATTTTGAATCATCCCCCATGGTTATCGACAACCACATTGTTTTGGGTACAAGGGGAAGGGTAATCTTTAAAATGTCTGTCTTATGAAACGATTTATTCTTTTATTTTCTCTTTTGTTTGCCTTTCATACTCTTACTGCGCAGTCGCTTATTCCGCATCATGGAACGGTGTCGGGCTCATATAACTTCTGGCTCTACACACCCCAAGGCTACCATAAGGATTCTGTGGCTAAGCCGTTGGTGGTGTTTCTCCATGGCCGCAGCTTGTGCGGAAGAGACTTGAACCGTGTGCGCCGATACGGTCCCCTTAACGCTATCGAGATGGGCATGAAGATCGACGCTGTTGTCCTTGCACCGCAGAACCCCGGCGCAGGCTGGAATCCTGCCAAGGTAATTAAACTGGTGGATTGGGTCGAACAGCACTATGCTGTAGATACCAATCGTGTTTATGTTCTCGGCATGAGTTTGGGAGGTTATGGCACACTTGATGTCGCCGCCTCATATCCCCACCGCTTCGCAGCAGCTATGGCTTTGTGCGGAGGTGCTACCTGCAAAGACCTCTGTGGACTCAACAAAATGCCTCTGTGGATTTTGCACGGCACCGCCGACCGTGCCGTCAGCGTTAAGGCTTCGCAGCGTGTGGTGGATGCTATGCGGTCATGTGGCGCCTCCAAACGTCTCATCTGGACACCCTTGCAAGGAATGAACCACGGCTCGCTGGCACGCGCTTTCTATCTGCCGCAGACCTATCAGTGGCTCTTCTCGCACAGCCTCGCCGACACCAATCGTCCAGTAAACAGGAACTATGACATTTCCCCCAATTCTCTGACTCGCAACGCCTACCGTTCGGCTCGGCAAGGAGGTAAGGTCGAGGTGGTCCATAATGAGCCTGAGGCGACAGGCGACCGCTCGGAATTTGCCGACCTTAGCGAACATTCGGCTGCAGTGGAGCATACGGAGCCGGTGGAAACAAACCATGAGGCAACGACTCACAAGGCATCAAGCCAAAATGATTCACCGAAGTACCATAAAGTAAAGAAAGGCGAGACTCTCAGTGCCATTGCTCGCAAGAACCACACCACCGTCAAGAAGCTATGCAAACTTAACGGAATAAAAGAAACGACGACCTTGAAAGTTGGTCGTCGTTTAAGGGTAAAATAGATATCTATTTTTTTTCGGTTTTCTCTGTTTGTACCGTGTCGTCATCGGTAATCGGCACCTTTCTATAGACATGGGTACCATTTTTTATTACATGCTCTATTCGGTACCCTTTGGGTGCATTTGGACCTGTGCTTTGTATCTGGACGATATGAACTTTCCACTGACCGTCACGCAATACAAGTTTTACCTCGCCGTTCTGTTTCTTTATGGGGGTTCTCTTTGTGTAATAGACCTTTGCCGTTGTGTCGCTTAGCAACTCCACGTCGGTAATCTTTATCTTGGCGGGGGTGTCGGACTCGATATAGCCAGGTTGCACCATCTCCACCAGTTTACGTCCAGTTACCAGCACTCCGTCCTGTGTTTCCTTGGTGCAGTATGGCACAGCGTCGTCAATGCGGTAGTTTCCCATGGCGTCAAGGTAATTGTAGGCAACCATTTTTATCTCCTTTTTGGGGTTGTCTTGGGTCATCAGGACGCTGCTCGTCAGCAAAAGGGCAGCCAGCAGTAGAGGTAATGTGTTTTTTATCAGTTTCATACCGTTGATGTTTTTAATTAATTTAAAAAAAGAGACTGCATGACGCAGTCTCTTTTTTCATGATAGAATAAATGATTAGTCATTATTCTTGAGCTTGCCCATCTTATTCTTGGTAACTTTTGTACCATTTTCATTTGTGGTGGTCATAGGCTCATCTTTTTTCAGTTTGCCAGCACTTGTAGTTACAGCTGTGCCGTCATCCTTAATAGTTGTAGTACCAACTTCTTTCTTGGTGTTGTTAGCCTTATTGGTCTTGGCGGGCTTTTTGGGAGTAGCCTTTGTGGGCTCGGCAACAACTGTGTCAACAGCAACTGTGTCAACAGCCATGGTGTCAGCAGCTACGGTGTCCATAGCGGCAACCTTGGTGGTGTCCTTAGCCTCATCGCCACCGTTCTTGCAAGCGGTTGCAAAAGCCATAACAGCCAATGAAAGAACTAAAACTTTGAATGTGTTTTTCATTTTTTTCTTTAATGATTGTTATTTAAAAATGAATTATTTAGCCAGTTTTTTCATTGCTTTTTCAGATGAAGCAACAGCCCACTGTGCGTTATTGAAGTTGATGGTCAGAACACCAGTCTTGCCGTTGGTTGTGTGCTTCATAGCACCGGTAGCTTCGCCAGAGAGGGTCAGAGCTGTCAGGTCGATAGCAGTGATGTTCTCGGTGAAGTTCTGCGGCTGCCAATTCTCATCGCCATCTTCATCAACATCATTGTCATTTTCTCTGTACCAGAAAACGAAGGGCATTTCATCTTTTGTACCCGGATTGAAAGTGGTCTGACCGGGAGCTGAAGGAACAAAGCCGTTAACTGAAGGCTGGTTGATTTTGTCAGCGTTTTTGTAAGCATCCAGATAGACAGCACTGTAAACGGTTGACAGGTCAGCACCAAGGATAGTAGTAGCATCCCAGCTGTTGTCGTCAAAGGTAACTTTGATACCGTCTTTTACTTCTTCGTCATCACCAAAGCAGGAGGTGAACATTCCGCATGCCAGAACGGCGATGCCCATTAATTGAAATACTTTTTTCATTTTGATTGTGTTTTAAATGGTTAATTAATAAATCTTTTCTCTGTTAAAAATTTGCTGCAAAAGTACATCTTTTTTTTTATATGCAAGTGCTTATTAAGTTTTTTTTAGATTTTTTTGTTTTTTTTTTCAGTTTAGCGTTCGTTGCCCTTGATGTCCAAAGCATCTCGTACCCCATTTCCTAAAAGCATGAAAGCCAAAACGATAATCATTATTGCAAAGCCAGGGATAAAGGCTTGGTAGGAGGAGTCGAGAAGTATCTGTCCGTAGTTTTCTTTGACCATTGTTCCCCACGACGGCATGGGCGGTTGAACCCCTATTCCCAGAAAACTAAGGCCTGCTTCGAGCAAAATTGCCGTTGCAAAATTCGATGCGGTGACAACAATGACTGGTCCCGTGATGTTTGGAAGGATGTGCCTGAGGATGATTCTTGAAGTGCGGAATCCAAGCGCCCGCGCTGCCTCGACATATTCTTTCTCCTTGACAGAGAGCACCTGTCCACGCACCACACGTGCCACATCTACCCACATGGTTAGTCCGACGGCGATGAATACTTGCCAGAAACCTTTGCCCAAGGCGAAGGTGATGGCAATGACAAGCAACACGGTGGGTATGGACCATACAACGTTGATAAGCCACATAATAAGGTTGTCCACCCATCCTCCGTAATAGGCTGCCAACGAGCCGAGCATAATGCCAATTAGCAGGGCGATGAGTACGGCGATAAGGCCTACCGAGAGGCTTACGCGACTGCCAATCATCACTTGGCTCAGTACATCGCGTCCGAAGGTGTCGGTACCGAAAATGAAACGTCGGGTGGTGATTTCTTTCACCTCGTTTTTGGCGTAGCGCAGCAATTCGCCATCGTTTGGCGTGGAACCTGTAAAGGTTTCTATTTCAATGCTGTCGCCAACTTCGCGATAGCTGTATATAGGAATGGCTTTGCCGTCGATGGGGCGTCCGTGGAGCATGGTTCTGAAGAGTCCGCAACGCTCGTGTTCCATGCCGTCATCGACAATGGCAAAGGTGGCTTTGCTCATGGGTTTCATTGACGAGAGCTCCAGATACTGCTGGTTGCAGTAGGGGGTATGGTCTGGGGTGATGAGGTAGCCAAGAAGGGCGATTGCTGCAAACAAGGCAATGACGATTAGGCTGACCATGGCGATATGGTTGCGCTGGAAGCGTTTCCAGAACATTGCACGTGGACTGCCCTGCCATTTGGCGGCAGCTTCGACAAATTCCCCTTGTTTCTTCCGCAGTCTCATTATAGAAATCCCAATTCTGCTTTGGTGGCATCGCTCATGTTGTCAAAACTCCAGGGTGGGTCGAAAGTTAGCTCCACATTGACGCTCTTTACACCCTCAATGTAGCTTATCATATCCTTTACTTCGCGGAACATGTATTCGGCTTCGGGGCAGTCGGGTGCAGTCATGGTCATAAGCACTGTGACGTTCAGTTCGTCGTCGATGTCAATGTTGTATATTAAGCCCAAGTCGTATATATTGACCGGAATTTCAGGGTCATAGACATTCTTCAGACAGTTGATTACTGCGTCCTTTATTGTCTCCTTGTTCGGTTTCATCATGTTACTATTATTAATTAACATTTGCCTCATTCCGGCCTTGAGCCGGAATCTTCTCGTTCAGCTATCATTTCTTCATGGAGTAAGCCAACGCGTACATCTTCATCTGTTTTACCATTGAAGTCAAGCCGTTGGATCGAGTGGGGGAGAGGTGTTCCTTTAGTCCGATTACCTCTATGAAATGGAGGTCGGCATCGAGGATATCCTGTGGTGTCTGTCCATCGAAGGCTCTGATAAGCAGTGTGATGATGCCTTTGGTGATGACGGCGTCGCTGTCGGCTTTGAAATAGAGGCGCCCGTCGCGCAGTTCGCAGCTGAGCCAGACGCGTGACTGGCATCCTTTTATCAGGTTGTTTTCGGTTTTGTCCTGTTCATCGATTACAGGGCAGTCCTTGCCGAGCTCGATGAGATAGCTGTATTTGTCCAACCATTCGTCAAAATTGGCGAATTCTTCAATTATCTGTTCTTCGATTTCCTGAATTGTCATTACTTATTATATATATTCATTAATTTTATTTAGGCGTTTTTATTATAAGGTATATCGCTGTAATTCCAAATACCAGCTGAGGCAGCAGTACTGCGAGGAATGGTGGCAAGTTCCCATTGAGGGAATAGACGCTGCAGACACGCATGAATACTATGAAGGCGAAGGCGAGGGAAATGCCGATGGCGAGGTGTACACCAATGCCGCCCCTCGTTTTCCGGCTGGAGATGGATACCCCTATGAAAGTCATCACAATAAATGCAAAGGGATTGAGCAGACGTTGGTAGAACTCGAGTTTGGCGGCGGCAACAGCACCGGAACCGCGCATTTTCTCATGGACTATGTGCTTGTATAGTTCAATGCTGTTCATGGTAATTATCTGTTTTGCGGCTTCGTTGAAATCCTCCGGTGTGAGTGAGAGGGTTAAAACGTCTGATTGCGAGTGGCTCATTGTCTCTTTGTCGCCCTCAAAGGTACGGTGGATGTAGCCGTCGGCAATCCATTGGTTTGCAGCGCTGTCGTAGGTCAGTTTGTTGGCAAAGATGCGTTCTTTCAGATTTCCGACGCTGTCGTAGGTGTCCTGCGTGAAAAGTATGGCGCTGTTTGCGCGTACATCGTAGCTGAAAGTGCCCACATGGACTCCCTTGCTGGCCTGGAAGTGAATGTTTGAATAGAAATTTTTCTTGTTGGTCTTGATGTACTGCCCTTCAAACTCTTTCAGTGTGATGTTGCTCATGGGGATAACAAAGTTGCCGATTGCCATTATAAGTACGGCAAGTATCAGCGACCCGTGGAAAGATGGCCGCAGGAATCGTTTATAGCTGATGCCGCTGCCGAGTATAGCGATGATTTCGGTGTTGCTGGCCAGCTTCGAGGTGAAGAAAAGTGTTGAGATAAAGACGAACAGCGGACCGTAGAGATTGAAGAATCCGGGGATGAAATTGAGGTAGTATTTGAAGATGATTTGACTTGTCGGCGCGTTGTTGCGGATGAAGTCGTCAAGTTTTTCCGACACATCGAACGTGATGACTATCACAACGATAATCATAAACCACAACAGGAAAGCCTTCATGTACTTTCCCAGTATGTATCGGTCCAAACGCTTGTATCGGTTTATCATCTTTCTTTTCAAAAAAAGAGGTTCCCGGCAAGGAACCTCTTCTGTATTCTTATTTTGACTGTTTACTGCATGATTCCCATGAGTTTCTGGAAGGCGGTAAGCGATTCGAGGACGTTGGTTTTAACGTGTATGAACTCGTCAATGCCATAGCCCTTGTATGTCTCGACCATCTCCTTGGGGAAGCCTGCAAGGACGATAGATTTCACCTTGCCTTTCAGTAGTTTGCATGCGGTTTCGGTGATTTCTGCATATTCGTCGTCCGAGGAGCAGAGGACCACGATTTCAGCCTTGCTTGCAAGTGCGGCCTCGACGCCTTCTTCAACGGTTTTGAAACCGTTGTTGTCGATGATTTCGTAGCCAGCCACGCCGAAGAAGTTGGTGGCAAATCCAGAGCGGGCACGGCGCATGGCCAGGTTGCCGTAGGTCAGCATGAAAACTTTTGGACGCTTGCCCGACTTTTCGGTGGCGAGACGCAGGTGCTCAAAAGCTTCGGCACCACGGTATGGCTCGATGGTCTTGACTTCGGTACCCTTCTCGCATTGGCAGCAGCATTTGCCAGTTTTTTCAATCTTGGTGCTCATGCTCTCGGTGAGGTTCGGGTATTGGTTGGTGCCAAGAATGGTGGTCTTGCGTGTGGCGATGTCCATGTCGCGCTGTTGCGCGGTCTTTGCAATCTCGTCCTGGACGTAGCCCTCGCGGATGGCGGCGGCGAAGCCCTTCTTATCCTCGATGGTGAGGAAATGCTCCCATGCATATTGTGCTATGGAGTTGGTCAGATTTTCAATATAGTAGCTGCCGGCGGCGGGATCGACAATCTTGTCAAGATAGGATTCCTCTTTCAACAATAGTTGTTGGTTGCGTGCGATGCGGTAGCTGAAGTCGTCGGCCTCCTTGAAAGCAACGTCGAACGGGGCTACGGAAATACTGTCGGCGCCGGCGATGGCGGCACTCATGGTCTCGGTGGTTGTACGCAGCATATTGACGTAAGGGTCGAAAATGGATTTGTTCCAAGTGGACGACGTTGAGTTGATGTAGGCTTTGCAGGCACATTCACAAGAAGGCTTGTATTGTTCCACAATCTTGCTCCAAAGCATGCGTGCGGCGCGGATTTTGGCAATTTCCATGAAGTAGTTGCCGCCGATTGCAAAGTTGAATACGATATTCTTGGCAACCTCGGTGGCATCGCAGCCCATGTCGGTCAGTTTTGCGACCAGTTCGTTGGCTTCGGCCAGCGAGAATCCGAGTTCCTGGACAATGTTGGAACCGGCATTGTTGAAGAGGCTGCCGTTGACGGTCAGGACACGGAACTGCGGCAGGTTCTCTTTGGCGTAGGCTATAAGATCGGCGGCATATTTCAAATCACCCTCTTCGCCTTTCTTGAAAGCTCCGTGGGTCAGTGCGTGCTTGTACATGTCATAGTTCACGCTGCCGTGGATCTGTGTTGTGTCGAAGCCGTTCTTTTTTGCTACGGCGACAAAAAGTTTCAGCGTCTCCAGATAATCTTTGGAACAATTGAAATGGATTGAGATTGCCGTCAGGTAGAGGTCTTTCAGCAGGGAGCCCATCTGCTCCTCGGTGGTGATTTCCTTGGCGCAGAAACCTACAGCCGTTGCGCCGCGCTTCACTGCGTCAAGAGCAAAAGCGTTGGCCTTTGTAGGGTCTTTCTCCTTGATGTCCTGACGAATGTCCCACACATTGTTGTCGGCATGTTTTCCACGGGTATAGGGGAACTGGCTCGGGTTGGAGTCAAGATACTCAATGTTTTCCAAATCTTCGGCACGGTAGTAGGGCTTCACCTTGAAACCCTCGATAGTTTTCCATACCAGCTTTTTCTCGTAGTCGGCTCCTTTGAGGTCTTTGTTGATGACTTCTTCCCATTTCTCGGTGGAAACAGGCGGGAATTCAGTGAACAATTTGTTGTCTTCCATTATCTTATGTATGTTTATGTTTTCTTCGTTAAAAATACAAATATACGCTTTTTTTTAAATATGAGTGAAAAATATAAAAAGAACGCTGATTTTTGTCAAAACGGTTTCTCAGTTACCAAAGACGTACCTTAGAATGTTCTCTCCCATTTTCAATGCTTTGATGCGAGTTTCCTGTGAGTCGTTGTGCACATCTTGGTCCTCCCAGCCGTCGCCGAGGTCGCACTCCCACGAGAAGAAACAGACCAGACGCCCTTCCCATATCAGCCCAAACCCTTTGGGTGCCTTGTTGTCGTGCTCGTGAATCTTCGGCAGGCCGTTGGGAAAGTCGTACTTTTGGTGATAAATCTTGTGGTTGAAAGGCAGCTCCACAAACTCCAGTTCCGGAAAGACCTTCTTCATTTGCGGAACCACAAATTCGCGCAGGCCGTAGTTGTCGTCGATATGCAGGAAACCTCCGCCAATCAGGTAGTTGCGCAGGTTCTGCGCCTCTTGCGACGAGAAAACAACGTTGCCGTGGCCGGTCATGTGAATGAAGGGATAGTTGAAGATTTCGCTGCTGCCCACGTCCACTGTGGCATATTGCGGGTCAAGGTTCATGTTGGCGTCGGTGTTGCAGAAGGCAATAAGGTTGGTAAGCGAGGTTGGATTGGCGTACCAGTCGCCGCCACCGCCGTATTTGAGTAGCGCAATCTGTGTCCTCTGTTGGGCAAATGCAGAGGCTGCTGTCAGTATTAGTGCAAAAAATAGAGTTTTGGTCTTCATCTTTAGTTCATTAAGTTGAAAAATGTTGTTGCTGCAAGGGCTGCCGTCTCGGTACGCAGACGACATTCGCCGAGGGTTACAGGCTTGAAACCCTGCTTCAAAGCCAGCCGAACTTCCTCGGGGCTGAAATCGCCTTCGGGACCTATTAGTATCAATGCGTCGCTGCCCTGAGTGTAGGCTTCGCGCAGGGGAGTCCGGTTCTCTCCGTCGCAATAGGCTATATATTTTGAAAGATTTGAGGGTTTTATGGCTGAAATGTTATTGATAATGGAAGTGAGTGGGGTGGGGGCATTGATGACGGGCAAATATGCTTTCAGCGACTGCTTCATCGCACTTACAGCGATTTTCTCCATGCGCTCCTGTTTCAGGATGCAGCGTTCCGAGTGGTCGCAGACTATTGGTGTTATCTCGTCAATGCCTATTTCCACCGCTTTCTCAATGAACCACTCCATGCGAGCTGTGTTCTTTGTCGGTGCTACGGCCACATGCAGTCTGAAACTGCGCTTGCCGTACTCCTTTACTCGCTCAACTACTTCAACTTCACAGTGCTTTGGGTGTGCCTCGGCAATGCGGCAGCGACAAAGTGTCCCATGGCCGTCAACAACGTTGATTTCGGCTCCAATCTCCATGCGCAACACTTTCACACAATGTTTCGATTCTTCCTCGCTTAAGGTGTATAAGTTTGATTCTGTGTCTTTTGAGTAGAAAAACTGCATTTTTCCTTTCTTTGTTTCCGTTTGCAAAAATACAAAATATTTTTCTTCTCTTTGGGTACTTTTTTCGGCATTGTCGCGTTAATAGATATATTTTGAAATAAGTAAAACCGATAAATTATTCTTTAACGACATGAAATTCAAGTGTCTTGTACTGATTACTGTCCTTTGGTGCTGTGTGGGCACAACATGGGCACAGAAACCGCGTCTTACATCGTTCACTCAAAACGAGTTGCCTGCCGAACTGTTGGCCTATCTCGACCAAGCCACCAGCGACAAGGACAAGAAGTCGCAGAACCAGAAGCTGATTAATAATTTCACCAATGTCTATGGCCAGCTCAGCAGCGATATGCAAGGGCGCGTGACAGCCATCTGCAATGTGGCTCTGAAGCTGAAAGTCAGGCAGCTGCCCGATCTATATAATTTCATCCAGACGCTGAACCTCATGCAGGCAAAGGGCGGCAGCGGTAACTTCGACCAGTGGATTGCCTCCATTGAGTTTATCCAGAGTCGCAACAAGAAAATCAAAGACTTTACCGATTTTATTGAGTTCTCTGAGTTGTTGGTCAATGACCGTACACTATATACTTCGCGTTCATGCACTTGGCAGGCACAGCCTGGTACACCATTCGATTTGAGGCATGAAAACGGCGAGATAAAGGTGGTTTTTGACAAACCTTTCGAACTCTACTACAGTTCCGACAAGGACAATGGCACAATCTACGGCACCACGGGAACCTACTACTACTTTGACAACAAGTGGGTGGGCAACGGTGGACGAATCAACTGGGACCGCACAGGCCTGCCAACCACGGCATGCTACGCCAAACTCTCCAAATACGAAGCGGTCACAAAATTCCCCAAGTTTATCGCCGACTCTGTGCTTTTTACCAATACAGCCTACTTCAGTCAGCCTATCTACGGTCGGGTCGAAGAGGCTCTCAGTGCAAAGATGGAGCCTGACAAGTACAGCTTTCCCAAGTTCCGCTCCTATCAGAAAGACTTCCGCATGAAAGACATTCTCCCAGGGGTGGATTACAGCGGCAGCTTCATGATGAACGGCTCCAAATTCATCACCTCCGACACCAAAAACCCCGCCACACTGATTTTCTATCGCAACGGCTCTCAGTTTATCACTGTCAACTCAGTGAAATTCACCATAACAAGCACCAAGATTGTTTCTGAGAGTGCCGCCGTGAAGATTTACATTGACGGCGACTCCATCTGCAACAACGGTGTGACGGTGCGCTACCTGGCACCCGAAAAACAGGTTAACCTCATCAACGACTCACGCCGCAACTACTACAGCCCCTATACCAACTCGTACCATAATCTTGACATGTATTGCGAGTCAATCACGTGGAAGATGAATGAGGATAAGCTCGATTTTGCCATGCTCGGCCAGTCGGGAGACCAAACATTCTCCACATTCGAATCCAACAGTTACTATTCCGAGCGGAAATTCCGCGAAATACAGGGCATTGACCAGCTCAACCCCGTCATCCGTGTCTATCGCTACATGCAATCGCGCGACATGACCTACGATTTTTTTATGGATGAGTTTGCGCAAGCTATACACATGGACATCATGCAGGCCAAGTCTATGATCCACACACTGGCACGCTCGGGTCTGGTCTCCTACAACGAGGCGCAAGGCAAAATATATGTCAGTGAGAAACTGGTGGATTTCGCAAAGGCCAGCGCCAAGAGCAAAGACTACGACTATGATGCTATTACGCTTGAATCGGCGACAAAGAATAACAACGCTGAACTCGACTTGGCCAACAATGCACTGAATGTACATGGCGTCGAGAAATTTGTGCTCAGCGACAGCCAACAGGTGGTTATCTATCCCGCACAGGGCGACTTGATTGTCAAGAAAAACCGCGATATCACCTTCAATGGACGCATCAATGCCGGACGTTTCATTTTCTATGCCACTAACGCCACATTCCTCTACGATGACTTCAGGCTCGACCTGCCGCAGGTGGACTCCATGATTTTTTATGTCACACAGTTCAACAATCCGCAGGAGGAACATATAGTCTATACGCCGCTCCACAATCTTACGGGACATCTGCAGATTGACCAGAGCGACAATCACAGCGGACTGAAACGGGTCAAGGAACAGTATCCTATCTTTACAAGTCTGAAAGACAGCTATGTCTATTACGACCGCAAGGATATTCACAATGGTGCATACGTGCGTGACAAATTCTATTATACCATCCATCCATTTGTGGTGAAGAATATGGTCAACTTTGTCACCGACAGCCTCATTTTCAACGGAGTGCTTACCTCGGCTGGCATTTTTCCCGACATTACCGAGCCTCTTAAGGTGCAGCCCGACTATTCGCTCGGATTCGTCACCAAGACACCTCGTGGTGGGTACGACGCATACGGTGGCAAAGGACATTTTACAAACAAGTTAGACCTCAGCTACCGCGGCTTCCGTGCACAAGGACAGGTCGACTACTTGACCTCTGTCATCCAGTCTAAGACCATCTATTTCATGCCCGATTCGATGATTTCGGTCAGCGACACGTTCTATGTCAAGGAACAAGGTGGTTTTCCCGACATTCGCAACAGTCGAGCCATGCAGCGTTGGTATCCCTATGCCGACTCAATGAAGGTGGCTCAATTGCTTAATGGTCCGCAATTCAAGATGTACCATAATGACGCTTTTCTTGCAGGACATCTGGTGTTGAAACCCGGTGGAGCCACAGCCA
>JAEEGL013387755.1_pt1 | contig 14504 bp, 11 predicted proteins | sample 9134231 | NCBI WGS metagenome assembly JAEEGL01 (sample SAMN16246548, study PRJNA631951) | gut metagenome | biome: gut microbiome; feature: rumen; material: fiber-attached | host: Bos | place: Iran: Karaj | collected 2018-10
TATTGACAGGGCTTCAGCACGCACTAAGATTCTTGAACTGAGTGAACGCTATGGTCTTTCTGTTGACCCTGATGCAAAAATTGAAGATATAACGGTAGGAATGCAGCAGCGCGTTGAAATTTTAAAGATGCTCTACCGTGATAATGAAATTCTTATTTTTGATGAACCAACTGCGGTTCTTACTCCGCAGGAAATTTCCGAACTCATGCAGATTATGAAAAATCTTTCTGCAGAGGGAAAATCAATTCTTTTTATTACACATAAACTTAACGAAATTATGGAAGTTTCAGACCGGTGTTCCGTTCTCTGCAAAGGACGCTACATTGGAACTGTTGATATAAAAAACACTACTAAAGAAGAACTCAGCCGCATGATGGTTGGCCGTGACGTTAATTTTACGGTAGACAAAGAGCCTGCTAAACCGGGCGAACTTGTGCTTGACGTAGAAAACACGTGTGTTGCTTCAAGAATACACCGCAACCTTGCCGTAAAAGACGTGAGTCTTAAAGTTCATGCCGGCGAAATTGTATGTATTGCGGGCATTGACGGAAACGGTCAGTCGGAATTTATACATGCGCTTACCGGACTTGAAAAACTTGCTCCTTCGCCTGACGGAAAGGAAACTAAAATTACTTTAGGCGGAGTTGACATTACAAAAAAATCAATCCGCGAAAAATCCAAGGCAGGAATGAGCCATATTCCTGAAGACAGACATAAGCACGGGCTTGTTCTTGATTATACGCTGGAACAGAATATGGTTCTTCAGCGTTACTGGCAGCCAGAATTCCAGAAAGCAGGATTTATTAAAAATAGTGCTGTTTCTGAATATTCACAGAAGCTGATAGATCAGTTTGACGTTCGAAGCGGTCAGGGAAACAAAACCGTGGTACGCGCAATGAGCGGTGGTAACCAGCAGAAGGCAATTATTGCCCGCGAACTTGATAAGGAACACAAACTTCTTATTGCAGTTCAGCCGACGCGCGGACTTGACGTAGGTGCCATTGAATATATTCATAAACAGATTGTTGCAGACCGCGATGCAGGAGCCGCAGTTCTTCTTGTTTCTTATGAACTTGAAGAAGTAATGAGTTTGAGTGACCGCATTCTTGTCATGTACGAGGGCGAAATTGTAGGACAGCTTGATCCAAAGACTACTACTACAAATGAACTTGGACTTTACATGGCCGGTGCAAAGCGCAATGTTTAAGGGAGAAAAAGATGAGCGATGCTTTTGAAACAAAACTGAAGAAAAACGCGGGCAGTATTTTTTCTTCCCGGGCTTTTCTTGAAATAAGTTCAGCAATACTGTGTGCAATAATCGGAATTGTTGTAGGATTCATAATTCTTCTTATAATAAATCCGTCACATTCAACAGAAGCTATAATTACAATCTTAAAGAATTTTTTCTATTATAATACGTCTGCCAAAAGACTCTATTACTTTGGTTCAACTCTTGTAAAGACTGTTCCGCTTGTGCTGTGTTCCATTTCGGTTCTTTTTGCATATAAGTCTGGACTGTTTAATATTGGTGTAGGCGGTCAGTATTGTATTGGAATCGGAGTTTCACTCTGGTGTGCACTTAACTGGCATTTACCATGGTGGCAGTGCGTTCTTCTTGCAACTCTTGCCGCTGCTGCATGGGCTGCAATTTCTGGAATCTTTAAGGCGATATTCAATGTAAACGAAGTTATCGCCTGCATCATGATGAACTGGATAGGACTTTATCTTGTAAACGTTCTCATGCAGAGTGAAATCGTAATGGATCAGTCAAAGAGCGAAACGTTCCACATTGCTTCAGTTTCACCTGAATCAATTCTTCCTTCACTTGGACTCGGAAAACTTTTCAGCAATAATCAGTATGTAACGATTGCAATTCCTCTGATGATTGTACTTGCAGCTTTAATTTACGTAGTTCTTGCAAAGACAACATTCGGTTATGAACTCAGGGCAACCGGTCTTAACAAAAATGCTGCAAAGTACGCTGGTATGCGCGACAAGGCAAATATCATCATTACAATGGCAATTGCCGGTGCGTTTGCGGGGCTTGCTGCATCGCTCTTTTATTTAACTGACATTCAACCATGGAAGACAAGTTCAACTGTTCCTGCAATGGGCTTTAACGGAATTGCTGTTGCATTCCTTGGCGGACTTAATCCTGTAGGAGTTATTTTTGCAGGATACTTTATTCAGCACATAACAATCGGCGGTACGCTCATAAACATGCGTTACTTTAACCCGCAGATTGCTGATTTGATTTCGTCTGTAATTATTTACAGCTGCGCCTTTGTTCTTTTCTTTAAGGAAATTATTTCGCGCTTTGGAAAAAAGAATGACGGCCCTAATGCAAATGCAGGCGGCGGTGAAGCACAGGCGGCGGCCGTTGCAGCAGTTGCGGCAAAATCATCTGAAACTTCACAGGGAGGCAAATAATGTTACTTGTACAATACACGCTTATTTACGCTTCTGTTCTTATATTCGTTGCTCTGGGCGGAATGTTTTCTGAACGCTCCGGTGTTATAAACCTTGGTCTTGAAGGAACAATGGTTTTTGGTGCTCTGGGAGGAGCCTTTGTGCTTTACGCACTTCCGCCCGGAACAAATGCTCTTGTTGTAATTCTTCTGACTCTTCTTGTAAGTGCGCTTGCTGGAATGATTGCCTCTCTTTTACTTGCGGTTGCCGCAATTAACTTTAAGGCAGACCAGACACTTGTAGGAACTGCAATGAACATGCTCGCAACGGCCGCCGCTACGGTTGTTGTAAAGTCGTTTAATAATGCACGTACCGAAGGCGCTGATCCTTCTGCAATTTTAAGCTACATTGAAACACGAAAGAGTTTTGTTCTTAAAATCGGTGGTGTTGAATTCAGCTGGTACACGGTTATTACGATTGTCCTTTTAGTTGTTGCATTCATCCTTCTTTACAAGACACGCTTTGGTCTTCGCCTTATGGCATGCGGTGAACATCCTCAGGCAGCAGACAGCGTTGGTATCAACGTATTTAAGATGCGTTATGCAGGTGTTCTTATTTCAGGATTCTGCGGCGGAATCGGAGGTGTAATTTACGTAAGTGCCGTAAACAGTCAGTGGGACTTTATTTACGGTGTTGCAGGAGCAGGATTCCTTGCACTTGCCGTTATGATTTTCGGTCAGTGGAAACCTATAAACATTGCTCTTGCAGCGCTTATATTCGGTGTGTTCCGTGCAGTTGCTGATACTTATTCAGGATTTGATTTCTTAGTAAATCTTGTTCCGGGAGAAGTTTACAAAACGCTGCCTTACATAATCTCGCTTGTTGTACTTGCCTTTACTTCTAAGAAGTCCCGCGCACCTAAGGCCGAGGGTATTCCGTACGATAAGGGCACGAGATAAAGAGTTCATTTAGTGTAAATTTCTAGTTTTATTATTTTAGTAAAACAGCGAGAAGGAGCGGGAACGGCTTTCAAAATCGCTCTGCTTTGCAGCCGCACAAGCGGCAGACGAATATAGTTCCAGGGCAAAGCAGTGCGAAGTACGATATCGTGCGTTTTTGAAAAGTCGTTTCCGGACTGGAAGCTGTTTTTCTGTTTTAAGATTTAAGCTTGAAATTTAACGCTTTATTTAAAAACCGGAATCATCAGGGTCTGATTTATGGAAAGAATTCCATCAGCCTTGATGTTGTTTACGGCGCAAAGATCCGTAACAGAAATATTATAACGGCGGCTTATTGCCCACAGTGAGTCGCCGGGCTTTACCTGATAAATTTCTGCGTCAGTTGCAAAGTCAGCCTTTTTTAATGCAGCCGTAACATTTTCTGACTGCCCAAAAGGAACACGAAGCGGGTATACTTCGCCGGCAGGCGTGCATTTTCTTAAGAGGGCAGGATTCAGAAAATCAAGAATACTTCGCTCTATTCCCGTAAGAAACGAAACCTGTTCAAGACTTATCATTCCTGCAACATTTACATAATCATAATCTTCAACTTCAGCATTCTGCACAAACTGGTCTGCAATGCCTACTTCAAGAAGTCCGTAATATTCTGCATTTTCAACAAGGTCTGCTACGGCAAGAAGTTTTGGAACATAATGCACTGTCTGCTTTGGAAGCAGGTTTGATTCAGCAAGTGCCCAGAAATCTTTTCCCGGATGAATTTTCATCGTGCGCTTAAGTGCTCCGGCTCCCATGTTATAGGCGGCAAGTGCTTCCGGCCACGACTTAAACATTGCATAGTTGTCTTTTAATTTTTTAAGGGCAGCTTCAGTTTCTTTCCACGGATCTAGTCGTTCGTCATACCAGGAATTTTTTTTGAGGAACGGATGCATGCTGTTTGTCATAAACTGCCAGAGCCCCGTTGCACCTGATTTTGAAACTGCACGGATTTTATAGTTTGATTCAATAACAGGAAGATACTGTAAAAAAAGAGGCATGTCTTTTTCGGCAAGACTTTTCTTTATGTACGGTCTGTATGGAATTGAATCATAAAGCGTAGTAATGAGGATTTTTTGTCCTGCGTTACTTAAAAACTGATTTCTGAATTTCTGCGTAAGCGGATGATCGATTCCTTTAACGTTCAGGCGTACGCGCGGTTTTTCAAGAACGATTTTATTTTCTTCCGGAATGGTTTCCTGACTGTAATCCTCTGTTTTAGAAACGTCGTTCTGTTCAGATTCATTTTGAATGGATTCGTTCTGAATAGATTCATTTTGAATTTCCTGTGCGGATTGTAAAACTGAATTGTCCTGCGCTTTTTTTAAAGACAGAGAGGTTTCGTCAGATTCCTGACAGAAAATGCCGCCTGAGAAAAAAATGACTGCTGACAGTATGAGTGCAGATTTCTTTTTTATCAAAGCTTTTCACCGTAATAAATGCCGGCCCATTCCCAGCGTCCGTGGATGTCAGGATTTGCAGGAAAATTTACTTTCCTGAAATACAGGTACCAGACGTTTACATAAGTTGACCAGCCTGTAGTACGAAGATATGCTTCCGTCGGTGTAGAAGATGGATCTAGATCTGCGCTGTAGCGGATTCTGTTTCCTATCATATAGTTGTGCATTGAAAATGCCTGCTGTGCGTTGTCGTCAGTTTCATCCTGATGCCAGGACATTGCAAAAAAGTTTACTTTTGCTTTGTAGCGGTCAAGAGCCCTGTAATTGTAACTTGAGATTGCTGATTTTACTGCGGCAACAAGTGCATCAAGACTTTCAAAAGTCCAGTCTTTGGGCGAATTGTTAAAGTCAATAAGATGCTTTGCATTTATGTAAGCATTCGGTGCGTCGGCAATCTGAATTACAGATGCGTCCGGCTGATCCAGAAATTGAGAATATGAACGCAGCGCCTGATTCCATTCGCCTTCTTTTTCGTATTCGAGGGCAAGGCGGTAATAAAGTTCCGTTTTACTTACGTCGTTCGGGAACTGATTTATAAGCTGATTGAAATATGAAATTCTGTTTGCCGGTGACGTAGAAATCTGAATCAAATGCTGCAGCGTTAAAAAGTGAATTGACTTTCCGTGAATTACAAGGTCGTTATAATTGTTTATAATCCGCTCAAAATAATATTCAGCGACCGGTTTTGCATCATTTTCAAGATAGGCGTGTGCAGTCATTAAAAGCCAGTATGAATTGTAAAGGTCGTCAGGATGTTCTTCGACCCACTGTGTTAAAAAAATTATGAGAGAGCTGTAATCGTTTACGCTTAGCATATTGTTTGCAATTCTGTTGAGGACGCCGTAACGGAGTTTTGGATCCAGGTCTTCTTTTTTTAGAATTTTTGAAAGATAATCCTGCGTTTCCTTAAAGTCCTTTGATGAAGACTGAGGAAGCAGCTTTCCGGTGGAAGGCTGACTGCATGAGAAAATTACGGCTAAAAATGTAAATGCAAAAATCCTTTTTAACACATGCAGATTTTATCAGAGCGCGGTTTTATTGTAAACTGCTCGCATTAAAGTGGCGCATTATAGCGGGCGTTTTTAAGATTCCGGCGGCGGGCGGAGTGAGTGAGTCTGTCTTGAAGCGGGCGGCGTTTTTGTGCTAACTTAGCGTCATGGAAACAATTGATGAAGCAGTAGAAAAAATCCTTGATTCATATAAAAAATACGGCGGAATAAACCTTGATGAAGCCCGCATTTTTCCTAACCGCCAGAATGTAATAGAAGTTCTCAGTAACCTTCAGAGCCTGATTTTTCCGGGCTTTCGTACTGCAGAAGAAATAGATAACGTTACGCTGCGCTTTGTTACCGGCGAAAAAGTAAACCGCGTTGTTTCTATGCTTACGCGCGAAATAGAAAAGGCTCTTGTTGTTACGGTTCAGAGCAGTGATGTTGCGCAGTCCCACTGCTTTGCGCTTGCTGAAAAAACTGCCCGCGCGCTTATTGAAGAAATTCCTGAAATCCGCAGAAAAATCGGACTTGACGTTCAGGCTGCCTATGCAGGAGATCCTGCTGCAAAATCTACGGAAGATGTAATTGTTTCCTATCCTGGACTTGAAGCAATTGTTGTTTACAGAATTGCGCATTTTTTAAGCAAAAGCGGCGTTCCTGTAATTCCGCGTATTATGAGTGAATATGCACACGGACGCACCGGTATCGACATAAATCCAGCAGCTGTAATCGGTGAAAGTTTCTTTATTGATCATGGAACCGGTGTTGTTATAGGCGAGTCCTGCAACATTGGAAACAACGTAAAGATTTATCAGGGAGTTACGCTCGGTGCCTTAAGCGTAAAAAAGGAACTTATGGACAAAAAGCGTCACCCCACTATTGAAGATAATGTTACGATTTATGCAAACGCAACTATTCTGGGCGGAAAAACAGTTATCGGAAAAGGCAGTATAATCGGCGGTAATACCTGGGTTACAAGTTCAGTTCCAGAGGGTTCCGTTATTTCCCAGTCGGTTTATGATTCTGTCTGCAATTCCTGGGGTAATCTGTAAAAGCTGCTTCGGGTGGCTTTGTAAACTGTCCGGGGTTTGAAAAAAACTGTACGAGATATGTGCCGTCGAGGGGTTATGCACCATCGGGGCGAGCATAAACTATTTTTTATAAAATGATAATAAACCGCCCTGTACTTATTGACACAAAGCATTGATTCAATTATGATAGCGAAACGCGTAAGTTTTTCACGCATTCTTATGCTCTTATAGCTCAGTCGGTAGAGCACATCGTTGGTAACGATGAGGTCAGCGGTCCGATTCCGCTTGGGAGCTTTTACTTTTTTTTAGGAGAAAATTATGGCAAGCAAAAAGAAAACAGCTGTAGAAATTATTGCCTTACAGTGTACGGAATGTAAAAGAAAGAACTATACTACATACAAAAACCGCAAGAATATCACTGGAAAACTTGAGAAGAATAAGTATTGTCCTTTCTGCCGCAAGTCACTGCTTCATAAAGAGACTAAGGCTAAATAAGATAACTGTTTATCCTGTTTTAAGAAGTTTTTGCCCGGTCTGAGTAGGGTAGAACTTTACGCGGGATAAATATTTATATTTAGGTCAGTAGCTCAGTTGGTAGAGTCCCGGTCTCCAAAACCGGTTGTCGCGGGTTCGAGTCCTGCCTGGCCTGTTAAATTTAATAAGTTTGCGAGGATTGAAATGAAAAAGTTTTTCCGCTTCTGTAAAGAATGTGTGGCAGAACTCAAGAAAGTAACATGGCCTACCGGTAGTGAAGTTATTTCATCTGTAAAGGTTGTTTTTATTTCAACAATTGTAGTTGCCTTGATTCTCGGTGTTCTTGACTTTGCTTTCACAAAGGGAATGGAAATAGTTTTCTAATTTAAGAGCAGGATACTCTGATGGCAAAAAACTGGTATATCGTTCAAACATACACAGGTTACGAACAGAAGATTTTTAAGATTCTCAAAAAGCTTCTTGAAGACGGTTCTCTTGATTCATCTGTTGTTACAGATGTAAAGGTTCCTATGGAAGAAGTTGTTGAAGTTCGTAACGGTAAAAAAGTTTCTAAGAATAACCTCCTTCTCCCCGGCTACATAATGGTAGAGATGGATTTGCCTCAGGTCGGTTGGAAAGCTCCATGTCAGCAGATTTATAAGATTCAGGGTGTAAACGGTTTTGTAGGAACAAGTCGTTCTGAACGCCCTCGACCTATTTCACCGGATGAAGCAAAGCATCTTTTACAGGCTGCCGGCGAAATTAAGGGAGAAAAAACTGTTCGCGTTAAGCAGAATTATGAAATCGGTGACAACGTTAAGATTATTGACGGTCCGTTTGCAACATTCAGCGGCACTGTTGAAGATGTTGATGTCGCAAAGAATAAACTTCGTGTTAATGTTCAGATTTTCGGACGTACAACTCCGGTAGAAGTTGACGTTCTTCAGGTAGAAAAAATATAACAGACAGCGGCTTTTTATATGAGCCGCTTTCATGTTTTTATGTGTTATTTGATAGAATAGGGTAAAACCCGTTCTTATATATGGGAGAAACGTAAGTCCGTTGGACATAGGCGTTTCGCTAGATTTCACGGCTATATGCCCGAAGTCACACCAGAATAAGGAGATTTATTATGGCCACAAAAAAGGTAACAGCTGTCATCAAACTGCAGTGCCCCGCAGGTTCTGCAACGCCAGCTCCACCAATCGGCCCTGCTCTCGGACCTCACGGAGTTCCTGCACCAAAGTTCGTTCAGGAATTCAATGACCGCACAAAGAGTATGGAAAAGGGACTTATCATCCCTGTTGTAATCACTGTTTATCAGGACAAATCATTCTCTTTCATTCTCAAGACTCCTCCTGCTGCTGTTCTTATTAAGAAGGCTGCTGGAATTCAGAAAGGTGCAGGAAATCCTCTCCGCGACAAAGTAGGAAAGATTTCTGCAAAAGCTCTTGAAGAAATTGCAAAGACGAAGCTTCCTGACTTGAACGCAAACGACGTTGAAGCTGCAAAGAAAATCATCGCCGGTACTGCACGCAGTATGGGTGTAGAAGTGGAGGCTGAATAATGAAACACGGAAAGAAATACACTGACTCCCTCAAGAAGTACGATGTTGAAAAACACTATTCCGTAGCAGAAGCCTGCCAGCTCGTAAAGGATCTTCACTATGTTAAGTTCGACGAGACAGTTGAGCTTTCTGTTTCTGTAAAACTTGAGAAGAATCAGACAGTACGCGATACTCTTGTTTTCCCTCATCAGTTTACAGGTGAAAAACGTGTTCTTGTTTTCTGTAAAGAAGAGCGCGTAAAAGAAGCACTTGATGCAGGTGCAACTTTTGCAGGTTCTACAGAATATCTTGACAAAGTAAAGGGTGGATGGCTCGACTTTGATGTTGCAGTTGCTACTCCTGACATGATGAAAGATGTAGGTCGCCTTGGTATGGTACTCGGACGCAAAGGTCTTATGCCTAACCCAAAGACTGGAACAGTTACTCCTAACATTGCACAGGCTGTTGCAGAACTCAAAAAGGGACGCACAGAATTCCGCGCAGACAAGGGTGGAGTTGTTCACATTGCTGTAGGTAAAGTTTCTATGGATGCAAAGGATACTGCTGAAAACGTTGAAGCATTCCTTGCTGAACTTAACCGCAAAAAGCCGGTTGATGCAAAGGCAGGTTTTGTACGCTCAGTTTCACTCAGCTCAACAATGGGTCCTGGTGTCTGGATTGACTACAAGGAGGGTGAATAATGGCTATCAGAGCAAAAAAACTTCAGCCTGCTAAAACAGCAGCTATTGAAGAAGCTAAGAAAGTTCTCGGTGAATATCCTAACTACGTATTCGTTGATTACCGCGGACTTACTGTAGAGCAGATTACAAAACTCCGCGCAGGGCTTCGCGAAAAGAATGCCCAGCTTAAAGTATTCAAGAACAACTTTGCAAAAGTTGCTTTTGATGAAATGAAAAATGATGAAGTTGCGCAGTATCTTTCTGGACCAACTGCTATCGCCCTTATTAAGGAAGATGCAAACGAGTCTGCAAAAGTTCTGTTTGACTTTATTAAAGATGCACCGACACTTGCTGTAAAAGGCGCTTGGGTTGACGGTGAACTTTATGATGCTGCTAAAATCGAAGCACTTTCAAAACTTCCTGGAAAGAAGCAGCTCATCGCAATGCTTATGTCTGCTATCAACGGACCTGCAAGAAAACTTGCCGGTACATTGCAGGCTTATGTTGAAAAGCTCGAGAAAGAAGGACCAGCTGCTGCAAAAGCAGACGCAGCTCCTGAAGCTCCAGCTGAAGCACCGGCTGCTGAGTAAATCGGCAGTAAAATTATTAAACGTTCGGTTCGGTCTTAAACAAAGACTGTCCGAAAACACGGTTAGGCTTCAATGTGCTGATTACTATCCGTGTAAATAAAGCAGGATGAGGACGTAAGGATTTTGTATGAATCTTTCCTCACCGCAAAAAAACGTCTGTAAAGACAGATGTATCCATCATGAGATGGAGGAGAAGACAATTATGGCACTTTCAAATGAAGAAATTCTTGACGCAATCGCAAACCTCACAGTTCAGCAGGCTGCTGACCTCGTAAAGGCAATGGAAGAAAAATTCGGTGTATCTGCAGCAGCTCCAGTAGCAGTAGCAGCAGCACCTGGTGCAGCAGCAGCTGCAGAAGAGCAGACAGAATTCACTGTTACTCTTGAATCTATCGACGCTGCAAAGAAAATCGCAGTTATCAAGGCTGTACGTGCTATCACAGGTCTTGGACTTGGTGAAGCTAAGGCTCTTGTTGAAGGCGCTCCAAAGGTACTCAAAGAAGGTGTATCTAAGGCAGATGCTGACAAGATGATCGCTGACATCGCAGAAGCCGGTGGTAAGGCTTCAAAGAAATAATTTTTTTAGAAATTATTTCTTTGCTTGATCGAGTTTCGCTATAAGCGAAACTCGCAGGTTGCACTAAAATTTAAATATAAAGGTTGATTAACCTTGCGCAGGCGAAAGACGGAGCAAAAAAACATCTGCAACGAGCGCAAGCGAAGTGAAGCCGTTTTTTTTGAAACGTATTTCGCCGAGAGTAAGGTTAATCAATTTTTAAGATTTCTTAAGCTTCGGGTTGTATTCTGGACGCAGAGTGCAATTCGGAGCTTTAGGCGTATAAACGGCGTTATTGTTAAAACTAAAAAAAGGCCGCCGCCTGTATTAAAAATTGTTTTCCGGTGCTTAAATGCACTTATTTGGACATCGGCTCTCGTGCTGAGCACAGTATCTGTTTGTCAAACAGGTATTTATTCGCTTGTAGCGGTGACGGTGTACCAGTTTCTTACCCGAGAGGTATTTGATGTTCGCGAAAAGCAAGACAATCAAGCGACAGTACTTCGGAAAAGAAATTCCAGAATTCATGGAACTTCCGAACCTTATTGACATTCAGCTTTCTTCGTACGAAGAATTCATTCAGAGAGACAAACTTGAGAAAAAAGAACCGCTCGCTGACGACAAAGGTCTTCAGAAAGTTTTCAAGGAAACTTTCCCTATCGAAAGCCCGAACGGTGACATGACACTTGAGTATGAATTTTATGACCTTGACTTCAGCAATATAAAATTCAGCGAACTTGACTGCAAAAAGAAGGGGCTTACTTATGCAGTTCCTCTTAAAGCAAGAATTAACCTGAACTTTCTGGAAACAGGCGCAATCCTCCAGAAAGACATTTACATGGGCGACATTCCGCTCATGACAGACCGCGGAACCTTCGTTATTAACGGAGCAGAACGCGTTGTAGTAAGCCAGATTCACCGTTCTCCTGGAGTTATTTTCCAGCGTGAAAAGGGAGTGCTTTCTTCAAGAATCATTCCTTACCGCGGTTCATGGCTCGAATTTGAAATCGATCAGAAAAAAGAACTCATATATGCAAAGATTGACCGCAAGAAGAAAATCCTCGGTACGATTTTCCTTCGTGCACTCGGTTATTCAACACGCGAAGAAATCATCAGCGAATTCTACGTAACAGAAGACGTTAAGGTTCCTTCAGATGCAGCAAAGCGCGAAGAACTTGTTGGCCGCATTCTTTCTAAGGCCGTTATCATCAAGGGTGATGACGAAGATGTTGAAAAGAAACTCTTCCGCGCAGGTGACAAGCTTCATCCGCATGATTTGGATGACCTTGTTGCAAACGGAATTAAAGAAGTTAGTCTTATCAAACTCAATGCAAAAAAGAATCCTAACAGCAAGGAAGAAAAAAATCCTTCACTCGACAGCGAAATGATTGTTAACTGTTTTGAGCGCGAAGAAATTATTTTTGCAAAAGACGGAAAAGAAATTCTTGACGAGCCTTCAAAAGAAGAATGTCTTTCAAAAGTTTATCAGGTACTTCAGCCTGGTGAACCTATGACTGTTGAAAATGCAGAAAAAGACCTTACTTCTATGTTCTTCTCAAGTCGCCGCTACGACCTTGACCGCGTAGGACGCTACAAGCTCAACAAAAAATTTGATTACAAGAACCCGACAGAAGAAACAACTCTCATCAAGGAAGATATCATCAACACAATGAAGCATCTTATTGAAGTTTATGTTGGTGCAGAAAAACTTGATGATATTGACCACCTCGAAAACCGCCGCGTACGTTCTGTAGGTGAGCTTCTTACAACTCAGTTCCGCGGAGCATTTGCACGCATGGAGCGCATTGCAAAAGACCGCATGAACCTTAAAGAGACAGAAACTCTTAAGCCGCAGGATCTTATTTCAATCAAACCGATTGTTTCTGCAGTACGCGAATTCTTTGGTTCTTCACAGCTTTCACAGTTCATGGATCAGTGTAACCCGCTTGCTGAACTTACTCACAAAAGACGTCTTTCTGCTCTTGGTCCTGGTGGTCTTAACCGCGACCGTGCAGGATTTGAAGTTCGTGACGTACACTATACTCACTACGGACGCATGTGTCCGATTGAAACTCCGGAAGGTCCGAATATCGGTCTTATCGTTTCACTTGCTATCTTTACACGCGTAAATGATTACGGATTCCTCGAAGAACCGTTCCGCAAAGTTGTAAACGGAAAGGCAACAAAAGAAGTTGACTGGCTTTCTCCTATGGACGAAGACAAATACTGGGTTGGACAGGTAACAGAAGGTATGAAGGCCGACGGTTCGTTCCCTACAGAATTTGTTTCAGTACGCCATCAGGGTGACTATACAACACGTTCTCCAAAAGACATTCAGTACATGGACGTTTCACCGCGCCAGGTAATTTCTGTTTCAGCCTCACTTGTTCCGTTCCTTGAACACGACGATGCTAACCGCGCGCTCATGGGTTGTAACATGCAGCGTCAGGCAGTTCCACTTATTTTCCCGGAACCTCCGCACGTTGGAACCGGCATGGAAGCAAAAACAGCTTACGATTCAGGTGTTCTTATTAAGGCAAAGCGCGACGGTGAAGTTATCTGGGTAGAAAGTGACCTCATCAAGATTAAGCCTACAGGTGCTAAAAAAGACGATATCGATGAATATCGCCTGCTCAAATATCAGAAGAACAACTCAGATACATGTAACCACCAGAGACCTACAGTTCAGGTTGGAGAAAAGGTTAAGAAGGGCGACATTATCGCTGACGGACCTGCAACATTCAACGGTGAACTTGCTCTCGGACGCAACCTCCTCGTAGGATTCGTTCCGTGGAACGGTTACAACTATGAGGACGCTGTTCTCATCAGCCAGCGCGTAGTAAGAGAAGATATGTATACTTCTATGCATATCCACGAGTTCTCTACAGAAATCCGCGAGACAAAACTCGGACCTGAAAAGATTACACGCGATGTTCCTAATACATCAGAAAAAGCACTCGACAACCTTGATGCAGAAGGTATCGTACGCATCGGTGCAAAGGTTCGCTCTGGCGACATCCTTGTAGGAAAAGTTACTCCTAAGAGCGAAACTGAAACAACTCCTGAGTTCAAGCTTTTGAACTCAATCTTCGGTGAAAAGGCAAAAGAAGTACGCGATACTTCACTTAAACTTCCGCACGGTGTTCAGGGTGTTGTTGTTGACATCCAGCGCCTTAAGAGAAGCGAAGGCGACGAACTTCAGCCTGGCGTAGACGAAGTTGTAAAGGTTGTTATTGCAGACAAACGTAAGCTCGTTGTTGGTGATAAGATGGCAGGACGCCACGGAAACAAGGGTGTTGTTGCCCGCATTCTTCCGGTAGAAGACATGCCTTATCTTGATGACGGTACTCCGCTTGACGTATGTCTTAACCCGCTTGGTGTTCCTTCGCGAATGAACATCGGTCAGATTATGGAATCAGAGCTTGGCCGTGCAGGTCTTGTTCTTAATGAATGGTATAATTCACCTGCATTCCAGACTCCAAGTCAGGAACAGATTGCAGAAAAACTTAAGGAAGCCGGACTTACTTCAGACTGTAAGCAGATGGTTCACGACGGATTTACCGGAGAAACATTTGTTAACCCGATTTTCGTAGGTGTTATCTACTTTATGAAACTCCATCACCTTGTTGATGACAAGATGCACGCCCGCTCAATCGGACCGTACTCACTTGTTACTCAGCAGCCTCTTGGTGGTAAGGCTCAGTTTGGTGGTCAGCGTCTTGGAGAAATGGAAGTTTGGGCTCTCGAAGCATACGGTGCTGCAAATACCCTTCA
>JAEEGL014229217.1_pt1 | contig 14504 bp, 7 predicted proteins | sample 9134231 | NCBI WGS metagenome assembly JAEEGL01 (sample SAMN16246548, study PRJNA631951) | gut metagenome | biome: gut microbiome; feature: rumen; material: fiber-attached | host: Bos | place: Iran: Karaj | collected 2018-10
GCGGAACTGTCGGAGCAGGACGAGCGGCTTGCAGCCCTGGAGACTCAGACCGGAGAGCTCAGGTCCACACTTGAATCGCTTCAGAATACCGACCGGGTAACCGCAGTGGAGCCGATTCAGGACCAGGGTGTAACGCTAGGTTTTACCGTGCGTTTCGCAAAGGCGGAGCCGCTGGTCGTCATGCTCTCCTCAGGTTCTTCTTCCGAGGGACTGGAGTCTTTGGAGATTGTAGGAGACAAGGTGGTCTTTACCCTCTCCGACTCCAGCGTAATAAGCCTTTCCTACGATGCTGCTCCGGTGTTGACATTTGCAAAAGAAACGTTATTTGTTGCCCCGGGCGGCTATACGGAGGTCTCGTACACAATTGCCGGCGGCGACGCTGCCAACAGTGTCGAGGCCGTTGCGGAAGGATATTGGAAGAGCGAGATTCTTCATTCCGGTCCCTTTGCCGGGAAACTCCGTATAAGCCATGCCGACGGCTGCCTGGCAGGCAAGGCGCTGGTGCTGGTAACGGATGGCTCCGGACGCAGTTGCTACCGCTCTGTAGGGATTGAACCCATGAGTACGGAAGTGTCGGCAAAGAACCGCTACAGCATGACGCTCTACCAGCAGGCCGACGGCAGTTGGATGGTGGATGCTTCCCAGGCCGCGGCGCTTGCGGGGGCAGAGCCGGAAGGATTGTACGAACCGGTAGAGAATGCCCCGCTCGTGGGCTCCTCTTCCGTTGAGGATGTGCCCTATACTACGGTGGTTTATAAGACCTATTCCGACAGGGAACTGCATATGAATATCTGCCCTGCTGTCGGTGCTGCAGAACCAGCCCCGGTGGTATTCCTGACACACGGAGGCGGATGGTGGCAGGGCGACCACAACTCCCTCCTCAAAGTGGCCCGTTATATGGCAAAGCATTCCGGAGCTGCCGGTGTGAGCGTGCAGTACTCTCTTGCAGGACAGACCGACGCCTATATAGAAACCTCGGTACAGGATCTTCGCGATGCCCTTGCCTGGCTGGAAACCCACGCCGCCGAGTACAATCTGGATATGAGCCGGGTGGCATTTGTTGGCAATTCGGCCGGAGGACATCTTTCCGCAGTGCTGGCAATGACCTGGCCTTCCGCCAAAGTGCTGGTCGGCTGGTCCGGGGCTTACGATATCGACAAACATCTGGAAAAATGGGGACTCGACGTGAACCGGGTGCAGAAGTATTTCCATAAGAGGGATGCGGAAGCGCTTGCTCCGTATTCGCCAGTCCTTCTGATACCGGCAGCCACAGACAGGGCTGTGAAGTGCATGCTCTTCCACGGCACCGCCGACAATCAGGTGCTGTTCGAGCAGGCGCCCATTTTCTCCGCCGCCCTTCAGGCCAAGGGACAGTCGGTCCAGGAAGAATACTACCAGTATTATTCCCACGGGCTGGTGGGCAGTTCCGACAAGAATGCCGAATGCCTTTCAAAGACTATCGATTTTATAAAGAACAACATATGAAGAAGGTAATATCACTGCTGTTGCTGTCGGTCCTGCTAGTATGCTGCGGACAGTACGACGATACCGCCATCAAGGAGAAACTGGATGATCAGGATGCCAGAATAGAAGCGCTGGCCGCCGAAATCGCCGAACTGGGGCAGATAGTCGAAGCCATGAAGGCAGGGGACTATGTGACTGGCGTTGAACCCATTATCGAAGGTGGCATAACCGTTGGAATCACGATTTCGTTCCACTCAAGTCCCTCCGCGACCATCCTGTTCAATACAGGAGGATCCGGTAACGGAATCAGTTCCGCAGTGCTGGAGGGCAGCGTGCTTGTGATAACCCTGTCGTCCGGAGAAGAAGTACGTCTGCCGGTGACGACTGTTCCTGTGATTACTCTCGAGAAAGATACTGTTCTGGTATTCGCAGGACAGTCGGCAAGTGTATCATATACGGTTTCCGGAGGAGATAATGGCAATTCCGTGCAGACACTGGTGGAAGGCCTGTGGACGGCCAAAGCCGTTGCGGCAGGTACCGGAGCCGGCAGCATCACAGTTACGGCTCCGGATCCCTGTACACCGGCCAAAGTAGTGGCCGTGGTCTCCTCGGAGACGGGCCTGTCTTCCTTCAGGACTCTCGAATGCCTCGAGGCTTTGTTCTCCGTTTCAAAGACATCCTATGGAGTCGCTTCCGATGCCGGGCAGTTGAAAGTTGCCGTGGAGAACAATATCGGCGCATTCACGGTTGATATTCCGACGGAGGCAAGCTGGCTTACCGCAACCGCTACGACGGAAGAGGTGACTTTCACCATAGAAGAGAATACGGGTTCCGAACGCCAGGCTACGGTGAAGCTCAAGAATGCCGCTTATCAGGCGGAGATTTCGTTCAAGATAGTTCAGGAGGATGGAGGAACTTTTGTGTGGAAGCACATCTCAAGCGCAAGTCAGGTGGTTGCCGGTGACTGCATACTGGCTTTCCTGCGTGAGAGCGATTCCAAACTTCTTTTCATCTCTGGCGCAACTGCAATCAACCGTAATCCCGTGACCGTTGAAGCGGCGGCAGCTGGAGTCACGATCGACGGTGAAGACATCACCAGTGTCAATCCTGCATATACATGGAAGATAAGTGCCAGTGGTGAGTACTGGAATCTTGCCGGTTCCAACGGACTATACCTTATAGGCTGCGATAAGTATCAGGGAGTGGCCGTTCTCACTGACCTTAAGGGTAATTACCACACCACCAACACATACTCCCGCAACTGGTACTTCGAAGATGACGCAACCCATGGCATGCAGATGAAGGTCACTGAGTCGGCAGGCAGACAGATCACGGTTGCTGATGCCGCGACAACCTGGACAATGAATCCTACCTCTGAGCGTAATGGTAAGATTGTCATTTATTATAAAACACGTCTCTAATGCAAAGACGCATACTGCTGTTGTTTGTCTTGCTGTGCCTGGCGTTCCCTGCGGCCCGGGCACAGGGAGGACGCTATGAACTCCGCGGCCAGGCGCTCTCCGAAACGGGTGAAGCCCTGATCGGCGCAACCATTATCCGCCACGGACCCGACCGCACGGGAGTGCTGGCCGGCGACAAGGGTTATTTTACCATTCAGGTGGCCGCAGGCGACACTATAACCGTGTCGATGTTATCGTATCAGAGTGAAACGGTGGCTGTCGGTGGCCGGCGTTCAATAGTGGTGAGGCTTCGGGAAGACGCCGAAGAACTCGGCACCGCAGTGGTGGTGGGTTACGGTGAACAGAATGCCAGGGACGTAACGGGCGCCATTGCCGCTGTGGATGTGAAGGCGCTCTCGCAGATGCCCGTCACCGACATAGGCCAGGCGATGCAGGGTCGCGTGGCCGGCGTGGTGATGAGCTCCGCCGACGGTCAGCCGGGGACGGAGATGGAAATCCTCATCCGCGGAGCGAACTCGGTAACTCAGGACAATTCGCCGCTATACGTAATTGATGGATTCCCCACGGAGGATTTCTCGCCCTCTCAGCTGAATCCCGACGACATCAAGTCAATATCCATCCTCAAGGACGCGTCGGCCGGAGCCATCTACGGCGCCCGCGGAGCCAACGGTGTGGTAATCATCGAAACCAATTCCGGGGCGGGGGATTGCAAGGTCACCTATAACGGCAGCGCGGGCATACAGCAGGTGCCGTCTTTGCTGGAACTCATGTCTCCCTACGAGTATGTGCGGTATCTGGACGAACTGGGTTCAGCAGGCAAGTACCTCGCCGACGGGAAGACTCTGGACGATTACAGGAATGAGACCGGCCGCGACTGGCAGCGCGAGATGCTCCGCCCGGCCCTTGTGCACAAGCATTCGGTGACCATAGCTGGCGGCGCCACCCGCACGAGGTACAATATGTCCCTCTCCTATACCGGACAGGACGGTGTGATGGTGGGCAGCGGCTTCGAACGCTATCAGGGCCGCATCAAGATGGAGCAGGACCTCTGGAAGAACGTCACTTTCAAACTGAACATGAATTACTCCGCGTCGCTTTCCACCGGAGCCGTGGCTTCTGAAGAGGGGGGCAGCTCGGGCTCATGGCAGAGCTACCTGATGTACCGTATGTGGAGTTACAGCCCCATAGGTTACGGCTCTGCTGATGAGGAAGAAGACGATGCGCTGGTGGATATTACCCGCCTGAATCCCGTCATATCCGCGGAGAATACCTGGCGCAATGTGAACAGGTCGTATTTCTATGGCAATGCGTCGCTTGTGTGGAAGCCCCTGGCCGACCTCAAGGTCACGGAAATGTTCGGCTACACAGCGCAGGACTCCGACACCAAACTGTTCAACAATTCCAAGACCTGGTCGGGATTCAAGACCAAGTTCAACAATAACGGCGTAAACGGTTCCTACGAGGATGACAAGCGTAACGAATGGGTGAATGAACTCACCGCGAACTACAAGCACAAATTCACCAAACGTACAGTCCTTACAGGCACGGCAAACTTCTCCATGTCGCATAAGGACAGGAGCCGTTACGGCTACAGCGCAAGGCTGATTCCAGGGGAGAGCCTTGGAATCTCGGGCATTGAGACCGGTACACCCAACAAGCTGCGCTCCTATGAGACGGAAAGCAATATGATGTCCGCCCTCGGAAGGGTGAATTTCTCCTGGGATGCGCGCTACCTGTTCACAGCCTCGATACGGGCGGACGGTTCCTCCAAGTTCCCCAAGGGCAACCGCTGGGGATTCTTCCCGTCCGGCGCCTTCGCCTGGCGCCTAGGCAACGAGAAGTTCATGAAGCCGCTGAAGGCCGTTTCCGACGCCAAGCTCCGCTTCAGTTGGGGCCTGACCGGTAACAACCGAATCGGTGACAACACCTGGTATACCAGCATCGATTACGTGGACTATTACGCAATGGGCAATCAGACTCCATCGTCCGCTACCGGCGTTACCGGCTTCGCAAATTCGGTCCTGTCGTGGGAGACCACCGAACAGTACGACCTGGGTGCCGATCTGTCCCTCTTCGGCGACAGGCTGTCATTCACCCTGGATCTCTACGACAAGACCACCCGCGACCTGCTGCTCAATGCATACGTGCCGTATTCCACCGGTGTGAGCTCGGCAACCCTGAACGTGGGTTCCGTGCGGAACAGGGGCTTCGAGTTCTCCTTCGCGGCGGTTCCGGTGCGCACCAAGTCGTTCAGCTGGACATCCACCTTCAACATCGCCTTCAACCAGAGCCGTGTTTTGGCGCTGGCGGGCGGGCAGAAGTCCTTCACCACCACGGTTCCGTGGATGGGAGACTTCTCCTCTACACCACTTTACATCACCCGCGTAGGCGGACCGCTCACCGCGTTCTACGGTCTCATCTGGGAGGGTGTATACGGCCTGGACGACTTCAATGTGGATTCCATGGGTAACTACGTGCTAAAGAACAATGTGCCCGACAACGGCAACAACCGCAGCCAGATACAGCCGGGCGACATCAAATACGCCGACCTGAATGGTGACGGCACCATCACGAACGATGACATGTGCGTGATAGGCAGCGCTCTTCCCGTGCATACCGGCGGCTTCAGCAACGATTTTCGCTGGAAGAAACTGAGCGCCTCGGTATTCCTCCAGTGGAGCGCAGGACAGGATATCTTCAATGCCAACCGCATCACCCTGGAAGGCAATTATGCCGGCAGGGCGGTGAACCAGCTGGCGTCGTACGCCGACCGCTGGACTCCCCAGAACCAGGATTCCAAATTGTTCCGGGCAGGCGGCTACGGTCCCCGCGGCTTCTATTCCACCCGCACCCTCGAGGACGGCAGTTATCTCAGGATTAAGAACGTGAGCGTGTCGTACGATTTCACGCCTTCCCTGCAGCTGTCGTTCTCCATCCAGAACCTCTATACCTTCACCTCCTACTCCGGAATGGATCCTGAGGTGTCTACGCAATCCTCGGTACTTACTCCGGGCTTCGACTATTCCGCATATCCGCGCAACCGGATATGGACCTTGAGTATCAAAACTGTCTTCTAAACGATGGGAGCCATGAAAAAGATCAAAGTATTCATTCTTTCGATAATCTCCCTGGCCACGCCGGTTTCCTGCGGTTTCCTCGACGTGGAACTGCACAACGTGGCGTCCGAAGAGACTTACTACAACACCATGGAAGAGTTGGAAGAGGCCTTGCGTGGGGTTTACGCAACCCTGGCCGACAATGCCCTTTACGGCGAAGCCATGATGGGACGGCTCGGCCTCAGCGCCGACCTGGGATACGAGTACTACAAGAAGGACGCGGGCACGGTGAGTTACTACCAGGCCAGCGTCTCCGACGTGAAGATAGCTTCCTACTGGCGTGCCCTGTACGCCGGAATCGGTCGGGCCAACATGCTCCTGAAGAATATCGACAGGGTGTCCGGAACCACTTCGGACCTTGCCCGCCGCGAACAGATACGGGGCGAGGCCATGTTCCTGAGGGCATACTATTATTATATGCTTGTGAAGCGTTTCGACAACGTGCCCCTGGTCCTGGAACCGGTGACCGACATCAATTCGAACGCCAAATACACTGAGCAGTCGTCTCCCAAAGCGGTTTACAATTTCATCCTTCAGGATATGGAAACCGCGGCGGACCTCGTGACTACTGCCGACAAGGTGTCGGGAGGCTGGCAGGTTTGCCGTACGGCAGTTTGGGGCATGATAGCCAGGGTAGCCCTCAATATGGCCGGCCAGCCTGTGGGTGAAAGGTCCATGTATGCCAGGGCGGCTGAATATGCGGCCAAGGTGATGAATTCCGGTCTGCACTCCCTCAATCCGGACTTCTCCGCCATCTTCATCAACCAGTGCCAGAACATTTACGATATTTCCGAAGTGCTGTTCGAGGTGAATTTCTGGGGTGACAACACCGGCATTTACCAGACCGCCGGCACAGTTGGCCGCAACATAGGAATAGCCTCTTCCGAAGATTCCCCGATCGGTTATTGTATGGGTCTGCTCCGCTGCAATCCAGTGCTCTGGTATCTGTACGATGCCGACGATGCCCGCCGCGACTGGACTCTGTCGCCGTTCCGCTATGCCGCCGACGGCAGCAAAAACATGGATGGCGAGAATACTATCATCAGCCGCAAGTATTGCGCAAAGTGGAGACGCGAATACGAGGTCTCCACTTCCAAGAGCACGACTTGCACCGAAATCAATTTCCCGATCCTGCGCTATTCCGACGTGCTGCTGATGTATGCCGAAGCCTATGCGTGCAGTCCGGACGGACTGGACCGCGGTCTGGCTCTGGACTGCCTTAACAAGGTGCGCCGTCGTGGCCACGGTCTCAATGTGGACATACCGGCGGCCTGCGATTTCAATGGCGACGGCGCGGCCCTGCTTGCCGAAATAATGGATGAGCGTGCCCGCGAACTGGCCTACGAGATGCTCCGTAAGGACGATCTGGTCCGCTGGGGAGTCTTCAGCGAAAAGATGCAGTTGGCACTGGACAATATCGACGGCAGTTCCTCCGCCTATCAGCTCGCAGCCATAGCCGCATATTCTTCGGCACGAAAGCGCGATGTGGTATGGCCCATCCCTGCCAGGGAAATAAGCGTGAATCCTCTCCTTGAACAAAATCCCGGATGGTAATGAAAAAGGTATTTGCATTGTTTTTTCTGACTGCGGGCCTTCTCTGCGCCTGCAATCCCGCCGTAAACAGTGCCCTCGAACCCGATCTTTCGGTTAGCGTCGCTGGCGGCACCTTCTTCGTGGACGAACCGGTGGTTTTCCATTTCTCCGGATCGGCCGACATAGTGTCATTCTGGTCGGGTGAATCGGGGAACGATTTCAGGTGGAAGAATGACGACCGCGTGCATGAGGGTTACGGTCGGGTATCCTTCGGCTCCGCCTTTATGAACGGGGCGCAGTGGAAAGACCAGGCTGAGCCGGTATCCGAGGACAAGATCCTTTCCTTCTGGTGGTCGAACGATTTCTCCGGCAGCTATACTCCCGAGGCAGTGGCAGCCGCCACATGGCACGACGCCACGCCACTGTTCACTTTCGCTTCGGCCCGTGTTACGGACGCGAGGGTGCTTGCCGATGCCACTCCTTCCGGTGTGGTGGCCATGTCTGACCTTATCCCCGAAGGGACGGAGTATCCGGTTTATTTCGCATTCCGCTACCATCTCCGCCCGATAGTGGATGCCGCCACCGATTCCCGTTCGAGGGCAGTGGTGTCTTCCTTCACTATCGAGTGTATCAATGAAGCCCTTCACATCAAGGAGCCGGTGGTGACGAACACCTCTGCCGGCTGGTCCTTCGTGAACATAGGCTACAACGCCGACGATGCCGACTATATGCCGGAGGTGTCGGCCTCGTACATCTACTTCAACGCCTCCACCAACAATACGGCGGAACGCTGCAGCTGGGCTATATCCAAGCCCTATACCGCCGATTATTCGGTGAACCAGGGCTGCGACTATGCGGTTGGAGTGAAGTCTTTCTCCGATACCCAGCCGGCGTCGTACACCCACAGTTATGCCTCTGCCGGGGAGTATGACGCAGTTTTCGAATGCCGCAACGTATCGGCCGACGGAACTGTTCGTACAACTGAACTGCATGTGCCGGTGAAGATTGTGGAAAGGGGAACGATCGTAGTCGACAACCCCGACAGTCCAATTCAGTTCAGCATAGCTGCGCCTACCAGGGCGGCTTTCTCGGACGACCTTTCAACCCTTTCGTGGACCGATGGGGAAAAGCTCGGCGTATACGCTTCGGACGCTTCCGGCAGTGTGGGACTCAATTATCCCTATTCCGTACAGGTCGGAGATGCCGTGGCTTCCATTGCGGCTGAATCGTCCCAATGGCAGTATTCCTATTCGCAATCCGAAAACTGCACCTTCTACGCCTACTCTCCCTTTACGGGTTCGGCGGGGGAGGGCAACCGTTTTGTGGTGCCGGTAAGCGTGCCGTCGATCCAGGAGCAGGCGTCTTCGGGTTCGGTGGAGCATCTATCGCGCTATGCCGTGCTGAAATCCTACCCGGCCACCATGGAAAACAATACTGTGAATCTGCATTTCCGCAACCTCACTTCCGTTTTGAAGTTTACTGTTAAGGCGAGTTCGAGCTTGGCGCACAAAGTGTCGAAGGCCGTTCTGAAGAGCGCCTCGCCGCTGAGTTTCGACCGTGGCAACCTTCTGGTCGAGGCGGAGCCCGGTTCCGACGGAGCCGCGTTCCAGGTGAATGATCCGGCGGATTCGGTTCTGCTTTCACTGCGACAATCATTCGCCCCTGGCACATCGGGAAAGGATATCTTTTTTACCGTGATTCCCGGTTCCCATGCTGCGGGTTCCATGTCACTCCGGCTCATTACCGAAGACGGCTGGTACTGCGATGTTCCGATTTCGGGCGCGGTGAACTTTGCCGGAAACGGGGTTTATGAGAAGACGGTAACCGTGAATCCTTCCGATTTCAAGAAGATGGATGGGGTCGCCTCCTGGAAATGGGTGCCGGTTTCGGCAGCCGCTTCGATTGCGGAGGGCGAGTATATGTTATCGTTCCGATACGATTATGACAGTGTTAAGGGGCAATACCTGCTTCCTGCAACGCCAGTGGCGCGTAATCCAATTCCGGTGACACTTGGCGACGCAGGCCTCGTCCCGGACAGCGGCGGCAATCTGAACGATGCGCCTTCAGGATACATATGGACGCTTACTCCGGTATCCGGAGGATGGAAGGTAGGTTATAAGGATGCTGGCACGGAATATGTCCTTTCCGGTTGTGACAGTGCGCAGGGGGTGGCGGTGAGCACGGACGGGAAAGGCGATGTCAGCGGCAAGACCTACTCGTCGGTATGGACGTTCTCGGACGACACCGACGGTTACGGAATGCAGATGAACGTTTCGGTGTCGACACGACACCTTACACCCTGGTACGTTACCGACCATTTTGAATGGCGTATGACCGGAGCCTCATCGAAAGTCGGCGGATTCGTGCTGTACAAGAAAACCGAGATTGAATGAAAAAGTTTTTGACCATAATAACTGCCGTTCTCCTGGTTGTTTCAGCTACGGCCCAGCCCGCGCTTCGAAGCGGAGGGCCAATAATGAGCGCCGACGAGAAAGGACTGGCTCCACTGGGAGTTTTGCAGGGAGTGGCGTCTCAGCCCGTAGGCATAGCCTACACCTCGGCCGATGCCGCGGCGCCTTCGCTTTTCCTGGCAGTGCGCGTGGGTGTTCCCGCCGCGAGGGGACTCTATTGCAGCACCATGGAGGGCACCGAGAAGGCCGGGGGACGTTTTGTGTTCACTCCACCGGTGAAGCTCAAACCCTATTGGGGAAAGCCGTCGAACATGCCCCCATACGGATGCTTGTTCCAGTTCAAGGGCGGAGTGTTCTCGTTCTGGGCAGAAAGCAAGTCGTCTCTGGTGCTGGCCTCGTTCAATCTCCAGACACGTGAGCTTACCAAGGTGGCGAGCGTGCCCTTTGAAGGACTGGAGGGAATCCATTCCCTTTCGGCCATCGAGGGCCCGGACGGAACCCTGGAGCTCACAGCTTTGGTGAGCGACGGCACGAAGTATCGCGTGGACCGTCTGAAAGGCGAGAGCTGGTACGACGGCGCCCATATCTACAAGGGCGCAATCTCCCATGGTGGAGTGCGCCGTGCCGTCGTGAAGGATCTGCTCAAGGGCGGAAAGTTTGAGGAAGCCGTGCCGAAAGATTTCATGATCGCTCCCACCGGCACGGTGCGCATCAATGACGATTTCCTGGGTGCTGACGGCTATCTAGTGGTGAATCGTTTCGGTTCTGTCCGCTGGAGCGATGCTAACGGCAAACAGTACGTGAGGGACGGTTCCGGGAATCAGATTCGTTATCATGCCAATGGTGCCAACGCGGTGGCTCTGCGTCTCCGCTCCGGCGAAACCGTGGTGTTCATGGGCGGCGAGGGCAGCCTCTCCAGTTGTTCCTTTGAGGGTATGGGGCAGGATGGTCCGCTGTTCAGTGAGCCGCGCACCGTGTTGCAGATCAAAGGCGCCCTGTATACGGGTTCACTGGGTGTCCCGGAAGTTGTCGACTGGGACGGTGACGGGATGCTGGACATAGTTTGCGGCAATTCTGAAGGTCGCATACTCTTCTTCCGCAATATCGGCAGCAATGCTTCCCCGCTCTTCTCCGGCACCCCGGAAGAACTTCGCTGCGAAGGTGTGCCCGTCTGCTTCCGTCCCGGCTACATAGGAGTGCAGGGACCTTTTGAGGCGGTGTGGGGCTATATGTGCCCGACTGTCTTCGACTGGAATGGGGATTCGCGTCCCGACATAGTATTCTCGGATACTCAAGGTAAGTTGGAAGTAATGCTCCGCCGCCCCGACGGAGACCTTTCCCGGCCGTTCAGCCTTAAACAGGACGGACTGGAGATTAAGGGAATGTGGAGGGTCAAACCTGCGGTTGCAACGGTGGACGGAAAGATCTGCATTGTGAATCTGGATGGCGACGGAGCCCTTCACCGCTGGTGGAAGATCGACGACGACACCCTTGAAGATGGTGGCACCCTGCTTCTGACCGATGGCAAGGCGATTACCACCTACACCTCCGGTGCCAACCGCGACGGCTCGCTGGGAAGGGTGAAGGTGAACCTCTTCGACTGGGATGGCGACGGAGATCTGGATCTCATACTCGGCACCCCCGCCCAGACCTGCCTGCCGCGTCCTGAAAAGGGAATACCCAATTCTTCCGTGCTCAAGCAGTTGATGATGCAGGTGTTTTACCTCGAAAACAAAGGTTCGGACGCCAAACCGCGCTTCGCGGATCCAGTCGGTTTCTATGTGAACGGAAAGGATATGCCTCTGGGCGTTCATGCCAACGCTCCCGCTCCCTGCATGCTTGGAGACAGCTCCCTCGGAGCCAATCTCGTGGTTGGCTGCGAAAGCGGCCGCCTTTTCTGGATCGACCGCAGGGATCTTTCCACTTTTACTATTAAGGAACGCTACGACAAGAAATGAAAAAAAACTATCTGATATTCGCAGTTGCCTTCCTTGCCGCGCTCTCGTGCGGAAAGGATCCTGTGGACAAGCCTTCGCCGAAGCCAACAGGGCCGGTTCAGGGTGTGGCTCCGAAAAGTGGCTCCATGCTTGTGGCTACGCTCAATGAAGGGCTGGCTCCACTTTCCTTTACCAAGACCATTTCCAACCTTTGCATAGGGTATGCATATTCTGCATCCGGGGAGATGCCGGACCTGTTTTTCCAGTGCCCCAACGGAGTGCCCTCGGCCAATGGCATAGCATCCCTTATGGGTTGCAGCATCTGCGAATTCAGCGGATGGACAGCTTCTGGAGAACCGATTTACGTGGCTCCTGTTGCAATCAGTCCGGTTCCATGGGAAGCTTCCACCTCCTGCCTACGTATCGTTCAGGTTGGCGACAAAGTTTACGCATTCACAGTTGCGGCTTCAAAACTGCGTTATGCCATATATGACGCTTCGACTCATTCCTTCGGCTCATCCTGGGCTGGATCAATGAATCTTTCCGGTCTCACCGGAGAACCGGCTGCCTTCGACGTCATTCCCGGCAGCGGCAGTTCCGCGGAACTGATCCTGCTCTTCTCGGACATTGAAGGATCTTACCGTCCGGATATGGACGATGTGTCCGAATCCTATTACGACAGTGCGGGTATTTACCGTGGTCAGATGTATTACGGCCGCATCTTACGTTGCTCCATAGACCTTTCAACATGGAAGCAGGCCGGTTCCGCAAGCCTTATCACCGGTGATTCCAAAGTGGTGCTGGCCCCGACAGGCATAACAGCCTTCAAGTACTCCGAAAGCGGAGCCGACGGCTATCTGTGTTCGGGGAAGCTGGGGATTATCAAATATGTTTCGCGAAAATCCCCCCAGGCACCCGACTATGCAATAAACGCCGAAGGTGGCGAGCTGCTCAATCCTTTCGTTACCGGTAATATCCTCGCTATCAGGGCGAAGAACGGCACCGACACCCAGTGGGCGGTGGCTTCCGGAGAAGGAGCGCCCAGACTGTACAAGGCTGAACACAAAGTAGCGGCGAACGGATCTCCGGTGTTCTCCGGCCCGTTCGACATCCTGATGGAACATGGCGACATCTATGCCGGTTCGCTCCCGGTACCTTCCGTGGCCGACTGGGACTCTGACGGAGTGCTGGACATCGTTACCGGTAATTCTGAAGGGAGACTGCTGTTTTTCAAGAACTATGGCAGCAATGCCGCTCCGGCTTTCGGTCGTGCGGAAGAACTCTGCTCCGATGGTGTTCCCATCTGCTTCAGGGCGGGATACTATGAAGTGCAAGGTCCCTTCGAGGCGGCATGGGGTTATCTCTGCCCGGTGGTTTTCGACTGGGACGGCGACGGTCTGCAGGATATAGTGTTTTCCGGTAACGAAGGCAAGTTCGAATTCATGCGCAATGAAGGAACGGCAAAGAAGCCTTCCCTCGGCCGCCGGCAGGGCATCTTCCTCGACGGGCTGGAACTCTACGGAATGTGGAGGGTGCGTCCGGCAGTGGCGAAGACAGGCACTCGCACTCTAATAGCCATGATGGACGGTGATGACGCTCTTCATCTTTATGAAAAAATCACTCCCACGGCAGTCAAGGATCTGGGACGGGCTGTGCTGAATGACGGAAAATACATCTATGGCCACAGGGCCACGGCTTCCTCCACCCTTGGTGAAAGGGGACGCGAAAAGTTGGAATTCGTGGATTGGGACGGCGACGGCGACCTGGATCTTCTTATCGGAACCCCATTGCAGGCCTCGGTGCCCAATCCTTCTTATGGCCTTCCCTGGTCAAGGACTACCCGCGGGTTGCAGACCATGTGGCTGGAGAATACAGGCAGCGACGATAATATGGTTTTCGCATATCCCAAACAGTTCCTTTTCCGCGGAGTTGATTTTCATATCGGCACCCATGCCAACGGTCCTACAGCCTGTATGCTTGGCAATGTTTCCGATGGAAAACCAAATCTGCTCGTGTCCGGCGAAGGAGGGAAATTCTTCTTTTTTGATCGTTCTGAACTCACTGAACTCACCCTATGGTAAAGAGTCTCATCCGATTGGCGACAATGGCGATTTGCCTGATGGCCTTCCAGTATGCCGACTGGGTGTTCGACGGGGATGACATAGCGGCAGTGGTCCGGGTGGGCGCTCCCGAAAGCCGAGGCCTGCCTGTCCGCCAGCACGATTCCAATATGATGTGCTTCGTACGTATAGAGAATTTCAGAGACTTATAACTTTGGAATTCATTCCATGAATGAATATGAATAAACTGGTAATCATGACCGTTTCGTCAATTCTGCTTGCAGCCTGCGCAGGAAATCAGGTCGCAAGACAATGGGCCGCTCTTCCTATATCCGAAGAGACCGATGCTCAGCAGCTGGCCGCTTCCATCAAGGCAAATCCGGTCGAGTGGAAGGCTGCCGCCGACTTCCTTTCCCGCAAAGATCTGGGCTCGCTGCCCCTGGGGCGCTACGACCTTACTCCTGCCGGCACATACGCCAACATCCAGGAGTACGATACCCGTTCCGTCGGCAAGTACGAGGCCCACAGGGCCTACGCCGACGTGCAGGTGGTACTGTCCGGA
>JAEEGL016277422.1_pt1 | contig 14504 bp, 7 predicted proteins | sample 9134231 | NCBI WGS metagenome assembly JAEEGL01 (sample SAMN16246548, study PRJNA631951) | gut metagenome | biome: gut microbiome; feature: rumen; material: fiber-attached | host: Bos | place: Iran: Karaj | collected 2018-10
TGGATTTTGCGTTTAGTATTCACTCAGAGATTTGATTGAGATTCAAAAATGCCATAGTTAATGGTCAGATTAAACCTCTTTCATATATTGTTAAAACGTGAGATATCATAAATATCAATACTTTTAAAAATCGTTATTCTGCCGTAAAACATTGGATTGATTATTTACATACTCCGTCTGCACGTGGACAATTGATAAAATATGTTCGTACTCAGGAAAGGGAAGCACGTTTGGATGAGGCTATTGAAGGATTAAATCAGTATCTCAAGAATCTTTGACTTCCACTTTTCCGTTCCGATTCAGATTTGATTCAGAAATTGTGAGAACCACTAGAAGTCGAGAGAAGGTTATTACAAGTGCTTGATAAACAGGAAACTTATTGATGATTAGTTCGTGCAGCTTATCCAGATTTGAAAAAAGAAACTCAATGAAAAACTTTGATTTCAGACACATCTCAATTTGAAAGAGAATTGAAATCTGAAATTACTGCGGCGATATCTGGTGAAACTAAATCTTCAGATGTTGTAGTTGATAATGATAAATTGCTTCATTGTGTATTCTGTCCTGAATGTAAACCATCTATTTGAAAAAAAATTATTGCAAAATCTGGACGTGAATGAATAAAAATTCATACATTAAAATGTAAGGCATTAAAAACCTTATCCTACTCATCTTTACTTGAAGCACATCGAAAGGAGAGTGAAAAATCAACTAATTATACATTGAATATAAAATTGAAATTTTCTCAGAAAAAAATGAGTATTATCGATATAATTGCATTATTCTCCACATTTTCTATTCCTATTTTCAAATTTGAAATGGAGAAAGTTGATTGAAAAATGACGATGGCAACTATTGAATGAGATATCTCTAACCCTGCAAAAATCTGATTTTTATTAGCGGATATCCGTCAGAATCATCAAGAAATTGAGATTGTTAGTAAAGAATTGAAATAAAACTTTACTTGAATATTTTGGGAGAAATCCTATATTAAATCTAGATTTATTTTGTTAAAAATATTACAATGGTTAGCTTGAAAGATTTGTGACAGTACAAGGAAATGTTTACGAAATATAAGCAATTAGACAAAAAACTTAAAAGTTTGATTATTAGGGCTAAAGAGTGAACTTTTATGGAAGACTGAGAAGAAAAATCACAAGTAGTTATTGATATTTCGTGAGAAATGAAAATAAAAGATTTGCATATTAATGATGAATCTCTTTTTACTCCAAGTAGAAAATCTGAACTTGAAAATTTATTGATTACAGCTATACAAAAGGCTCAAAATAAAGCTCAAGAAGTAGTTGCAGAACAGACGAAAGAAATTCTAGGTGTAGATACAAATGATTTGGCGTGAATGCTTGGATGAGGTGGATTGCCAGGATTAGGATAAAAGAATATTCTTTTATAAAAAGAGACCTCACAAAGGGCTCTTTTTAATAAGAACTGTTGTTACAATAAATCCATTAAACTCTCAATGTTATGGTTAGTGTCTTGAGTTATTGGACGATACATCCCAGATGGTAATTTTTTGAGAGATTTTTCAATTTGGGCTATTTTATGATTGATAAATCATCAAGTTTGGAATACTTTCTTTTGAGCTTTACGGCGCTGTTTATCATTTGTAAAATCATCATCTCCTACTCAGATATCATCCGCAAAATCATTATCTCCTCCTGATAGGACATCTTTATATATTTCTCTAGATCATAGAAACATAGGAGTAATACTGACACCTCAAGATTTGAAAGCTTGGGATATGACTAAATTATCTTGTAGTAAATTATTATCAAAAGCTTTTTCAAAGAATTTTTGAAAATTATCTAGTGCATCGTTTAATTCAGATGGAATTCTACGTGAACTAAAGCAACTGCTCATGACCTTTCATTTAAAAGTATATCGTAAAATATCTTCAATATCTTCTGGGGAAATTTTTCACATCGTTAGCTTTTTGTCTTCCTTTCAGTTATATTTATATCTAACCTCACGTCATATTCTATCTTTCCAATAATATGCGGTAGTAATCCATTCATAAGATTCTTGTCTGTCGTATTCTGAATTTAATCCAAATCGGCTAAAATATTGTTTTAATACGAGATTTACGCTCTCAGGTGAGTCTGGACTCATATCACCAACTTCTTTTGCAATTTGTTTCCAAAATTCTGCTCTATTATTTCTTTCATCAGGATCCTTTCAGTCAAATGCTCAATCTTTGATAGCCATTCTATCGCGTACAACATTGGCATTTGATAGTAATCATCAGCTATTGGCTACTAAAGGATTGTCAAGTAACGAGTTATCTATATTTTCCATTCAGGAGTCTAAAGCATCTTTTTGTAATTTTTGTAAGGGTGAATTTTCGGGGAATCTTTTGGAAGGGAATTTAGATTTTGAGTATTTTTCAAAATTTTTCATTTTATCAATAGTCCATCGATCATCAAGATCTTTGATTAAGCCATCAATATTTAATTTTCATTTTTTTAAATCTCATTCATGGAAATAGGATTTTACACTATCTGAAAATTTTTGATATTTTTGTTCTTGGCAAAAATCATCTAATAAAGTTACAACTTTTTGCGAATGAGATGTTTCTTTAGCTAACATTCATGGTAAAAATCACATAGTTTTTGCCCATTGATAAGTTTGCTTTCTAAGATCTTTTTTACCATTTACATCTAGAACACCACTAAGCATATATAATAAAAAGCATTTTTGGTATTCTGATTGTTGTTCAGGGGTTTTTGCTAACATAAACATTTTTTTGAGATTTGCGATTGCTCATGGAAATCTAGAAGATTTAATTAATCTTTTGAAATCTTCTTTTGCTAAATTAAAGTCGTTATGTGAAATTTTTCCAAAAGATTCTTCCACAGATGATTTATTAAATCGTCATTTATATGATCATTTTAATTTATTTGCAAATTGGTCGGACAATAGTCTCTTTGATGGATTGTCTATATAATCTGTACCTTCTTTTCCAGGGATTCATCTTCATTCATGACTACCAAAGTATTTGAGTTTTCAGTTAGCTCAATTAATATTATTTATTATATAATCCATTTCACAAGTAGCTAAAACATCTTGTATTTGATCTTTTTCTTTTGGTTCTTTTTTAAGGTCATTAATACATTTTTGTTTATCTCTCATAAATTGTTCATAGTGTGCATCACCTAGCAAAACTCTTACCCAAAGTCCAGAATTTTCTTCTCCAGCAAGTCAACGGTATGGAGATGCTCATTTTTCTATATTAGCTAATAGTAAGGCTGCAGCTTTATGAATGTCATCTTTTGATCTTGAAATATTGGGTTTATTTAGGTCGTCGATAAACTGTTTATATGATTTTCATCATAAAATCCTTGCAAAAGGGGGTACTTGTTCAAATGTTGTTCAAAAATCAGGGTCAGATTGAAAAATTTTGAGATAATATTCTATTTTTTTCCAAGTTCTATTGTCTCTTTCATTATAATATTCTTGTTGGAGTTGTCATAACCCATCTCTCATTGATGGAATAAATCCAAGAACATTTGCAAGACCACTATATAGTCATCGATCTCAAATTAAGATATCTTCTAATTTTTCATCTTGAGCTTTGTTGTAATCATCTATTTTTTTCTTGATATTTCATTTTATCGTTTTGAATACATTTTTAATATTATTTATGCTAAACCAATTTATTTTTCGATGTCATCCATTCATATTTTTAAATTCTTTGTCTTGTCTAGCAATGGCATCATTAGACTCAGCTTCAGTTTGTGGGTATAATCATTTCTGGGTAAAAAATATTAAGAAATTGTTCCAATCCATATCGCGTTTATATGAAAAACGTTTTTTTTCTGTTTTTCAGTCTTTTCATTTTTCATCTCAGTTAAAACTTGATGAGACTGTAAAAGATTTTCTAATTGGATTATATTCCACTTTGTAGGTTGATTTATCATCAGCAGATGCTCAAAAATATTTTACTTCTACCTGTTTTTCTTTTCAATCTTCATCTATAATCTTTTGTAAAAATTTATTTTCATTCCAAGTTACTCATGCAACTGGAAATGATAAATCATTAGTTCATAATTTATTGTTTAAATTAGTTCTAAAAGAGTTAAAATTTGAGCCATCTGGGTTTGGTTGTAACCAAACTTTGTTTCAATCTTTTGCCTTGGTTTTTAATTCTTCAATTGTCTTTTTGTTCATTTTAAATGTTCTTGATTTTCACTCAAAGTTATTTCAAAATTTTAATTCTCATCAGAAAAAAGTTCATTTAAAAGTTCATTTATTCATGTTGATGTTACTGATTTTTATTTTCATCCACTGATATCATCATCCAGGAAGTTCGCTTTCTCAAACAGGTAGCCATATTTCTGATCAATTTTCAAATTTTCATGGTCAAAGCTTTTCAATTTCTTCCTTAAATTTTTCAGGAGTATCTTCTATATTTCATTCATTATCTTCGTCATTTTCATTATCAGTAGCGTTTAGTTTATTCGTAGAATTCTTTGCTTTTCAGAAAAGTTCTTCTATTTCTTTTTGCTTTTCTGAGTCTATTCTTTCAATAGGTTCTCTGCTATTTATCAAAAAATACAAATAAATTAAATTTCAAATATCCTCTCATTTTATTTCATATTTATCTCATTGGTCAAACTTGGATAGAAATCTTAAAAGTTTTTCTTTGTCCTCTATCGTTGTTTTTTTGAGTACTTCTCTCTCAAAATCATCTTTATTAATTGTATATTCAATAGGTAGAGCATCATAAGATTTTTCTGCATTTTTTCAAAAGTCCTCTATGTTTTTTAACCATTCATTTGGTCATTCTACAATTTTTTTTTGAACAGGAATGGTTATAGATCATACTGTCGCTGGAGAAGATCACGGAATGTTTACATTTTGTAGTGTTATACTTGTCTCATTAGGATCTGCTAACTTTTTATAAAAATCCTCGAATCCATTAATGTTTCAAAAATTTACTTTAAGAGTTTCGTTTAATCAGTTATCAAATAGCATTTTTAGACGAATATTAGCTATTGTGTCAAGGTAATCTTTTAGTACTCAGCGATCGATTTTGGAATAATCAAAATTGTTATTATAAAGCTCTTCTAGAGTGGCTCAAATCTTAGTATTTTTTGCTTTTAGATATTTTAAATAATATTCCCATTTAATTGATCTGATCTGATTTTTTCTCTCTTTTTCACTTAAATTAGTGTCGTTGTTTATTGTTAGTATTCTATTTTTGAACTCATCTCATAGTTTATTTTCATCATATTTATATTCTTCATTTTCTCATATGATTGTATTTATGGCAGGGAATGTATTACTTAGCAGTCACTGAAATCTTTTTGAAATATCTTTTGCTATATTGATTGTACGGCTGGCTTCTTTTCATATTTCAAAAGATAACAAAGAATCAAACGCATCTCTAATATCATTTGGAATTGAAGGATCCATTAAATTAATTCATGTAGGAATATGGCTTCCAGTACCTAAAAGCCTATCATTTAGATCTTTGTTTGTGATGTTTATTTTTTCTAAAATTTCACTTGTGTTTTTTGCTCCACCAGTTCACTGTTTTCATTTTAAGTATTCTGTTACTTTTTGAAAGTATCATAGAACATTAGAATCTCAAGGAATTGGACATTTTGTATCAAAGTCATTGTACGGAGGATTAGGAGCTAAAATTTGAGTGCGAACTTTATCATGAATTTCATTTATAAATCCTTTTTTAAGATTGTTGTTAGTGATTTTATTTAAGCAATCTCTAAAATCTCGCATCCAATTATCGAACAACAATATAGCTAGATTTATTCATTCTTGTTCTATATCATTAAATTTAATATTAGGGTCTGTTTCTAATAGTTTGCTTATTAAACTTTCATCTCCTCTAAAATAACTTTGATTAAAAAATTTGTTAACCAATTCAGCATTTCTTTTTTCTCAAGCTTCAAAATTATCAATTAATTGGTTTGTGGTGTTTTCTAGTCCTGCTCATTTAACAATATTTGCAGGCACTTTTTCTCTTAAATCATCTGTACGATTTGTTATGACCATGTTGTAATAAAAAATAAATTACTACAGATTAATTATATTCACAAAGTGAAAATAATCAAAAATTTACTATTGAATTGGTTAACTTTCTCTTATGTTTTTTTGTTTTTGATATATAATATATCTTAAATAATACTATTCGTTTAAAAGTCAAGTTTATTTAAATCAATTATCTTCTTTTTTTTATAAAAAACCATATAAGTATGATACTTATCTTGATTTTTAATTATGCCATATAAGATTTTTGGATGTAAAGTGAATAAATATTTTCTCAATCAGCGATTGGATTATTTTTCAAGAAATTGAAATGATTTGGGTGATACTCTGTTGATAGCATCATGTGTGGTAACTGATAGGGCCAAAAATAAATGGGTGAGGGAAGTAAAACATGCGATTCAAGAGTGATTAAAAGTGGCTATTACGTGATGTTGAACATTTTCTCGCTGAAATTTAGCATCAGAGTCAGAATTTTACTCAACTTATCCAGAATTAAAACAATATTCCGATAAAATTACACTTTTACCAGAAAGTCCATCAAAAAATTGATTTGAATATAAAATCTGATGAAAATCATCAGTTTACACAAAACATTTTCTTATAGTTCAAAACGGATGTGATAATCATTGCTCATTTTGTCTTACTGTGGCAAAAAGATGACCACATATTAGTCGTCCATTGGACGAAATTATCGAAGAAATTCATCAAATTGAATCTCAATGATGAAAAGAAATTGTAATAACTTGAATAAATTTGGCTGCTCGATGATGTACAAATTCTACCAAACCAGAGGAAACAAAATTCCCATATTTACTTCGCGAAATTTTAAAACAAACAGCAATTCCTAGAATCAGAATTTCAAGTATGTGACCTGAATATGCAAATGATGAATTTTTTGAAGTCGTTAGTGATGATAGAATTCTATCACATTTTCATTATTCAATCCAGAGTTTTTCAAACAATGTTCTCCAAAATATGTGAAGACATTATTCAGCAGATGAATTAAAAACAGTCCTGAAAAAAACAAGAAATTTAAAAAAGAAAAATCTGATTTCTATTTGAGCTGATATTATAATTTGATTCCCATGAGAAACGGAATCCGATTTTCTCGATACATATAATTGAATTGAGGACTTTTGAATTACAAAGTTACATGCATTTCCATTTTCTGATCATACTCAAAGGGAAAAAATCCCTGCATCATTTCTTTCTGGTCAAATTAAACAAAGTGTGAAAAAAGATAGAGAAATCAGACTTATCTCCAAATGAGATGAAATTAGAGAAATGTTTATCACTCAAAATAAATGAACTTCACATAAAGTTTTAATTGAAGAAAGAAGAGATTGAAAACGGAGATGATGGACTGAAAATTATATCCAAATTGGAGTCGAAGGAGATTATAATAGGGGAGATGTTATCGACTTTATACTATAAGTAAAAAGACCGTACATATGGTCTTTTATCTTTTATATAATTATTAGTTATTCTTGAAATTTCTTCTTTTTGATTAATGAATTTTCAAATTTATCTAACTGAGGAGAGATCTGATTTGGAGCAAGATTCTTGGTTTTATTATCAGAAATTGCATTAGCAACGTCAGATTTTTTTGTAACTTCTGCGAGTGGATTTTTCATAGCTTTTGATAATGCTGAGTCTGTTTCTTTTAAATCTGTAGTCATATTAATCAGATTTTTATTAGATAAAATTTTTCTACAAATCTGCTAAATTTATAGTTTGGCTCAAAATATTTCAGTAGTTATCTTTTACTTCTACATCAAAACTTTCAGCACTTGTGGTAAATGAAGCTAGTCTTCATTGAAATGTTGTAAGTACACTTCAATTAGCACTTACACTTCCACCAGGTATTCCAGATAAAGTATCATCAAATACAAGTGTCACCTTAAATTTTCAATCACCATTAGCTTGTTTTTTTGATTGATCTTTTACGAGATATGGGGGTTCTTTATCATCAGCTTCCAATACATCGGTAATGCTGGCGTTGTTCATATTTCACATTACATCTACGGCTTGGACAGTAATTGTATGACTTCCTGGTGCAAAATTAGATAAATCAATATCAGATGCTGAAATATCTTCATTTTGTCTTTTATAATTCTTTGAATAAACAACAGTTCAATCTACACTTATATTTAGGCTCTTTAGTACAGCTTCACTTTTAATAGAATACATGATTGAAGGTTTAGCAGAGATTCTTTGGTCAGTTTCTGGATCTATAATAGAAACAGAGATGGAATCACTCATTGTAGGTTCTCTATTTTCGCAATATCATTCTGGAATTTCAGTCAAAATGTTGAGACTGATACTTCATTCTCATCATTCAGGTATTTTTGCTTTATTCGTCCACCGTTCTTTAATTTTTTCTAGATCATCATTGTTAGGCATAAATGAAGATAATTCCATGTAATATCAAACCTTTACTTCAGAAGATGGAGTTAAAGGACTAGCTATTCATAAACATGATGTGTCGTATTCATACATAGTTACATCTCATTCTGATTCACCTGGTAAACTATTAACATATCACATAGTTGATGTGATAAATTCTCCAGGAGTGGATTCTGAAGGTAACTTTCATGTAATCTTTGATATAGATAGAGTTGACGTTTCAACGTTTGTCATGTCTCTATTTGTAATATATCATCATTTAACTAATCATCACAAAAACTCCTTCAAAGGCTGAGCATGAATTGTTCCTCAATAAGCATTTGAATTCATAGGAGAAGCATCAGCATTTCAGGCCCACATTAATATTAAATTATCTGGAGTGTAAGCTGCAACTAATCCATCTCTAGGGCGATTTCATTTTTCAGTTTTCATGTTTGATGTTCATGTTTTTAGAGCATAAGTTAGTCATGCGACATTGAATTTACTTACCCATCCAGCTAATCTGTTGTTGGGGTCTGAAAGTATTTTCCATATTAAGTATCTAACTCATGCAGGGATGATATCTTCTTTTTCTACAACTTCTTTTTGGTATAAAACTGATCAATCAGCGGAAGTAATCTCCAATATTGGATTGATTTCGGCTGGAGTTTCAGTGGTTAAATTTGAATAAGCACCAGCAAATTCTAAAAGATTAATTTCAGCAGCTCAAATGGCTAAAGGATATCAATAATTAATATCATCACTTAAAGGTAATCCTAGAGATTGTAGGAATGGTTTAACAACTCATTCTCATCCTTCGGCTACAAACATTTTAATGGCAGGAATATTTCTACTGTGTCATAATGCAGCTTTTAAAGTCATTAGTCCATCAAATTTATTATCAGCATTATTTGGTCTATCTGGTCAAACCTGATATTCAATATCATAAATAGGAGTATCAAGTGTTATTGGTAATTTCATAAATCAAAGGGCATAAATTAATGGTTTGATTGATGATCCAGACTGACGACGACTCTTAACCATATCTACTTGTCATTGAATTTCATCGTTGAAATAATCTAAAGATCATACATAAGCAAGCACATCTCAATTGTCAGTATTTACATAAAGGAGAGAAGAATTGTTTGCTCCGTTTTCGTATAATGTGCGAACATTATTTTTGAAGGCATCTTCAGCCATTTGTTGAATTTTATAATCAAGAGAAGTCTTTACAATTAAACCTCATTCTAATACTGCATCTTCTCCATATTGTTCTTCAAGTAATTCTCTAATCCAGAATACAAAATGTGGAGCTTTGATAGAGAATGCGGCAGATTTAAATTCAATGTCTAGAGAATCGATTTCGGCTTGTTTATATTCTTCTTCAGTAATATAACCATCTTCATACATTCTACTCAAGACTACGTCTTTTCTTCAGTTATAAAATGTAATATAATATTCTTTATTATCTACAACTAACGTAAAAGATCCTAATCATTGTAAAAATTTAACAGAAGAATTGTCTGATTTTTTATTTGAAAAATCATTAGATTGTATGGCATTAGAGAATTTTGAAATAATATCTTGTTTTAAATTACCATCAAATGGATATTCATTTCAGGCTACGTCTACAATTTTAAAATATCACATTAAACTTTTTCTTCAATTCTCGGTGAGAGGTGAGTATTGTCCAGGTCATTTAGGTAATGATGCTAGAATTGCGGATTGAGCAATTGTTAAATCCTTAGCAGATACTCCAAAGAATGCTTTTGCTGCAGCTTCTACTCCGAATGAATTATTTCAGAATTCTATATAATTTAGGTATAATTCAAGAACCTTCTTTTTCATTTCTTTTTTTGCTTCGTCATTGGAAAGATTTGGATTTTCTTTTTTTACTTGTTTTTGAAATGTTGAATTTAACCTTTTAGCCAGTACGATTTGGCGTAGTTTGTAAGCTACTTTGTCAAGTTTATATTCGAGCCAGCTTTTGTTTGCACTTGTTAAACCAGCTTTTAATTTGAAAACGTTTGTCATTAGTTGTTGAGGAAGAGTAGATGCTCATCATTTTCACTTCAAAGCAGCACGAAAAATTCACCATGGATCTAATCATTCATGTTCTCGATAATTTTGGTCTTCCATAGCAACGATAGCATTTATCATGTGATCAGATATTTTATCAATTTCAACATATTCACGATTTTCATCGAAAAGCTTATAAAGCTCTTGCCCATTTCTATCTTGGATTACAGTTGCTTGTGAAAATACCATATCTTTTACTTGGCTTACATCAGGTAGATTTTTGAATACATTAATTTCCATCCATATGGAAACAAATAGGATTCCTGCAATTACAAGTATTAAGAAAAAAAGACCAAGCGTTTTCCAAAATCAAAATCTTTTTTTTCATGAAAGTTTCTTCGCTCATTCAGACCAATCTCTAGAATTTGAATTGAGTTGTTTGTAAGCAAAAAGTGTACGAGGTGCTGCCATAATTGAATATTGTACAAAAAATAAACCAGAAAATTCTGAACAATTTCATATTATCTATTCAAATACTAAAAACAAATGATTTTATGATAAAAAAAGCTGATTTTTCAATCAGCTTTTATGATAATATTTTTTATTATGTTACTTCTTTCTGTAGAAGATATGCAATAATTCTTTAATTATAGGAGCATTGATTAGTAATGTTAATAATACTCAAACAACTAGCATAGTTCCAAATCATTTGAACATATTAATTCACATGAGCCATAATAACAAACCAATCATTCATGTTGAAATTTGTCCATCACGAATTGCATTCCAACTTCTATCATAAGCTACATTGATTGCATCAGAATCAGATTTTTTGTTTTCTTTTTCTTCTCTCATTCTCTCGAATATGAGAACATTAGCATCTACAGCCATTCATAGTGAAAGGATAACTGCTGCAATTCCACTTAATGATAGAGCATAGTTGAATAACTTAACCAATGCGAATAATACTAATGAATATACAGACAAAGAAATAAGACTGATTAATCATTTTTTCCATCCATACATAAATGCCATATATAACCATATAGCTAGGAATCATATTGCCATGGCTAGTAATGCTCAATTCAAAGCATTTTCTCCCAATGTTGGACTAACCTTCTCTTCTTGCATTAAGATTAGTGGAGCAGGTAATGCTCAATCATTTAGTTGATTAGTAAGTTCTTTTGCAGATTCTGCTGTAAAGTTACCATCAATCTGAGCAGAACCATCACAAATTTTAGCTTGAATTACTGGGCTAGTAATCATTTCTCATCATATAAAGATTGCCATTTGTTTTCAGATGTTTTTTTCTGTGATGTTACAGAATATAGATTTTCACATATCATCAAAACTAATTAATACTACAGGCTCTCCTAATTGTGATGTGCTAACTGATGCATATTTGAAATTAGCTCCATTTAAAATTTTTCCATCTTCAGATTGAGCATTTACTCGAGATAGATTATTTTGTACAAATACTTCTTCCATAGTATAGAAAGTTTGAGACTCGAGAGATTTACTAAATTCTGCTTCATCGATTCAATTAATTACTGCGATATTATACCAGTGATCTGTAGAAGCTTTTTTATCTTTTATTACTACTAAGTAAGTGAATCAATCTTCTTTATAAGTTTGAACTATATCGTTATTGTTTGTATCGAAAGATGGAATAGCTTCTTTTAAAGCAGATAATCAGATTGCTCCTTCATATATAGGAGATGCTTCTGGTATTTCTGCATCGTTATCTGCTAGTAAACTATCTTTTGCAGCATTAACTTCATTATTGAAATCATCATCAGATTGTACAATATTTGTATCTTCATTATCTACTGAAACGTCTGGTATTATAGCAAGAATTCTTACTTCTAAAGCTTCTTCGTTTGGATAAACTTCACCATTATTGTATTTTAATTTGTCTCATTCAATTATGTAAGCTCCAGACTCAACATCTACTCATTCTTTAACTAATGTGAATTTCTCATCATATGTAGCTCATAAGCTAGTAGCTACTTCGAGTATATCACTTAGGGAAACACCACTTCTAACTCATTGTTCTTTGGATATCATGTGGAAAAATGTGTAACCTTTCATGTCTATATTTTGGACATTTCCACTGTCATCTTGATATTGATAGGAATAGTATTCTCCATCCATTAGTGGAGAAACTTTTCATTCTTGAGTTTCATTTAAAACTCATATATTATCTTGATATATTGTTGGTAACTGAGAAAGTGTAGCTTTGTCGTATCTTGTGTAATAAATGTTTTCTGATTGTCTTGCTCAAGCGATTGCTTCAAATTTATCGGTATTTGTTAACAAATCATTGTATAAATTTTGAGCAATTTTAGTTCTTTCAGCTTTTTCTTCTTCTGATCATTCAGAATCATTAGGTAATTTGAATTCGAGTTCTACAGTTTTACCTATTAATTCTTTTGCTTGATCGAGATCTGCGATTCATCAAATTTCTACTACAATTTGAGTTTCATTATTTAGTTGTTGGATATATGATTTGTAATCGCTAACTCATAATTGAGAAATTCTACCATCGATATTTTTTAAAATAATGTTTTCTACGGTACTTTTTACTTCGTTTAATGCTTGGATATTCCCAGAATAAGTCTGTTCATATGTATCATATGCAATTCTATACATGAGTCTAGTACCTCCAGACACATCCAGTCATTTTCTAAAATTACCAATAAAAAATACAATAATGGCGGAAACTAAAATAATTAATCCATAAACCATCCTACGAGTGCTCCAAAACGATTTCATGAAATTACACACAAAAAAGTAAAATAAAAATATACAAGTTTGACTATATGTTTTTTCGTAGAAAAAACAAGTAGAATAATAGTATGTGAATTTGAAAATTTATATTATTGTTTGATTGCTTTTTTGTATATAAAGTAAAAACAGGTTGACATTTAAAAATAATTCATTAACTTCAAAGTGCTTAAAAGCAAGAACCCCTAAAAAGTTTAATTTATGGAGAGACAAGATGTTATTAGATCTGAAATTAAATTCAGTTCTATTACTCCGCGAGAATTGTGGAGAAAATTTGGTTTAACGCAACCAAAAAGCGAGTCAGTGAGTGGTGAAATCTTTTCACTTGAGTTCATGGATGATGAGAGCCGAAAAGCATTTGAGGCTTTTAGACAGGATTGTCCTTGTCCAATTTATGAATCTGAAGAGGAAAGTGTTTGTATTGTACCGGATCAATGTGGTTTAGTTATGTATGCCCTTATGTACTTGAATGGTCATAGAGGAAAGAAGAAAAAGTTATCTTCGATAAACCATATATTCAAGGATGAATTGTGGGAGCGGACAAAAAAAGAGAGTAAGAAATATCATATTTCTATCGAAGAAAAAGACTTGGATGATATTGCATCATTTCTTCAAACTCAAGGATTAGTCCGTACATCTCAAGGTGCAATACGAATCACTCAGAACTTTGCTGAAAGATTCCACCATGCTTATCATGCTTGGCTGACTTTCTAGGTTCTAACTTTTAGTTTTAAAAGATCGGAGGAGTATAATCTTCCGATTTTTTATTTTAGGTTTAGATAATATTTTTTTTCACTTTCATTCAATTTTTCAATTGCATATCTAAGCATAGTTCTAGGCATCTTATTTGCATATTTATCCAAGAAATCTTTCAAAACTTTTTCGTCTTTTTTTCAAACTTCCCTTAGCAGCCATCCCACAGCTTTATGAATCAAATCATACTCATGATTCAATAGCATTTCAGAGATTTTTAAAGTGTCCTCAAAATTTCATTTTTTTACAAAAGTCATAGTTGAAACAATTGCTACTCTTTGTTTCCACATGTTCTTATTTTCAGCTAATTGGTACAATATTTTTTTATCCTTATTCAAAAGATAATTTCACAAAATTTTATAACAAACCAAATCTACTAAATCCCAATTATTACAATATTCCAAATGTGATAAGTAAAAATCCACAATATTTTTTTGTTCATCGTATAACTTTTTCTTCGTTACAAATTCATATTTATAACACAAAATCAAGAGGGCAGTTAAACGGACTTCATGGTATTCAAATTTTAATAA
>JAEEGL017202080.1_pt1 | contig 14504 bp, 13 predicted proteins | sample 9134231 | NCBI WGS metagenome assembly JAEEGL01 (sample SAMN16246548, study PRJNA631951) | gut metagenome | biome: gut microbiome; feature: rumen; material: fiber-attached | host: Bos | place: Iran: Karaj | collected 2018-10
ACCAAAATTCAAATTGAAGAAATCGCATAATTAAAACGTTTAGATTATGGCTCACAAAAAAGGTGTCGGTAGTTCAAAGAACGGCCGCGAATCGGAAAGCAAACGCTTAGGCGTGAAATTGTTCGGCGGACAGGTTGCCAAAGCTGGCAATATCCTCGTGCGTCAGAGAGGTACTGTTCACAATCCTGGCCAGAACGTCGGAATGGGCAAAGATCATACTCTTTACGCTTTAACTGACGGTGTGGTAACTTTCAGGAAGACCAGGGAAAACAAATCATTCGTATCTGTCCTTCCCGTTCAGGAAGCCTGACAGTTCTGAAGACTTAGAAAAGAGCGCTTGATTTCAAGTGCTCTTTTTTTTATATTTGTGTATTATGATGATTTGGTTAGTATTCATCGCCCTGACTTTACTCAGCCTGCTGGTTCAGGGCACACTCAAGAGCAGGTTCGCAAAGTATTCCCAGATACCTCTGAGTTCCGGAATGACAGGAGCGCAGGTGGCTCAGAAGATGCTTTACGACAATGGTATATACGATGTAAGCGTCGTACCCGTCAATGGCAGCCTCACCGACCATTATGACCCCACCAAGAAGACCATCTCCCTCAGTGAGGACGTGTACAACAGCTGCAGCATCGCGGCTGCCGCCGTCGCCGCCCACGAAACCGGCCACGCCATACAGGATGCCACCTCCTATGCCCCGCTGCGGATGAGGTCCGCCCTCGTGCCGGTGGTCAACTTCGCTTCAATGACTGTGCAGTGGGTCATTCTGGCCGGTATGCTGCTCGTCAATGTATTCCCCAACCTCCTCTGGATCGGAATAGCGCTGTTTGCCGTCACCACTCTCTTCAGTCTCATAACGCTTCCGGTGGAAGTCAATGCCAGCAGCCGTGCAGTCGCCTGGCTCACGAATGCGGGCATCGTCGACTATGACTCGAGACCGATGGCTGTCGACGCGCTCAAGTGGGCTGCATACACCTACTTCATAGCTGCCATCAGTTCTCTGGCAACCCTTCTTTATTACATAGGAATAGCAAGGAGATAAGCTATATGAAACGTTATATGACCGGCATTGTCGCTCTCGCTGCGATACTGTCATTCACTTCGTGCACCAAGACCGTCCTTTTCAACGGCCGCAATTTCAACAACTGGGAGTTCTTCCTCGTCGAAGACCGGTCCGGGCAGCAGGTGCCTTTCGAAAATGTATTCAGCATCACTGACGGCAAGGAGATCTACATCGTCGGCGAGCCGTACGGATATATGAGGACAGCGAAGCCCTACTCAAACTATCGTCTGCACGTGGAATATATGTATCCCGAAATGCCAGGCAACAGCGGCATTTTCGTGAACGCACAGGTCCCGCCGGACAAGAAGTGGCCGCCCTGCCTCGAGAATCAGCTTTCTGCCAACAGCGCAGGTGATATGCTTATGATCGGCGGTACTGACTGCGACGAGATCACCGACGAAACCAGGGCCTGGGCGAAAGCAAACGGCCGCAGCCCCGTCCTTAAAAAGAAAGAAGCCCCCTCAGAATACATCGTAGGAGACTGGAACCTGGTGGACATTGAATGCGAAGGCAACCACATCACGACATACGTCAATGGTGTGCTTCAGAACGAGTGCACCGGCTTCACTTACGACAATGGGTATATCTGCCTCCAGAGCGAAGGCACTCCCATAATGTTCAGGAATATATGGCTTAAGAAGCTGTAAACAGTCCCGGCGAAAAACAAGGGCGCAGGGTTGTTCTCTATCTGAGAGCAGCCCTGTGTTTGTTCTCGAAAGCACCCAGGATCTTGCCCATTATCCTTTCGACATCGCTGTCGGTGAGGGTCTGGTCGGGATTCTGGATCACGAAGTTCATAGCATACTGTTTCTTGCCGGCAGGAATCTTGTCGCCGCGGTATACGTCGAACAACGATACGTTCTTGAGCATCTGCTTTTCTGTCTGGAAAGCTGTCTTGCGCAGCTCGCTGAAAGGAACGTTCTCGTCGAGGAGAAGGGCAAGGTCACGACGAACCTCGGGATAGCGGGGCATCTCTTTGTACTTAACCCTGTTGCGACGAACGATTTCGAACAGAACCGGCCAGGATATCTCGGCTGCAAACACCTGCTGCTTGATGTCGAAAGCCTTGAGCAACTTCTTGGATACGGTGCCGAGAGTAGCGAAGGTCTTGCCCTGGAGCTTGTACTGCATTCCTTCCGCGAAGATATCTTCGGGAGCAGGGACTGCCTCCATCGCGTAGAGGTCCATTCCGAGCCTCTTGACCAGCGTTTCGAGATAACCTTTCAGGAGGAAGTAGTTTCCAGCGGGAATCTCGTTCCTCCAGGCTTTCTCCGCGGGTGAACTCATCAGAAGCACCATACTTGTATGCTCGCTGTAGTTTGCAAGATTGTTGCCGCTTAGCGGGTCGTCTTCCTTGCAGCGGTAATTGTATACATTGCCTATCTCATACAGCCTGAGGCTGCCGCACTGGCGCTTGATATTGTATGACACCACCTCAAGTCCGCCGAAAAGAAGGGTCTGGCGCATACAGTCCAGATCGGCGCTCAGAGGATTGAGCAGCTTCACGAGACTGGCCGAAGGATAAGTCTCCAGATTGTCGTAGTAAGAGCTCTTGGTGAGGGAGTTGTTCATTATCTCGAGAAAACCGTTGTGAGTGAAGAAGTCTGAAACTTCCTTGCGGATGACCTCGTTGTCGGGATGGCTGGTGGGGCTTACAGAGACCCTCATACCGTCCGGGAACTCGATATTGTTGTAGCCGTAGATGCGCAGAACCTCCTCCACGACGTCGCACTCGCGGGTTACGTCAACCCTGTATGCGGGAACTGCCACCCTGCAGCCTGCCTCGTGGCTTGAAAGGATATCAAAGCCGAGATAGCCAAGTATTTCAAGTATCTTGTCAGAGCCTATCTTCTTGCCGATGAGAGACTCCATCCTGGCGAAATTGAGTTCGACTTCGGCCTTCTCGCGCTTTTCAGGATAGAACTCCTGCACCTTGCCGACAATGTGGCCGCCGCCCAGCTCAGCGATCAGCATCGCTGCCCTCTTGGCTGCGAACATCGTGTTGTCGATGTCGATGCCGCGCTCATAGCGGAATGAAGCGTCTGTCTGGAGAGCGTGCCTCTTCGAAGTCTTGCGGATGTATACCGGATTGAAATATGCGCACTCGAGGAATACGTCGCGCGTAGCTTCGGTTACACCGGAATCTTCACCTCCGAAAACACCTGCGATACACATCGGGCCGTCAGCATTGGCGATTACCATATCTTCTGCAGTCAGAGTCCTTTCTATGCCGTCGAGGGTGACGATCTTCTCCCCTTCTGCTGCCTTGCGGACGATGACCTTGCCGCCGCTGATCTTTGAGATGTCGAAGACGTGCAGGGGCTGGCACATTTCATTGAGGATGAAGTTGGTCACATCCACAACATTATTGATGGGATGCTGGCCTATGGCGTTCAGACGTTCGCGCAGCCAGTCCGGTGAAGGACCTACTTTGACGTCCTTGATAGTGATGCCGATGTATCTGGGAGCTCCGTCCGGATCGACAACCTCAACCGGGACAGCCTCTCCTGCTTCTGTAGCGAAACCTTCCACTGACGGAAGAGTCCATTCAGCGGGGATGCCGTTCAGCTTGCAATATGCATAGAGGTCGCGGGCGGCGCCGATATGCGAAGCGCCGTCGATACGGTTGGGAGTCAGGCCGATTTCATACACGGTGTCGCTCTTGAGATTCAGAGCGACGCGGGCAGGAGTACCGGGCACGGCTGAATCATCGAGCACCATTATACCCGAGTGGTCCTCACCGATGCCGAGTTCATCCTCGGCGCAGATCATTCCGAAGCTTTCAACTCCGCGGATCTTCGACTTCTTGAGCTTGAGCTCCTCGCCCTGGAGATTGACCAGTTTCGTACCGACAGTTGCCAGAAGCACCTTCTGACCGGCAGCCACATTGGGAGCGCCGCAGACTACCTGCAGAGGCTCACCGCTGCCCACGTCAAGCTTGGTGACGTGCAGATGGTCGGAATCGGGGTGCGCCACGCACTCCAGCACGTGGGCGACAACTACGCCCTCAAGCCCTCCGGGGATCTGTTCTACGGTTTCTATATGCTCGACCTCAAGGCCGGTTGATGTCAGTATTTCAGCTACTTTCTCAGGTTGAAGATCGAACTTCAGATAGTCTTTCAACCAATTGTACGAAACAGTCATATCTTATTTGAATAATGATTCTATAAATTCTTTCTTGTCGAAGGGGCGAAGGTCTTCTATCTTCTCGCCTACGCCGATGAGTTTGATGGGGATCTGGAACTGGTCGCTGATGCCTATCACGACACCACCCTTCGCAGTGCCGTCGAGTTTGGTGACCGCAAGACAGGTAACGTCTGTGGCCTTGGTGAACTCCTTGGCCTGGTTGAAGCCGTTCTGGCCTGTGGAACCGTCGATCACAAGCATAACATCGTGAGGCGCGTCAGGAATCACCTTCCGCATCACATTGCGGATCTTGGTGAGCTCGTTCATCAGGTTGACTTTGTTATGAAGACGGCCTGCCGTATCTATGATGACAACATCGGCATCCTTGGCTACTGCGCTCTTGACAGTGTCGAAAGCGACGCTCGCGGGGTCGCTGCCCATCTGCTGCTTGACGATGTCGACTCCGGCACGCTCGGCCCAGATCGTGAGCTGGTCAACTGCCGCGGCACGGAAGGTATCGGCGGCGCCGAGGACGACCTTCTTGCCTTCTTTCTTGAGCTGGGAAGCAAGCTTGCCGATGGTCGTGGTCTTGCCCACTCCATTCACGCCGACGACCATAATCACGTAGGGTTTCTTTGAAAAGTCAAAGATATCGTCAGAATCGCTGTTGTCGGCACAGAGCATATCCTGTATCTCCTCGCAGAGTATCTGGTTGAGCTCGTCGCTGCCGAGGAACTTGTCGCGGGCGACCCTGTCTTCAAGCCGCTCGATTATTTTCATTGTGGTGTCGGCTCCGACGTCGGAAGCTATCAAAGCCTCCTCGATAGAATCAAGCACATCGGCGTCGACGACGGATTTACCCATCAACGCGTGGGACACCCTGTCAAAGAAAGACCTTCTGGTCTTTCCCAGACCTTCGTCCAGCGATTTTTTCTGTTCAGGTTCTTCCTGTTTGTTCCTTCTGAAAAAAAGCCCCATAGCAAATTCGGCGATAATCGTGCAAAGATACTAATTATTTGTGTCTTTTTGCGAGTTCTTCTTCGAGGTCTTCAATGCCGAATCCCATCTGTTCGCACAGGACGAGCAGGTGGTACACAAGGTCGCCTGCTTCATAGAGGAAACGCTCCTTGTTGCCGTCGACCGCTTCGATAACAGTTTCAACGGCTTCTTCGCCCACTTTCTGGGCAATCTTGTTGACCCCTTTGGTAAAGAGATGGGTGGTATATGAGCCCTCGGGCATATCTGCGTGACGCTGACGGATGCAGGCCTGCAGCGTGCCGATGAAACGTTCGTTCTCGCGGGTGTCGAAGCAAGCGGTGGTGCCGCGATGGCAGGTCGGCCCGTCGGGGATGGCCCTCACCAGCAGTGTATCCATATCACAGTCGGGATACAGGGCCACGACATTCAGGAAATTGCCGCTGGTCTCACCTTTTGTCCACAGGCACTGGCGGCTGCGGCTGAAAAAGGTTACTTTTCCTTCGGCAACGGTCTTGTCGAAGGCTTCGCGGTTCATATAGCCGAGCATCAGCACCTTGAGGGTGTTGTCGTCCTGGATAATCACCGGCAGCAGTCCGTCGGCACACTTATCGAGTTTAAAATCATCAAAGGTCATATTCTTACAGGTATGTTAAGTTTTTTCAATTCGCGTTTGAGGTCAGGGATGCGGATCTCTCCCAGATGGAATATGCTGGCTGCCAGAGCCGCATCTGCGCAGCCCTCCGCAAGCACGTCGGCAATGTCACGGATGCATCCGGCGCCGCCGGAAGCTATGACCGGTATGCTCAGTAGCCTGTTCAGCTCCCGGTAGGTTTCTATCGGATAGCCAGCCTTCGTGCCGTCGTGGTCCATAGAGGTGAAGAGCAGCTCACCGGCTCCGCGTTCCTGGGCTTCGCGGGCCCAGCTGAAGAGTTCCTTGTCGGTGGGATACTTGCCCCCGTGCGTCGTCGCCATCCAGCGTCCGTCGACCTGACGCGCATCTATGGCAATCACGACGAACTGGCTGCCGTATTTCGAGGCTATGTCGCTGATCAGCTGCGGATTCTTGATGGCAGCCGTGTTGACGCTTATCTTGTCGGCACCGGCGTCCAGCAGCCTTGCGGCATCATCCACGCTGCTTATGCCTCCGCCGACGGTAAAGGGTATGTTGATGGCCAGGGCTATCTTCTCCACCAGTGAGCAGAAGGTCCTGCGGCCTTCGAATGTGGCGCTGATATCCAGATACACCAGTTCGTCAGCACCTTCGTCGCTGTAGCGGCGGCCCAGCTCGACGGCGTCGCCCACGTCCCTCAGCGAGACGAAGTTGATGCCCTTGACGGTCCTTCCGTCCTTGACGTCCAGACAGGGTATTATCCTCTTAGCGACCATCGTGCGAAATCTTTCATTGTTATGCGGCCTTCATATATAGCTTTACCGACTATTACTTTTCGAAGCCCTAATTCCTCTAACTTCTCTATGTCGGCCATTGAGCTGATGCCGCCGCTGACCGTGATGTCTATGGCGTCATAGCGTTGTTGCAGGTCTTTGTAAAGGTCGAAGGCAGGGCCCTGCAGCATTCCATCCCTGCTGATGTCCGTGCAGATCACATTGCCCAGTCCGTCTGCCGCGAACATATCGATCATCTCCTCTATGCCGAGCCGGGTGTCTTCCAACCAGCCGTTCACCGACACTTTGCCGTCACGGATGTCGGCGCCGAGGATTACCCTCGGGCCGAAGGCCAGAAGCCATTCACGGAACAACTCCGGCTTGAGAGCCGCCACGCTGCCGCAGATACCGTAGGCCGCCCCGCTGTCGAACACAGACCTCAGGGCATCGGCGGTCTTGATGCCTCCTCCCCACTCTATCTCCATCGATGTCCGGCCGGCAAGCTGCTCGAGCACTCTGAGGTTTGCCGGAGCGCTCTGCTTCGCCCCGTCGAGGTCGACCAGATGCAGTCTCACAATGCCGGCATCCTGATAGGCCAGAGCCATATCAAGCGGGCTGGCATCATACACTTTCTTTCGGCCGTAGTCTCCCTGGCTCAGCCGGACACAACGTCCTTCTATTATATCGATTGCCGGAATGATCTGTATCATAGCTCGAGGAAATTCTTGATTATTGCAGCCCCCACCTCTCCGCTCTTTTCGGGATGGAACTGGGTGCCGTAGAAGTTGTTGCGGGCAAGCGCGCCGCTGAAGGCAACGCCGTGGGTCGTTGTCGCTATCGTGTCGCCGCAAAGCTGCGGATAGAAAGAATGCACATAATAGACGAAGCTGCCTTCCTTCAGGCCTTTGAACAGTCCGGTCTTCAGGCCGCTTATAGAGTTCCAGCCCATATGCGGTATCTTAAGTCCTTCGCAGGGCTGGAAACGGACCACGTCGGTGCCGAAGATGCCCATACACTGCACATCGCCTTCTTCGGAACGGCGGCACATCAGCTGCAGTCCGACGCAGATGCCAAGTACAGGCTGCGTCAGGGTGGGAATGAACTCCGCAAGTCCGCAATCCTTCAGGGCCGCCATCGCGCAGGAAGCGTCGCCCACTCCGGGCAGCACCACCTTGTCGGCCTTGAGCAGCAGGTTCCGGTCGGCAGTGAGCACAGGCTCCGCCACCCCCGCCCGGTTGAGGGCATTGATGACAGAACGGATATTTCCTACGCCATAATCAACGATCGCTATCATAGAAGTCCTTTGCTGCTGGGGAGTTCATAATTGAAAGGAATGTGGGCGACTGCACTCCGCAGGCAGCGTGCAAAAGCCTTGAAGACTGCTTCTGCCAGATGGTGGTTGTTCTCTCCCCGGGCCTGGATGTGCAGGTTGCACTGCATTGCCGAAGCCAGGGATGCGAAGAAATGCCTGAACATCTCCGTGGGTGTGTCACCGACATATTCTCTGGTGAAGGTGACATCCCAGGCGAAGTCTATCCTGCCGCCAAGGTCCATCACGACGATGGCGTCGCACTCGTCCATAGGCAGGGCGAAGCCGTAGCGGGCTATGCCGGCCTTGTTGCCGAGGGCCTTGGCTATCGCAGTGCCGAGGGCTATGGCCACGTCCTCCATAGTGTGGTGCTCGTCCACCTCCAGGTCGCCTTTCGCAGCGATCTGCAGGCTTACGCCTCCGTGGTGAACTATCTGCTCCAGCATATGGTCGAAGAACTTAAGGCCGGTGGACACGCTGCTCGGCAGGCGTCCGTCTAGGTCGACTGTTATGCTTATCTGTGTTTCGCGGGTATTCCTCACGATAGTCGCCACTCTGCTGTCCCTTCTCAGGTATTCGGCTGCTTCCTGCCAGCTGCGGGCCACGAACGTGGCGTCAGAATCCGCATTGCGGCCTTCGATGTCGAGCAGTATCGACTTGCAGCCGAGGTTTTTTGCTAGCTGCACGTCTGTGGCCCGGTCGCCTATTACATAGCTGTTCGCCAGGTCATAGCCTCCTGCCATATATTTGGTGAACATCCCGGTGCCAGGCTTGCGGGTAGGCGCATTGTCGGCCGGGAAGGTCGGGTCGATCAGTTCGTCGGCGAAGCGGATACCTTCGCTTGCAAGCACTCTCTCCATCAGCCTGTGGGGCCCGATATAATCCTCATAGGGGAAACTCGGGGTACCAAGACCGTCCTGGTTGCTGGCCAGCACCAGCTCATAGTCCAGGCTTGCAATGCTCTTGAGGGCGCTGATTGCACCTACCACGAAATCCATCTTGTCGAACGAATCCACCTGCTCGCTGGGCATAGGCTCTACGAGTATGGTGCCGTCACGGTCGATGAAAAGGACTTTCTTGCTATCGTCTGTCATAATCGCTTATGATATCTATCAGTTTCTTGTTTTCTTCGGGAGTGCCCACGGTGATGCGCAGGCAGCCTTCGCAGCCTTTGGTCGTAGAGCGGTCTCTCACGATCAGTTCTGCCGCAATCAGGCGGTCATACAGCTCGCGGGCGCGAGTCACCTTCACCAGCAGGAAGTTGGCGTCGCTGGGATAGACCTTCTCGACGCAACGGAACTCAGGGAGGATGCGGGAGAGCATCTCGCGCTGCGCGATTATCTCCTCGATCTGGCCCCTTACATCCTTTTCCAGGATCTTGCCGGCAATGGTGAGCGTGTCGATACCGATGTTGTAAGGATATTTCACCTGCTTGAAAATCTCCACGACCTTCTTGCCAGCTATGGCAAGTCCCACGCGGAGGCCGGCCATCGCGTATGCTTTAGACAAGGTCTGAAGCACAATCAGGTTCGGATATCTGTCGACATATTTCTTGAGGCTGCCTTTGGACGAGAAATCCACATAAGCCTCGTCGACAATCACCATACCGTTGAACCGCTCCACGAGCTGAAGCAGCTGCTGCGGATCATAGGCGTTTGCGCTCGGGTTATTGGGAGAGCAGAGGAACATCAGCTTGGAATGCTCGTCGGCAGCCGCCAGCAGCTCTTCCACCGGCAACGAGAAATCCGCGCCCAGGGGCACAGTGCGGAACTCGACGTCGTTGATGTCCGCACATACTCCGTACATTCCGTAGCTCGGGGCAATCGAGATTGCATTGTCGATGCGCGGCTCGCAGAACACTCGGTAGCACAGGTCTATGCACTCGTCGCTGCCGTTGCCCATAAACAGGTTTTCGGACGTCACGCCCTTGAGGGCAGCTATGCGCTCGCGCACCTTTTCCTTCTGAGCGGGTGCGGGATAGCGGTTGTAGCCGTTCTGATATGGGTTCTCATTGGCGTCCAGGAAGATGCCCAGGGCACCTTTGTACTCGTCTCTCGCCGTCGAATATGGCTTCAGGACTGCGATGTTCGCCCTGACCAGACCTGATATGTCAGTCATCATTCCTTCTTTCTATTTTATTGTTGTACAACCTTACCTTCACTGCATTGCCGTGGGCTGTCAGGCCTTCAGCGTCCGCCATACTTATGATGACGTTGCTGAGCGACAGCAGACCTTTCTTGGACAGTTCCTGATATGTGATGTAATGCAGGAAGCTGTCGAGGCCGACTCCGCTGTATGAGGCTGCCCAGCCCATCGTGGGAAGGGTGTGGTTCGTGCCGGACGCATAGTCGCCCGCACTTTCGGGAGAATAAGGGCCGATGAACACGCTGCCTGCAGCCGTAATGCGGTCGGCCACGCTCCAAGGGTCTTCCATATTGATTATCAGATGTTCCGAAGCATAGCCGTTGGCGAAATCCACCATAGTGTCGACATCGTCGAAGACCACTATCCGGCTGTTTTCCAGCGCTCTTTCCACTATCTCCCTGCGGGGCAGGGTCTCTGTCTGGGCTTCTACTTCCATATAAACCTCATTGGCCAGGATCTCGTCGTTGCAGACCAGTATGGCCTGGCTGTCGGGGCCGTGCTCCGCCTGGGACAGCAGGTCGGAGGCCACGAATGAGACGCGGGCGTTCTCATCGGCCATTACCATCACCTCGGAGGGGCCGGCCGGCATATCGATTGCCACTCCGGCGGCGCTGACCATCTGTTTGGCCTTCGTCACGAAGCGGTTGCCGGGGCCGAATATCTTCATCACCTTCGGAACGCTCTCGGTGCCGTAGGCCATAGCGGCTATGGCTTGTGCTCCGCCTATCTTGTATATCTTGCTGACTTCGCAGACTGAGGCTGCATAAAGCACTGCGGGATTGACTTGTCCGTCCTTGCCGCAGGGGGTGCAGAGGACTATCTCCCTGCAGCCTGCTATCTTGGCCGGAATGGCCAGCATAAGCAGGGTCGAGAACAGCGGCGCGCTGCCTCCGGGGATGTACAGGCCCACTTTTTCGATGGGCATCGCCCTGCGTCGGCACATCACTCCGCTCATTGTCTCGATCTCCACCGGAACGGGACGCTGGGCCTGATGGAATTCGCGGATATTGCGGGCGGCGGCGTTGATGGCTCTCTGCAGCTTTGCGCTGACGAGTTCTTCTGCCGCTGCAATCTCTTCTTCGCTGACAAGGAAGCTGTCTGGGCAGAAACCTTCCACTTCCGTGGCGATCTGACGGATTGCGGCGTCTCCGCCGTTCTTTACTTTGTACAATATGTCGTTTACTATTGCGGCTATGTCTTCATCATTCGTGGAGACACGGGCCATCAGTTCTCCCCACTGTTCTCTGGGGGGATTTACGAATATTTCCATCACGCGATTACTTTATCTAAGTGCAAAACGAGTATTCCTTCTGCCCCGAGGGCTTTGAGTTTTTCTATCTTTTCCCACATTCCGACTTCGTCTACTACTGAGTGGAGGGAGCACCAGCCTTCTGCTGCGAGAGGCATTACGGTGGGGCTGCGCATAGCCGGGAGTATCTTGACGGCTTCCGACACCTTGTCGGTGGGGATGTTCATCAGGATATATTTCTTGCCGCGGCTGTCGATCACGGCATCGAAGCGGAAGAGCATCGAATCCAGCAGCCTGCGTTTGGGCGCGCTCATATTCTTGTTGGCGATGAGCACCGCCTGCGACTCGACTACCGTGTGAACTTCTTTAAGTCCGTTGGATATCAAGGTTCCGCCTGACGACACGATATCGAAGATGGCATCGGCTATTCCGGCGGCAGGTGAGATCTCGACCGAGCCGAGGATGACTCTGATTTCGGCATCCACCCCATTTTCGTCCAGCCATTTGCTGAGGATCCTTGGATATGAGGTAGCTATCTTTTTGCCCTGGAAGAATGAAGGGCCGGTGTATTCCTGAGCCTTGGGAATAGCAAGGGAGATGCGGCAGTCGCCGAAGTCCATCTTGCGGACCACTTCCACGTCGGCCTCTGATTCAAGCACTTCGTTCAGCCCTACGATGCCGATGTCGGCGGAGCCGTCTGCTACTACTCCGGGGATGTCGTCGTCGCGGAGGTAGAGCACCTCCATAGGAAAATTGGCTGCTTTCGCAAGGAACTTGCGTTTGAGTTCATCGATCCTTATTCCGGAATCTTTGAGAAATTCCAGGCTGTCTTCGCTTAATCTTCCTTTGGCCTGGATGGCAATGCGCATGTCGTTCATGGTACGTATAATTGTTTTTAATACAAAAAAGCCTACTCAATGGAAGAGCAGGCTTTTGCGTATATGTTGGCGGAAATATGTGCAAACACCTACCCTTATCTGTCGATATGGTGATGGTGGTGCATATGAAGTCCGCTGATCATTCGTTTATTTTTCACAAAGGACGGGAATAATTTTGAATTTACAAAATGATGAATGGCCTAAAATCAGTTTCCTTCAGGCTTGAGGGTATCTATTCCCGAGAAAGTCCATACAAAGTCTTCGGGGTTGTCGGGACGGGCCGGATCAAAACTGTCGAAACCTTTGATATGCTCTGCCAGCGGGAGCCGGTTGGCCTTGATGCCTTGCAGGACGCATTTGGCCACCTCGTATGCTCCGAATGGATTGAAATGGGTATTGTCCGCAAGTTCAGCGTCCTGACCGATAAAGCTGTTTGCCGGATAGTGCACCAGCAGTTTTTTTGAATTCTCGACGCCAAGGGCTTCATACATTGCAGTAACCATTTCAGTCAGGTCTATCATCGCGACCCCACCTTTTGCGGCCAGGTCTCTTGTCGCCCGGGGGAAATCCCCGTGGGTATTGACGCTGCGGCCGTCACTGTCGAAACTCCTTCGCGCTGTCGGAGTCAGCAGAACTGCTGTGCAGCCGGCCTTGGCGGCGCTGTCGACATACATCTGCATATACTTGGTGAAATGTCCGTATGCTCCGCTGTCGGGATCCCTCTGTTTTTCGTCATTGTGTCCGAAGCCGGAAAAAATATAATCTCCTTTGCGAGCCAACGACATTATCTTCTCCAGACGCTTCTCGAATATGAATGTGTTTGAACTGCGTCCGCTTTCTGCGTAATTGGCCACGGCTACCTTGTCGTCGAAGAATCTGGTTATCATCTGCCCCCAGCTGGCCCACGGGTCGTCATCCTGGTCGACTGTCGTGGAATCACCGCAGAGGTACAGGGTTATGACATCCTTTCCGGCCGGCTCGACTTTTATCGACTTGATCCTGGGCTGCGCCCCGGTGAATTCAAACGAAAGATTGCTGTCCCAGTCAAGTTTGTCGCGCTCACGGTCGCTGAGTCTGACAATGTTGCCTGGTGATATCACGCTGTCGCGTTTATTGACGACAAATGTGCAGGTAACGAACTCGCCGGGCTTTGTCTCAAGATTCTCGACAAACAGCCTTCTTGTCTCGGCCAGTATCGTCGTCACTCCCGGCTCGGTCGGTGAACCGATGACTGCAGTTACTTTCCAGTTCCCGTCGGGTATATCTTCTATAACCAGAGTACCCGCGCCGGGGCGGGTACTCAAGTCGTAATAATAATCTTCATTCTGGGCGCAAGATGTCACTATTACAGCCAGAAAGAAAAGTAATCTTTTCATCTTGACGGTTTACTTGTCATAGAATGCCATCACATCGGCCCAGATAGCCTCTTTGTTGACTTCAAGGAGAAGTTCGTGCTTGAGGCCCAGATAGATCTTGCTGTCTACGCTCTTGTAGCCCTGTGACTTAACGAACTCTACCAGCTGCGCGAACCTCTCGGGGCTGCCGATGGCGCGGTCGTTCTCGCCACCGATGAGCATAATCTTGAGGTTGGGATTGTCGATGCCCCAGTCGGGCTTTGCAATCTCCTGCGACATACGGGCCAGGTTGTAATTGCCGTTGTTTGTGAAGGCATAGCCGCACAGAGGATCGGCGTTGTATGCCCTTACGTTATCTTCGTTGACAGAAAGCCAGCTGTTCTGCAGGCCGCCGTCGTCCATATTTGCAAAAGAGCGGCTGCTGCGGGTCTTGTGAGGAGCCCAGAAGTTTCTCCACCTGGTCTTGAAGTCGACCTTGCGGTTGCCGCCTGACGGAGGTCCGCAGAGGACGATCTTGTCAATCGATGAGTCATAGTCCTGAAGATACATACGGCCCACCATCGTTCCCATACTGTGGCAGAACAGATAGACAGGAAGGCCAGGATACTGCTCCTTCATATAGAGCACCATCTGCTGCAGGTCATCGCTGATAGCACGCACCTTGTTGGTGCCGAAGTCGCCGAGGCCGGCCTTCTTGGTGATGCTGCCGCCGTGTCCGCGATGGTCGTGCATCTCGCACACATAACCGTGCTTGGCAAGATACTGCATAAACGGATAGTAACGCTCCTTGTGCTCAGCCATACCGTGAGAGAACACAACGATAGCCTTGGGCTGACCCACAGGCTTCACAATAGCCATCGACAGCGGATGCTTGTCGACATTGGACGGAACAACCTGGGTCTGCATCGGAAGATCCGGCAGCATTGCCAGCGAATCAAGCGCAGCCGCAGCCTTCTCGGCACTCACCTGCACCTTCTCATCAGCCGCATTCGCCGCAAACACGCACAACGCAGCAAC
>JAEEGL017237017.1_pt1 | contig 14504 bp, 9 predicted proteins | sample 9134231 | NCBI WGS metagenome assembly JAEEGL01 (sample SAMN16246548, study PRJNA631951) | gut metagenome | biome: gut microbiome; feature: rumen; material: fiber-attached | host: Bos | place: Iran: Karaj | collected 2018-10
CACCCGTGAGGGCATGACCGCTCTGGCAATCATGATCGCAGGTCTTGTCCTGTGGATCTCCGAGGCCATGAACATGGCCGTCACCACCATCGCGCTCTGCTGCAGGATCTGCTTCCTGGGCGTTCTCGCTCCGAAAGATATGTTCAGAGGCTTCGGCGGTTCCGTGTTCTTCTTCATGGTCGGTACCATGTCCATCACCACGGCGCTTGCTTCCACCACTGTTCCGACCCGTATGGCCGGTGCTATCCTGTCCTGGTCGAAGAACAACCCGGTTAAGCTCGTACTCGGTTTCACCGTCGGCACCGCAGTTCTTTCCTCGATCATGTCGAATATCCCGACCTGCGCGCTGTTCGCCTCCCTCGGTATCGCCATCATGAAAGCAAACGGCGACCCGACTCCCGGCACCAGCAACCTCGGCAAGTGCCTTATGATCGGCATTCCGGCCGGTTCCGTTATCGGCGGCTTCATGACTCCTGCGGGCGGCCCGACCAACATCGTCGCCATCAACGCTCTTGAAGAGATCGCCGGTATTCGCGTTACCTTCCTCGACTGGATGATCCAGGGCTATCCCATCGGTTTGATTTGCGCGGTTCTCTTCGCTCTGTGGATATGCCTCTTCTATAAGCCCGAGAAGATTACTGACGATGCTCTTGCAATCGCAAAGACCATGGTCTCCGGTTCCGGTCCTCTCACCGCCCGTGAGATCAAGTGCGTCATCGTCATCGCTCTCATGTTCATAACCTGGATAGCCAGCACCTGGCTCCCCATCTTCAACACCACCGTCGTCGCTCTGTTCGGTACCTGCCTCTTCATGATGCCCGGCATCGAAGTCATCACCTGGCAGGATTACGTACAGAAAGGCGGATGGGACGGCACCTTCCTCGTCGGCGGTGTCGGCGCCATGGCTGAGGCAGCTCTTCAGACCGGAGCTGCAAAATGGATCATCGACACCACTCTCGGCGGCGCTGCTTCCTGGTCTCCGATGATGATCTGCCTCGCTGTCTCCGCTCTTATCTGCGTGCTTCACTGGCTCTGCCCGTCCGGTCCTGCAGTTGCGGGTCTTGCGGTCGCTCCTATCATCATGCTCGCACAGAATGCCGGAGCTCCTATAACGGCTCTCGCCATTATCACCGCTTACTGGAGCGGCGTCACCTTCCTGCTCCCGACCGACGCTGTTCCGATGTTCACCTACAGCTTCCGTTACTATTCGATCATGGATATGGTGAAGGAAGGATGGGTACCATCGCTTGTGTTCATTGTGTTCGTCGCGTACGCGATCCCGTTTGCGATGCGCGTACTCGGCTATGCATAATGCCTGACACAAGTCCAAACACAGACACAAATACAGCAAAGAGGAACAGACTGTCGTCTGTTCCTCTTTTTTATTGACGTATATCCTGCTTCAGTTTCTGCTCATCAGCATTCGGGTTACCTCTATCACGTCCCGATGGATAAGTTTTCGCGGTTCGAATCGGATGATCGAGTATACCAGCTGCATAACGAGTCCCGCACCGAACGTGCTGATCAGAGTCCCTATACCCACGGGACCGCCGAGGAGCCATCCCGCCAGCGTAACAGCGGCCCACAGGATTATCTCGACGAAACCGATCGGCAGCCTCGGCAGTCTCTTTCCGAGACCGACAAGAAGCGAATCTCTCGGACCGCAGCACTGTTCTGCGCTCATGTATATCCACATGCCGACAGCCATGAACACGAAGCCTCCGATCATGACGGCAATGCCCAGCCACACGCTCTGATTCTCCGGAAACGGATTCAGATCATTGTACATCTGCACGAGATTGCCGGTCAGAACGGCGTCGATTATTGTGCCGTACCCGATGCGTTCCTTCATCAGAAGGTCGATCGCAAGGATGCAGATACCCATGACCGTCATGGACAGGCCGTAATTAAGCGGTGTGTGCATCGAGATGCCCATTCCCAGGCAATCCCATGGCGCGAGGCCGATATTCGCATAGATCGTCAGGTGGACGCCCAGAGCGAATACCAGGAGCCCCGCTACGATCTGCAGCCACTGAAGCAGTATTTTTCTTTTTCCCATAGGCAGCCCCGCCTCTCGCAGACAGTCAACAATGTGAAGATTCTACCATTCTTTTCACGCATGGTCAATCATTGAAAAAACAGCCCGACGGACAATGCTGTATATGTGTCCGTTCGGGCTGTTTTCGTTTCATGATACTGATCGCCGGTCCTACCTGCCGAGTTCCAGATAACCGTATCCGTCTTCCTCCCAGGTATATCCGAGACTCGTGCCGGAAGCGTCTTTAAGGCGCCAGCCGCTCCCCTCGCGCGTTATACGCGCCTCTGTGAGCTTTTCGCCGTTGAATACATAGACAACGTCGAATCCGTCCAACTGCATCGCGTCGTGGTTCCACGGCTGATACATCGGGTTTGCAGGCATCGGTGTTACCTTCGGTGACTTTGCCAGATCGGCGCGGCATTCGAGCGCTCCGGAAAGTGCCCAGCCGCTCTCCGTCACCCCGTGGATATGCTCGTGCCATAGATAATTGCAGTCGTCTAGATATGACGGCTCCACGTTCAGCACAGCTATCTCTGTCGAAGCGTCCAGACGTCCGTCCGCTTTAAGCCGCTCATGCAGCAGATCCGTAAACGCCAGATCGTTCCCGGTCGTCTCTCTGTAGTCGTGGAGCTCGCTGATCGAAGCGACGCAGAAGACCAGCGCCGCAGCTACCGCGACAACGGCCGCCATCTCCCCCGGCTTTTTCGTTCTGCATACCAGAAATGCCACGACAGCGTCTGCTACGAGCGCGATCCCGCAGAAAGAGCAGACGGTCCCGCGAAGCGAGAACCACACGTTCCCCGCGACGAAAAACGGAGCAAGCGGAGCAACTGCGAGCAGGGCCCCTACGATGATCGCGGCGAGTTTGCGTCCGCACCGTCCGTCGTCACGTCTGGCAAGTCTGTAAAACAGGAACGCGAACACGGCGAGAGCGGCTGCGTAAATCCAGTTCCTGTCCCCATAAAGCATGGCGGCTCCGCGTTTCAGTCCCTTTGCGATCGTATAGAGGCCGCCGCCGGCAAACGCGCTTTTGATCTGATCCAGTACCTGAGGGAAGAAATCCTTCCAGTAATAACCGGAAAACGGGAGAACGTAACCGGTCTTGTTGCCGTAGAGCGGGCTGTCCGGGAATGACGACACGAACGCAAAATACAGCCCCATGCTTATGAATGAGAAGACACACCAGATAGAACGGCGTCTCACTTCACCGCCTGCGACTATTGCTATCAGCACGGTCGCAGCGCATGAAAAGACGATGACCTGCTCATAGAACCCGTAAGCAGCAAGCTGCAGTAATATATACAGCAGCAGGCTCAGCTTCGTCCCCTTTTCGCACCAGTTGTCGAAACAGAGAAGCGACACCGATGCGAAGAACAGTCCCGTCACGATCCTGGTCGATGCGGACATCCAGTAAGTACCCTCGAATCCAAGCGGAAGGAGCGCATAGACCGCCAGAAATACGTATCCCGTCCCGAAATGACGGTTGAAAACGCGTTTGAAGGCGCATGCTGACGCTGCGTACATGGCTGACATTATAGCTACGCCGACGATCATGCGGCTGAAGAACATGCTCCAAACGGTGATATCCGCTATGCCCGCAAGAGGTCTCGCGGCGAGAAGGCCGAGCGTGCTTATTATCGTCTGCACGCTGCCTCTGTGGGCAGTGTAGTTATAATACTGGATATAATCATCCAGCTGATAGTAATACTCAAATCCGTAATAACAGTATCTGAAAAAGATAAGAGCAAAGAGCACTAGAAATAGCAGTATCCATCTCTCGCTGCGCTCTTCTTTTTTCAAATGACGGGCCACGATCGCGTCACCCCCTCCCTGCGTTACGTTTGATCTTAGATATATCTCTGAGCATCCTGAAGGTATCGCGTGCTACGCGGACCTTCGAATCCCTGTGATTGACTATGGCGACGGGCAGTTCCTCGGCGTGCAGGCCCAGCCTGTCGAATATCATCATGACTTCGAAATCGAAAGCGAAACCGTCCGTCGTGCACTGCGTGAACACACGTCTCGCAGCTTCAGCAGTGAAGCCCTTGAACCCGCACTGGGTATCGTAGCTCATGCCCGCTGCCAGCCTTGTCACCGCTGAAAACACTCTCGACGCCGTGCGTCTCAAAAACGGATACCCGCCGTATCCGTTCTCAGCGCCGGAACGGGTCCCGATGACTGCGTCCGCACCCGTCTCCTCAAAGATATCCATGGCGCGGCGCATAGGCTCAAAACCGTATGCGCGGTCCGCGTCGGTAAAAAATACGTAGTCTCCGCCGGCCGCCAGCATGCCGGTCCTTACGGCGGCTCCTTTTCCCCTGTTATCCTCGTATCCGATCACTCTTGTAAACGATCGTTCCGCTGCCTTAAGTGCTGTCTCCGCCGTACTGTCGGTGCTTCCGTCGTTTACGATTATGAGTTCCGGATCGGAAAAAACGGCAGCCAGAAAGGCCTCCGCCTCGCGTACGGCGGCGGCGATAACTTCCGCTTCATTATATGCCGGTATGACAAGAGAAACTTTCATTGCTTCCGCTCCCCGTTTGATATGCTGATTCTATCACCGGCAGACGTCTATTTCAAGACGGAAGACGGCGTCCCAGCCTCGCAGTGAGGCAGGGACGCCGTCCGTTCGTTATGTCCGGAGCCTTATAACAGTACCGGGTAATCTCAGAGTTTCCCCGCGATTATCTTCGCGGCGCGCCGAGCGAACGTCATATTGCGTCCGGCGCAGCAGCCTGTCGCAAGGTTTACATAAGTATTGGCGAAGAACCCTCCGCTGTCGTTTCCGCAGACATACAGTCCGGGTATCGGCTCGCCGTCCTTGTCGACGGCGTTCATGTTCTCGTCTATGCGTATGCCGTCGAGCGTTCCAAGCGCGAACGAGCACGCGCGTACGCCGTAATACGGCGGACGGCGCAGCTGGGAAAGACGGTGCGGCTCCTTGCCGAAGTCATCGTCGCGCTGCTGATCGTACATCTCGTTATAGCGCGCTACGGTCTTCTCTAGCTCCTCGGGCGGGATCCCGAGCTTGACCGCAAGCTCCCCGATGGTATCGGCCGAGACGAAGCGTCCGTCGCGCAGCATCCCCTGCATACGCATCGTGTTCTCCTTGATGTCGTGGCCGCAGGGAGCCCCGTTGTCGAAGTCGAACATACGGGAGCAGCCTGCCATGTCGAAGCGTTTTGCGTCCTCGGCATATCCCGAGTCGAAGATGACGCAGTATGTCTTGCCGGGCAGGCTGAGAGCTCTGTGGCTCACAAAGTCATAAGGCTGCGACTCATTGCAGAAACGTCTGCCCTTGAGATCGACCTTCAGGAACGGTTGTGCGATAAGCTCAGTCGTCCTGCCGGGTCCCGCACGGTGTTCGGGAGTCTCGTTCGGCATGATGGCGCACCTGTCGAACAGGATCGACAGATGCCTGTCGTCCATTGCCGCGCCGGCCCACAGGCACGCTTTTATGCCGTCGCCCATGGTAGCGCCCTCGCTGACTGCTAGGCCTATCATTGAGAGAGTCTCAGGCTGCAGCGCCTTGAGCATCTCGGTATTCTTGATGTATCCGCCGGTGGATACTATGACGCCCTTAGAGGCGTTAACCCGCATATAGCGGCCAGTCGGTACGTCCTTGATGATCGCGCCGGTAACGCGGCCGTTCTCTTTTATGAGCTTGATGAAAGCTGTCTCGAACCGTATCTCCGCTCCGAGCTCGCGGGAGTACTCCGTCATGATCTTCGCGCCGGAGACACCGTCGGGCCATCTTGTCTTGTGGCCTGTCGGGAATTTGGTATAGGAACCCTTCTTGACCTCCATGTGATAGCCGCCCTGGAGCGTGAGGATAGCGCCTCCGCGCTCTTTGATAAGGTCGGCGTACCAGTCGACAGCCTCGCCGCTCTCGCGCGCCCATATATACAGGAGGCGCTGATCGACGTAGGCTGCGCCGTACATGACCATTTCGCGGACGATCTCATGGATATCGATGTTGTTGTTCTCGGCCTTCTGTATGCGGCTTCCGACAACGCCGATCTCTTTGCGAACAGGGGTGCATATCTTGTTGATCTCGATCAGAAGGGTCTTGACGCCCAGTTCCGCCGCGGTGGCGGTCGCAGTAAGTCCGGTAATGCCTGCTCCGACTACGAGAAGCTCGGTATCAAGAGTTTCCGTGATCTCAGATTCGGGGATCTCAGGCTCCTCCCCCAGCCATGCGGGTCTGTTTTCCATATCCAGCATAAGTATGCCCTCCGCAGTTTAGTATTTTTAATTAATATCTCTGTCCGTTTCCGCCGGAAAAGTGGATTATCGGACGGTCGATCTTTGTGATGGCAAATGGGCAGTGCGGCACGCCGGCGGGAACATAGATGATACAGCTGCGGGTAAGGGTCAGCGTCTCGCCGTCGAGCATGAACTCTACTGTTGCGTTGAGATTTGAAGGATCCTCGGGATCCGTCCCTATGAAGCCGATGAACTCGTCGAAATCATGGGTATGAGTCGGCGGGTTCCCGGCTCTCTCCTTGATGAACCATACTATCTCGAAATAGGGGGCACCGGGGATCTCGCTGGAATCGAGCCATACGATCTTCTTCATGATATCGGGCGGAGTCTCCTTGCCCGGCATCGAAGGACGTCCGTGGAATGACACGTTTGTTTCAAGATACCCCATTATTGCTTCCTCCCTGAGATGGAGACGGCGTCACTTTTTGACGCGCCACATGATCGTATTGTTTTCGAAGAAATACTCGACTTCGTTCCTGCCGTGCAGATATGTCAGATAGGATTTGAGCGTGTTCTGCGTAAGCATGTATATGACCATATTGGCAGTCTGGTTCGTGCGGTCCAGTATGTTTCTCGTCAGTGTCTCGAATGACACGGGCGTACCGCATATATCTCTGATAAGGTCCAACATGTCCAGCGTCTTCTGACGGTTGAGCGCTATCGTTTCTGTGAAATCATTGGGCATCGGCTCATGGGCGGGAATGAATTTCACGCCCTTCATGGAATCGAGCGTGTCGAAGGATTCAAGAGTCCTTCCGACATCGTACAGCGTCGGCAGTGCTCCCTTCTTGATCACAGCCGCCGCTGTCAGCGCATCGCCTATGAAACATACGTTGTCAGACGTCAGGATGCCGACATGGGAGAAAGAATGACCGTCAAGCGAAACCACGCTGAGTCCTTCCGGAAGCACAGAATCCCTGAGGCGTTCCGCCTTGCAGCTCTCGGATACGAAACCCGGCCAGAGCTCGGGCATCGGGTTTCCGCCGTACATGAACGCCGGGGAGATGATCTGCTCGGAAATGAACGCGCTCTCAGCGCCGGGCGCATAAACCGCGCACCCTGTCTCCTTCTTGAGCAGGGCGTTGCCGCCTGTATGATCCGCGTGCGAATGGGTGTTAATAATGAGCTCGAGCCTGAGGTTCATGCTCTTGAGATGTTTAAGGAGTGCCAGTCCCGCATGCTCATCGGCTCCGGTGTCGATGGCGCACGCAGAATCCTTGCCGAACACATAGATGCCCGCACGCGCGTAGCCTTCCATGTAAAACGTTCTTTTGCCTGCCTGAATAAGTTCGTACACTTGAGTTTTTCCTCCTTACCCGACGCAGATGAGTCCGCCGTCGTGGACAATGATAACGCCTGTGATCTGAGCGCCTGCCGGAGATGCCAGGAAGACGCTTAGCGCGCCGATCTCGATCGGCTCGCCGAAACGATGTAGCGGCATTCTGGACTCGACCTTTTCAAAAGCGTCCGGAGGCAGCAGCGCGTCGAGGTCGGAATGGGTCGGGCCCGGCGCTATCGCATTCACGCGGATACCGTAGTCGCCGAACTCTATAGCCAGAGAGCGCGTAAGGTTGTCCAGCGCTGCCTTGCAGGCATGATAAGCTATATTCGGGTTCGTCTTGGTGCCGGATACAGACTGTCCGCCTATAGACGAGATATTGATGATGCTTCCGCCCTTACCGCCCTTTACGATCATCGGCGCAAACTGGCTGATCATATATGCCGGCCCGAAGAAATCCACAGCGGAGATCTCGTTGTACACCTTCATATCCTCGTCTTCGAGGTATCTGATGCTGGCCGATATGCCGGCGTTGTTCACAAGGACGTCGAGTTTGTCGAATACCTTCTCCACTTCCGCTTTCGCAGCCTTGATGCTGTCCATGTCGGAGATATCCACCTTGAAGGCATATGTCTTGCCTTCATAGCAGGAAAGCTTTTCAGCTGCCGCCTTGCCGCTCTCTATATTGCGGCAGAGAATGGCGACATTCGCGCCGCCCTGGGCAAATGCCGTGGCGATGCCGAAACCGATCCCGCGGTTGCCGCCTGTAACGACCACATTCAGTCCTTTAACAGAAAAGGCTCCCTCCAGTGAAGTGATGGGGGGTGTTTTTATAACTGCCATTCTGATACGCTCCCTTCGTTGCGCGGAACCCCGCGCGATCATAATATACACATTTATTATAGACTATCCGTTATCTGTTGCGCAATACTTTTTCATGCTACGCCATGCTAAACACAGATACGAAAAGGCCTCCCCTGCTCTTTAATAAGAGCCGGGGAGGCCTGATTTGCGTCATGCTCAGACGCGTCCGATGTTGATGGATATGTCGTATGCCTGGCTTGTTGCGTTCGGGATGTTCTTCGGGGACACGCAGTCGCCGATCATGTAGAACTCGGGAGCGCAGAAGCGAAGGTCGAGAGCCTCGTCCTGAAGCGGTCTCTGGCCCACTGCATAGATGACGGTCTCAGCGTCGAAGAACACTTCGCTGCCGTCTTCCTTGACGCACTTGACGCCCTTCTCGGATATCTCTTTCGCAGTGGTCTTGAAGTTGAGGTCTATATCCCACTTCGGGATCTCATACTTGAGGGCTACGCCGTGCAGGATGTTGCCGCCGTCGTTGATGCTGTCGAGCATCTCGACTACGGTCACCTTGCGGCCGAGCATTGCCATATAGAGCGCCATCTCGATGCCGACGAGGCCGCCGCCGAGAACTACGCAGCTCTTTCCTACCTTTTCGGGGTTGATATATGCCTCTTCAGCTCCGATGACGTTCTTGCCGTCGATGCCCTGGATCGGGGGCTTGATCGGGCGCGCGCCCAGCGCGGCAATGATGACGTCGGGCCTTATCTCATCCGCGTATTCCTTGGTAACGGTCGTATTCATGCGGACGTCGATCGCAGCACGGGAGATGGCCTTGATCTGGTTCGATATGTACTGATCGAGCTTGCTCTTGAACGGCACGTTCTTCTCGCAGAGGATGGAACCGCCGAGAACGTCCTTCTTCTCGCAGAGGATGACCTCGTGTCCGTATTCGGCGCAGGTGATAGCAGCTTCCATACCGCCGATGCCGCCGCCGACTACGAGGACTTTCTTCCTCGGTGCCTGCTGGCGCATGTTGTAGAGCGTCTCATGCTCGTGTCCGCTCTCCGGGTTGACGGCGCAGTACTTGACGCCGTGTACCTGCTGGTTGGAGAAGCAGTTAAGGCAGCGCATGCAGACCTTTATCTCGTCTTCGCGTCCAGCGCGGATCTTATTCGGCAGATCGGGGTCGGCTATGAGGCTCCTGGCCATCTCGATGACGTCCGCCTGACCGGAGGCGATGATCTCCTCCATCTGAGCCGGATCGCCGAGAGCGCCTACGGTCGCCACGGGGATGCCTACATGCTTTTTGATCTCAGCCGCATATTTCACGTTGCAGCCGTCGCCGAGGAACATGCTCGGATGGGTGATCGTGAAGACTTCCTGTATCTCGTGAGTACCGACTGAGACGTGGAGAAGGTCGATGTAGTTCTCGATAGCCTTCGCGATCTCGACGCCTTCCTCGACGCCGTAGCCCTTGTCATAGCACTCGCTGCCGCTAATACGGACCTCGATCGGGAACTTGGGTCCGCACTTGCGCTTGATTCCCTCGCAGATGGCGATGAGCATTCTTGCACGGTTCTCTATGCTGCCGCCCCACCTGTCCTTGCGCTTGTTGAAGGTGGGAGATAGGAACTGATGGAGGCCCCAACCGTGGCCGGCATGGAGCATGACCATTCCATAGCCGGCGTTCTTGCAGAATACCGCGCCGTCGATGAATTTCTCGATCATGTTCTCGATCAGTTCCTCCGGCATCTCCTTTATGAGACGGCCGTCGAGCTCGCACTCGGAGGGGCCGTAGGCTTCGCCGGTGGAGGTGGCGCCGAAGATGGCGAGGTCGCGGTTGGAATACATGCCGTGGTGGGCAAGCTCCGCGGTGGCCACAGCGCCGTAGCGGGTGATCGCGAACGCAAGTTTGCCGATCGGGAGGAACGAAGCCGGGTTGTCAAGGCAGATCTGCTCGTCATTGCCGCGGCCGTACTTGGAATCGACGATGAATTCGCCTGTGGATACTGCGCCGCAGCCGCCCATGGCCTTACGTCTGAAATACTGGAACGCTTCCTCGGGATAGATGCTGTCGTGCGTCATGTTGCGGTAGCCGGTAGGCGCGCCGAACAGTCTGTTCCTGCACAGCTGGTTGCCGAGTCTCAGCGGCTCGAAAAGATGCGGATACTTGAATTCGCTCATTGTTTGACCTCCTGAATATGAGTAATCTTTCGTTACTGGTCGTAGTGTATAAGATTATAATCTCTCTGCCCGTTTCGGGCAATAGGCTTTTGCCGTTCTCCATGCATTTTTTGTGACACAGCGCCGGTTTTGTGTAAAAAGCTGGCCCCCCGCGCCCCGGATACCGGGTGCGGGGGGCCAATGTTCCGATCTGTTATGGATCAGATCCTGCCGATGTTTATCGAGATATCGTATGCCTGGCTCGTTGCGTTCGGTATGTTCTTCGGCGTCACGCAGTCGCCGATCATGTAGAACTCGGGAGCGCAGAAGCGAAGGTCGAGGGCTTCGTCCTGAAGCGGTCTCTGGCCGACCGCATAGATGACGGTCTCGGCGTCGAAGAACACTTCGCTGCCGTCTTCCTTGACGCACTTGACGCCCTTTTCGGTGATCTCCTTTGCCGTGGTCTTGAAGTTCATGTCGATCCCGTATCTTGCGATCTCGACCTTAAGGCCAAGGGTGTGGAGGATGTTGCCGCCGTCGTTGATGCTGTCGAGCATCTCGACTACGGTCACCTTGCGGCCCATCATGGCCATGTAGAGAGCGATCTCTATGCCGACGAGGCCGCCGCCGAGGACTACTGCGGTCTTGCCTACCTTGTCGGGAGTGATGTATGCTTCTTCGGCCCCGAGGACGTTCTTGCCGTCGATACCGGGGATCGGTGGCTTGATCGGGCGCGCGCCGAGAGCCGCGATGATGACGTCGGGCTTTATCTCATCCGCGTATTCCTTTGTGACCTCGGTGTTCATGCGAACGTCGATGGCTGCGCGGTGGACGGCTTTGATCTGGTTCGATATGTACTGATCCAGCTTGCTCTTGAACGGCACGTTCTTCTCGCAGAGGATGGAACCGCCGAGGACGTCCTTCTTCTCGCAGAGGATGACGTTATGTCCGTATTCGGCGCAGGTGAGCGCTGCTTCCATACCGCCGATGCCGCCGCCGACCACAAGGACTTTTTTCCTCGGCGCCTGCTGGCGCATGCTGTAGATAGTCTCATGCTCATGGCCGCTCTCCGGGTTGACGGCGCAGTACTTGACGCCGTGTACCTGCTGGTTGGAGAAGCAGTTGAGGCAGCGCATGCAGACCTTTATCTCGTCTTCCCTGCCTTCGCGGATCTTGTTCGGAAGGTCGGGGTCGGCTATGAGGCTCCTGGCCATCTCGATGACGTCCGCCTGACCGGAGGCGATGATCTCCTCCATCTGCTCTGGATCTCCGAGCGCGCCGATAGTGGCTACGGGGATCTTTACGTGTTTCTTTATCTCCGCCGCGTACTTCACGTTGCAGCCATCGCCGAGGAACATGCTCGGATGGGTCACCGTGAAGACTTCCTGGACCTCGTGGTTGCCGCAGGATACGTGTACCATGTCGATGTGGTCTTCGAGCACCTTAGCTATCTTGATGCCCTCGTCGATGCCGTATCCCTCGTCATAGCACTCGCTGCCGCTGATCCTGACCTCTATCGGGAACTTGGGACCGAGTTTGCGTTTGATGCCGTCGCAGATGGCGATGAGCATCCTGGCACGGTTCTCTATGTCAGGGCCGCCCCACTTGTCCTTGCGGGTATTGGTCTTCGGGGACAGGAACTGATGGAGGCCCCAGCCGTGGCCGGCGTGGACGAGTATCATCTGGAAACCGCAGTTTTTGGCGATGACCGCAGCCTTGACGAACTTCTCTATGGTCTCCTCTATCATCTCTTCGGGCATCGCCTTGATGAGGCGGCCGTTAAGATCCATCTCCACGGGACCGTAGGCCTCGCCCCTGGCGCTGGCGCCGAAGATCGCCAGTTCGCGGTTGGCGTACATGCCGGCGTGGGTCAGCTCCGCAGTCGGGACCGCGCCGTAGCGGGATATGGAGAACGCGAGCTTGCCGAGCGGGATCTGCGCGGCGGGATTGTCTATGCAGATCTGGTTGAGACTGCCGCGTCCGTACTGCGTGTCGACGATGAGCTCGCCGGTGGCGACGGAAGCGCAGCCGCCCATGGCCTTGCGCCTGTAATAGTAGAAGGCCTCCTCAGCATAGATGCTGTCGTGGGTCATGTTGCGGTAGCCGGTAGGCGCCGCGAACAGTCTGTTCCTGAAGAGCTGGTTGCCGAGCCTGAGCGGCTCAAACAGATGCGGATACTTGAATTCACTCATTTTTAATACTCCTTCTGTATAGCTGTCGTCTTACACTCTTCCTATGTTCAGCGCCACATCGTGCGCAACGCTCGTTGCAGCCGGGATGTTCTTGGATACGACGCAGTCTCCCACCATGTAGAATTCTGGCGCGCACGTCCGGAGCGCAAGGGCCTCCTCCTGCAGTGGTCTCTGGCCGACCGCGTAGATGACGTTGTCCGCTTCAAAGAATTGATCTCCGTCCTCCGCCTCGCATCTGACGCCCTTCTCGTTTATCTCCATTGCCTTCGTCTTGAAGTGGAGATCTATGCCGTATTTCCTGAGCTGGATGTTGAGCCCGATGATATGCAGCGGGTTGCCGCCGTCGTTTATCCTGTCCATCATCTCTACGACGGTGATCTTTTTGCCCATCATGGCGAGATAGAGCGCAATCTCGAGTCCCACGAGTCCGCCTCCCAGGACGACCGCCTTGTCTCCTACTGTCTCAGGATGGATATAAGCGTACTCGGCGCCGATAACGTTCTTGCCGTCTATGCCGGGTATCGGGGGCTTTATCGGGCGTGCGCCCATGGCTGCTATGATGACGTCCGGTCTGAGCGACTCCGCGTACTCGGGCGTGACCTCGGTGTTCAGGCGGACGTCGATAGCCGCTTTCCTCACCTTGTATTCCTGTCCGGCGAGGTACTCGTCGAGTTTATGCTTGAAGGGCACGTTCTTCTCGCAGCGGATGTTCCCGCCGAGTTCATCGTTCTTTTCGCAGAGGATGACCTCATGGCCGTTCCCCGCTGCGGTTATCGCGGCCTCCATACCGCCGATGCCGCCGCCCACGATGAGGACGCGTTTCTTTCTGCCGCTCTGACGGGGCTCCCACAGCGTTTCGTGTTCGTGGCCGCTCTCCGGGTTCACCGCGCAGTATTTGACGCCGTCGGACTGCTGGTGCGCGAAGCAGTTGAGGCAGCGGAGACATACGTTTATCTCCTTCTCCCTGCCCGTCCTTATCTTGTTGGGAAGATCCGGGTCCGCTATGAGGCTCCTCGCCAGTTCAACGACATCCGCCTTGCCGGACGCGATAATATCCTCCATCATCTCGGCTTCGCCGAGTGCGCCGATAGTCGCGACCGCGGTCTTTACATGGGGCTTTATGGCCGCCGCGAACCTGACGTTCGGTCCGTCGCCGATAAACATGCTCGGATGGGTTATGACGAAGGAATCCCTGACCTCGTGATTGCCCGCGGAGACGTGGATAAGATCCACGTGACCGTCGAGAAGCTTTGCGAATTTGATGCCTTCCTCTATATCGTAGCCGCCGTCGAAGCACTCGGAACCGCTGATACGTATCTCAATCGGGAATTTGGGGCCTACCGCCTTCCTGATGGCGTCGCAGGTGGCTATGGTTATCCTGGCGCGGTTCTCTATGTCAGGACCGCCCCACTTGTCTTTTCTGGTATTCGTCGTCGGAGACAGGAACTGGTGGAAGAACCAGCCGTGGCCGGCGTGGAGCATTATCATGCCGTAGCCCCAACGCTTGCCGTTCGCCGCAGCCTGGGCAAACTTCGCGATGGTCTGCTCGATCATCTCTTCGGTCATAGGCTTTATTATCCTGTCGCCCAGCTCCATCTCGACAGGTCCGTAGGCGTCGCCATAGGACTTGCCGTCGTTTATCGACGCGGAGCGTCGGTTCGCATACATGCCGCAGTGGGACAGTTCCAGCACGGGCACCGCGCCGTAGCGGGATATAGCGAACGCGAGCTTTCCCAGAGGAAGATCGACGCCCGGCCTGTCG
>JAEEGL010557704.1_pt1 | contig 14503 bp, 20 predicted proteins | sample 9134231 | NCBI WGS metagenome assembly JAEEGL01 (sample SAMN16246548, study PRJNA631951) | gut metagenome | biome: gut microbiome; feature: rumen; material: fiber-attached | host: Bos | place: Iran: Karaj | collected 2018-10
AAAAGTCGCAAAAGTGGAAAATATTATAGTTAAAAACTAAAAAATAGAAGATTATGTTTAAAAGAACTCTGGATCGGAATCGGTGTCACGGACCACAACAAAGTAATGCGGGTTTAACGACTCCATTACCCAAAAGGCTCGAAGAATGCGCAGTAATCTACGTTCGTTCATGTTCGAAACGTCAATTTCGAATGTGTTATGCCCTGGAAGGTTGGCTTCTGTCGGAAGAGGAATATTCAAGATTTTGCAATACGACAGTAGGTCGCTGCTATATTGATCTCTTTGGCTATCGTCCTTATAGCCGAGAACATGTACTCGAATTAATAAACTCATAAGCGTAAAAATTGATTCTGGGGCAAAGATACAGAAAAGTGTTGGAAATAGAGAATAATTACAGTTAAAAATAAAGGATTATGTTACAGAAGGAATTTGAAGAAAGAACGAAGCTCAGCATGACTAAGGAAGAGTTCAACGGAGTGAATGCGCTGTATATGGCGTGTGGTGATGACATCGATAAGGATGTGTTCTGCAAGTTGTATATAAGCTTTGATGGACGCCTGGAGCTGCTGCACAAAATTGAGCGTAATTACCAGCAGGCCAAGGAGGAGATAGCGGAAAAGAAGCTGCTACTGGACGAGGCACTGGAGATTAAGAATGATGTGGCTGATACTATTGTCCAGGTAGAACGAGATGTGCTTGAAGGAGAAGACAGGATTGACTGTGCAAGCAAACTGGACCGTCTGGCCTTCTGGCTGGTAGGTAAGAAGGGTGTTATCACACGCAAGGTTAAGCAGAATATACAGCTCACCAGCGACGAAGTGGATTATGTAATAGGTAATTTAAAGTAAGGAGGATGTGATTATGAATATTGAAGATAGAAGAATTAAGGTTAATGGGGATTTGCTTAGAAAGATAGCAAAGACGTTCAAGGTATCGGAGGTGACTGTACGCAGTGCGCTGAGATACGACCAAGAGAAGGGACAGACAGAGAAGGCAAAGCGTATTAGAATGATGGCCTTGCAGAACGGTGGCATTCCATCTATCTGCCTGCCTGAGTGTGAAACCATCCACGATGCCAATGGTATGATGCGCCAGCGATTCAATAACGGCGCCACTATCGAGGTGGATAAGAACACTGGCGACGCCAAGTGGTTTGATAAGAAGGGTATCAAGAGGGGTGAAGAAAAGAACATCAGCGTTACCCGCCTGTATGTGATGCAGGAGCAGGCGGCAGCCTTTTAATCAGTAACTAATCAAGAGAACTATGTTAGAGTATTACGGCAATGTGGCTTGTGTGAGCTATTCGGACCTTGTGGATAACGGCATTATGTCGCCGGCCAACTACAAGCAGCTGGTTCATCGTGGTAAGATGACAGTTGTAAGGAAGGCCGGGGGTAGTGGTAATTGCGCCCTTGTTGCCGTAGATTCGCTGCCCGATAAGTTCAAGGCAGAGGTAAAGAAGATCTATCCTGAAGGCAACCGCACACGCCTGATGGAATGGGTAAAGAAGAACTACGAGCGCGATGCACAGGCCTACTCATTCTTCTTTGACAAGCGGAATACAGGCGTAGAGTTGCCAGCCGACAAGGTGAAGGAATATACCATCAATGCCAGCGTACTGAACTGCTGCATCAGGCTCTACGACAGAGCTGCTATGTGTCAGAAAATGTTCGGTTGCCGCTACAACTGGGATGAGATGGCTGCCTCGATAGAGAGTCTACGTGAGCTGTACGGACACACCCTGCCAGCCTCGACGATGCGATTCAGAAAGAAGGTGGCCGAGTATAAGCGCGAGGGCTACAGCTGCCTGATTAGTGGAAAGTTCGGTAACCAGTCAGCACGTAAGGTTGACTTCAAGACGGAGCGTGTTATCTTAGGTATCGCCATACTGCCTAACAAGCCTTTCAATACAAGCGTGGCAGAGATGTATAACCAGTTCGTGTGTGGAGAGCTTGACGTATGGGATCCAGAGACTGGCGAGATGTTCAATCCTGACGATTTTATGGATAAAAACGGTGAACCAAGAGCCTTGAGTGAGACAACTATCAATAATTACCTGAACTCACCGAAGAACCGGGTGCTGATAGATAATGCACAGAAGAGCTGGGTGTCGTTTATGCACGAGAATGCACCACACGTACATAGGCATGCACCTGATTTCTCGTTCTCGAAGATATCGTTTGACGACCGCGACCTGCCACGTAAGCTGAAAGACACCAAGCAGCGTCCCAAGGCTTACTATGCTTACGATGTGGCCAGTCAGTGTGTGGTGGGCTATGCCTACAATCGCTACAAGAACACCGACCTGGTTGTTGACTGCTTCCGTTCGTTGTTCGTGCTGATAGAGCGCAATGGCTGGGGATGCCCCGCACAGGTAGAGGTGGAGAACCACCTGATGAGCCAGTGGCGCGACTCGTTCCTGAAGGCGGGCGTGATGTTCCCGTTCGTGCGCTTCTGTGCCCCTCAGAACTCACAGGAGAAATATGCAGAGCAGATGAACGGCGCCAAGAAAAAGAGCGTGGAGCACAAGAATCACTTAGGTATCGGTCGTTTCTATGCCAAGGACCGCCACTACAGGACTGAAGCCAAGAAGGTGTTTGACGAATTGAACGATACCTATGAGGATAAGGAGTACTACAGCTGGGAGCAGCTGATAGCCGAGGATATGGCCGACGTTGAGCAGTTCAACAATACGCTGCACCCCAACCAGAAGAAATACAAAGGAATGACCCGCTGGCAGGTTTTGGTGCAGAATATGAATCCAACCTTGCAACCTCTGGATAAGGCGCTTTGGGCAAGATACATCGGTGATCACGTTTCAACTTCGATTCGCAGAAACAGCTACTGTAGAGTACATGGCTGCGATTGGTGGCTGAGTCAGACTGAGGTAATAGAGAAGCTGGCACCTAACGATATGAAGGTGGAAGCCTACTATCTGACCAACGAGCAAGGTGAGGCCACGGACGTATGGATTTATCAGAACGACATGATGATTGATAAGCTTCAGAACGTGGGTACATTCAATACTGCAGATGCAGAGCAGACGGATGAGGACCGTGTCATCTTCACAGAGCAACAGAAGAAAATCGCTCACTTCAACAAGTACGTGAAGGAGAACGCGATTACACGTGTGGGAGTGATGGAAAAGGCTACTATGGTACAACAGGCTCCAGAACCGGAGGAGGAAATGACAGACTACATGGTTGAGCTGGAAGATATGCAGACGGAAACAACCTATCAATATAAAGATGAGAATGATGCAATAATGGATTTATAGGCCCTGGGAAGCCCCGCCCGTGAGGATTAGGAATTAAAAGCCTCGGATATCCTCGGACAGCAGTGAGATCTGACTTGGCCCAGACTCGAATAACATCGGAACCTGCACGGGCACGATTTTTTAAACAACATTTAAATACAGTTACAATGGAAATTACAAACGAGATTAAAAAACGGATTATGACGGCTATAGCCGACAACCGCGTGAACTATCCGAGCGACAGTAAGCATGCCGCAAGTCTTGGAATCAGCGCTGCTGTGTACAGTCAGTTGAAGCAAGGCCAGACCGTTAAGGTATTGAGCGAAGCTAACTGGATTCAGATGGCTCGCAGACTGGGTGTAGAGCTTCGTCCTGGCATGGATTGGAAAACGGCTAAGACGGCAACGTTCAAGTACATCTGGGCACAGCTGACTATGTGCCAGAAATCCAGCCTGAGCGCTATCATGTGTGATGTACCTAACATCGGAAAAACGTTCACTGCCCGTGAATACGTGAAAGGCCACAGGAACGCTATCTATGTAGATTGTAGCCAAGTGAAGACCAAGCGCGCGTTGGTAAGGAAGATAGCCAAGGAGTTTGGCGTTGGTACCAACGGAACGTTCGGCGATGTATATGAGGACCTTGTGTTCTACATCCGTACTGTTGACCAGCCCCTCATCGTTCTGGATGAAGCAGGCGACTTGGCTTATGAGGCATTTCTGGAACTGAAAGCCCTGTGGAATGCAACAGAGCGCTGCTGTGCCTGGTATATGATGGGAGCCGACGGATTGAAAGCTAAGATAGAGCGAAATGTGAAGGGTGAGAAAGTAGGTTTTGCCGAAATGTTGAGCCGTTATGGTGACCGATATTGCAGAGTAACCCCTGACACAGAGAAAGATCGCATTGTATTTTTGCGGGAACAGGCCCGTATAGTTGCAGAGGCAAACGCTCCAGAAGGTTCGGATGTGCAAGAGATAGTTTTGAAAACAGGCGGTGCGCTGCGCCGTGTATATACTGAAATTGAGAAAGTGAAAGCAAGAGCATGAGTAAGCGAGCATATACCATCGAGAACATCGAAGCCATTAAGTATGAGCGCTTTGACTGGGAGTCGAAATGGGCAGAGCCCTTCGGTAATCCTGCAGTCGATAGCTCGTGGTTCATTCTCGGCCCATCAGCCAGTGGTAAGAGTTCGTTCGTAATGCAGCTTGGACGTAAGCTGTGCAGCTATGGTTCAACTCTCTATGTAAGCTACGAGGAGGGTGTAAGAATGGAGTTCCAACGCCGACTGAAATATTTACGCATGAACGAAGTAAAAGGCCACTTCTCAGTGATTATAGATGATAGCTACGAGGAACTGATGGAACGCCTGAGCAGGCCAAAATCGGCCAAGTTCGTTATCGTTGACTCGTTCCAGTATAGCGGCTGGAGCTATGAGCAGGCCAAGAATCTGGTAGACAGTTTCCCTAAGAAGGGCTTCGTCTTCGTAAGCCAGGAGTATAAGGGCCAGCCATTGGGTAAGGCAGCCATCAGACTCCGCTATATGGCCGACATGAAGATAAGAGTGGCTGGTTATAAGGCTTATTGCCAAGGTCGAGCAGCTGGCGCACCTGGTAGCTTTTTCACGGTATGGGAAGAAGGCGTATTAATGACATCAAACAATCTGTAGGTATGAGTAGAACGAGACAAATGATAGAACTATTTGCCCCTGCGGTGCTCAGGGAGAACAGGCCGGAGCGATTCACGGTAAAGGGCTTTACTTGCCCAGAGTGCCACGGCAACGGCTGGAACTTGCGGCAGACTTTTGACGATGCCGATGTAGAATCACGCGGATGGGGAAAAGAGGTTTGCCCCGTATGCGGCGGTACTGGAGAGATTGATGCGGAGGTTACTGTTAATTGGAAAACAAGAAAAGGAGGTGCAGGATGAAAAAGGAACAGATAAAGGAGTGCTGCTACGATTTGGGCAATGTGCCATACGAGATTCCAGACAACTATGGCGAGGGCATTGTTGGCAAAGAGTATTATACTGTCAAAGGTGAAAGGCCGCGAGAGGTAAAACTGGAAATAACTTCTTTTCGTGGCGTTGCATGTGATGCCGTACATTATTACGGCACATTAAAAGTGTCTGGTGCCCGTATCGCGAAAGAGGGTCACAAGGGCTTTTTCTGCGGTTATTTGGGTGAAGACACCCCATTGTTTAAGGACGTCAGCATTGTTATAGAACTCTGGCGATATGTTACTGACGAGGAACATAAGACCGCCCCACACCGTTACGAAGAAGATATGAAAGTGACAAACGGGTGGTATGATAAATCCTCCATTAAGAAATTTGCTAAGGAGGTCTTTAAGGCGCGTTTTATTGGGGACTGGAAATTGGTAATAAAGGATTACACCGTATAAAAGCAATGAGAAAGAAAGTATATATCAGTGGAAAGATTGGCGAGGATGAAGTTCTGAGCAAGGAGACCCGCCAGAAGTTTGCTCAGGCAGAGGCCAAAATGAGAATGTTGGGCTACGACGTTTTCAATCCCACCACAAGCGGATTAGGTGAAGAGGCCATGCGCAGGGCAAAGGCTAACGGCACGACGTTCTATAAGGAAATCTTGCTACTCGATTTGGAGCAGGAGAAACAGTGCGATGCCATCTACTTCTTGTCTGATTACACCAGTTCGCCAGGCGCCCGCGTGGAGTTTGATTACGCTCAGGCAATAGGACTTGAAATCAAGTTTGCAGACAGAAACCATGCATGGTGTTACCTGAGCTGGAGATATGGAGAAATGACCGGCCATGTGAGCACCCCTAAAGCGAGACAGGAATATATCGACGCAAACATCAACAATGTCTGGATCCCGTAATAAAGAAATACGACTATGACACAGGAAGTAACGAATTTCGCACGGTTCTATCTGATGTTCAACAAGCTCGACCATCAGGGTGATAAGGAGGGCATGAAGTGTGATCTGGTTCGCCAAGCTACTAATGGCAGAACAGAGAGTCTGCGTGAGGTGACACGGAGCGAATACGAAGAGCTCTGCCGTATGCTGGAGAAGACAACCCGTGAGAATGTGATTAACGAGTCTGTCAAGAATGCTATCATAGCCGAGCGGAAACGCCAGCGCAGTATCGCCTTGCACATGATGCAGGTGATGGGTGTGGACACCACGGACTGGAACCGCATCAACGCTTTATGCCAGGACCCGCGCATTGCAGGCAAACTGTTTGCCCAGCTGACAGCTGAAGAACTGGCAGCGATGACCAAGCGCCTGCGTATCATCTACCGCAAAGGCGGCTTTAAAACCCTTGATGAAGGCGAACCAAAGGCGACGATTATCAAGATGTATTAACTTATAAAAAATTGTATTTATGGCAACAAGACAGAAAAAGACAGTGATTCAGGGCGTGACCCGTGAGGCCGCCGACCATGCATTTGCCGACTATGCAAAGGCTGATGCACGTATCAGTAAAATCAATGCAGAGATTGAACTGCAGTGTGCTAAGATCAGAGAGAAGCACCAGGCAGAACTGACCACACTTACAACAGAACGTGACCAGGCTTTCGACACCCTTCAGGCGTTCGCTACTGAGAACCAGGCAGAACTGTTCTCAAAGAAAAAGAGCCTCGATATGGCTCATGGCACCATCGGATTCAGAACGGGCACACCGAAGCTGAAGACTTTGAAGGGTTTCACGTGGGCTTCGGCTTTGGAACTGGTAAAATCGTTCCTACCCAGTGGTTATATTCGTACCAGCGAGGAGGTGGCCAAGGATAAGCTACTGGCCGATCGCGATATGGAGGAAATAGCCGTATTCGACCAAGGTGAGAGCCACATTGTAACCATGAAGGATGCTATGACCAAGTGTGGTATCCAAGTCGTTCAGGAAGAGACCTTCTATGTAGAACCAAAGAAAGAGGAGGCTGACGCATGAAGAAGAAAGTGAGAAAAGCCCCGAAGATAACCCTGTGCCATGAGTGTAATGGCACGGGGCTCATCGCAAGCAGCGGCGAGAAGCCCGTGGTTTGTCCGCAATGCGAAGGCAGCGGGCGTGTAACGGTGAGTGGAACAATGTTATTGGATATCAAAGCGTATAAGCCAAAACAATAGGTATGAAGAAACGGGGCAGGAATAAGGATTTGATTAAGAAGCGTAACGAGGCGCTTTGTCGTCGCTGGGTCTATTGGACGGAGACCCAGCGATTGAGGTATGATGATGCACTGCGTGTGCTGTCTGAACAGGAGTTCTTTATTTCCGAAGAGCGTATCATGGCCGTTATCCGTGAAGAAAGTCACAGGATAGACGCCATCGTGAAGCGTGGTGTGCCCCGTGTGAAGAAACCGAAACTGACCGTGAAGCAACTGGAGCTGTTTGCCGACTCCATGCCTCAGGGTGAATGATAATATGGTGTAAATATAGTAAATAACACGAAAAAATCCGCAACTGGTTTGGAAGTTGCGGATTTTTTCTTTGTCTATAACATAGCGGACATGTCCTTGTATTCAAACTGGTATATCTGCTCGTACACCTTGATGTTGTGGGCGATAGTGTAATCCTGTGACTTGATGCGGCTCAGTGGCCCCATGTCCTTAACGAAGCGCTGTATCTGGAGAGCCTTGTATAGCTTCCGGGCCATCTGTTGGCGTTCGGTGATGGCATCCTCCTGGGTGCTGCCTATATGGGTGTCGTCGTAACAGTCGATAGCCAGGCGTACGGTGAGCGTAACGGTACCCTCTTGAGCTCCAGAATAGCCGAGGTCTTTCCAGTCGCCTGTCATATCGCCAACAAGCACACAGGGGAAGGTGACGGGATAGGTGTCATCTTGGGTTTCCAACTGGCCGTAGTACTCATCAACAAGTGTGAGTTCCGGCATTGCTGCAGCTATATGCTGCATGATCTTTAATAACAGTTCATCCATTGTTTATAATCTTTTCTAATTCGCTTTCTATTTTCTGATGTATCTTATCATCAAGTTCCTTGCTTTCGCCCAGGAACTGGCGTTGAGGGATGGTAATGGCTACCCGCTTGGGGAGTGCCAGCGACTTCTTTCCCTTGCCTGTGTTCTTACGCTTCCTCTGTTGGTAAATCGTGCCGCCCCAGTTATGGATAGGTGCGTATATCAGATCGCTACGCACCACGACACTGCCATCGCTGGGTATGTACTTGATGCTGCCAAAGAGGTGTTTGCGGCTGGAGAGTAAGGTACCGTAGTTGTCGGTAGCTCTTTTTGAGCCAGACAGCTGTCGCCTGGCGGGTTGCCAGGGGTGCAGGCCACCGTTCACGAAGCCTCCTTTGCGGAAGTTTTCTTTGAAGTGGTCTGTGGCAATCCTGCCCACTTTGATGGGTAGTGTCCGCTTCATAGCGTGCCCAATCTCACGCTGCTTGGCCTCCAGTCCCTTTATAAATTGTGGTAAATCCATATTTTTTTCGCCATTTTATTTGTTTATTTGAAAATTATTCGTATATTTGCAGCAGAAATAGTCTTGATTCTATGTTGGATTGTATTTCCAGCCGTGATATCGGGGCTATTTTTCTTTTAATCCAATCAGTACATTTGGACTGTCTGATATACTATAGAGTATAGTATTTCCATCTTGATACTCCTTGATGAGAATCCAACTTTTGTCGTTTTTGATTTCAACCTCGAAGATGTGGACGAATTTTGTTCCAGGTTTAGTGGAAATATCGTCTTTCTTGCCGAGGTACTTTGCCTCCCTGAGAATTTCGTCTATAGACAGTATAAGCCTGTTTTTCTCTGCATAGTGTATATGCGGTTGGTTAGTCCATTCGTCAATACTTCTTCTGGAGATTTTAATACCATCTTTGAACTCAGGATGCGTCAAGGTGGTTCCTTGCAGGCTTCTACGCGCCTCTTTCTTTATCTCATGAAACTCGGCCTTCCCCACCGCTTTTTCCACAGCCAGCTTTGCTCCCTCATACGCATGGCTGACATAGGGATGGTTGTCACTGAAAAGTTTGGCATCCTTGCCAGGATTGTTGTCGAGGCCTCGATGGGGATTATCGTTGTCTGTATCGACGGGAACTTTCGTCGGTGGTTCGTCGGTACTGGTGAGGTCGCACTTGCAGTTCCAGCGGTCGCCGGGGCGGTGCTGGTTCCAGAACGGGTGATCGATGGGGAGGATAGTTCCCCAGAACGGGCGGTGATCCTCTCCAGGGGTAAGCGAGGTGGATGGCAGCCACTTGAGGTTAGGCAGCACGTCGCGCTCACGCTCGAACTGTTTCCAGTCGGCCGCCTGGCGTGCACGGATAACGGCGGTATCGTATTCTGTGCGGAGCCATGCACCACACTGATGGCTGGCGATGCTTTGAACATCGTTTTTCCACTGTTTAAACGGCTTTAAATCGCCATTCTCATCCAACAGTTGTGCCGCCATGTCATTCTGTAGGCGGTGCGTCTTGAATGCGGCGAAGACGGCGTTGTTATGACGGATGGCCGCACGGAAATCATCATCGGGATCGACGGACTTTGCGAAGCCCTCATCAGCAGCAGTATTGAGCATTTTCGTGAACTCACGAAAAAGGTGTGCCTCGATATCGGTCATCGGGTGGAACTTGCGGGAATAGATATTCTTCAAAGCCGCTTCCAGTACCGACTTATCGAAGGCGAAGCCAGCAGCTACGCCATCTGCAGCTGCACGGAATCCATAGAGGTCATTGACTACCAGTCTAAACGAGCCCCGAGGTCTGTCGGGGCGAATCCGAAAAAATTGCTCAGCTGGTTCCAGAACTTGGTACCGAACTTGGCTTTTGGCTTTATCTGTTTTCCTTGCTGGTTTTGAATGCCTGGATCGTCATTCTCTTCGTTATCCAGGTCTTCGTCATTCTGTGGCATTTGGGAAGAAAGATACGTCTTGATGCGTTCCTCCTGCTCCTTCTTACGCTTGTCGTAATCCTTGGGTTTCTCAATGCCAAAAGTTTCGTAGAGATAATCATCCGATACGGGTAGGCCGAAGTTCGTCTGTGCCTGTACGAGAATATTCATCTTGGCTGTCAGATCAACCTTCTTCGGTTCTGGATAGATGAACTGGCCGCCATCGGTATTGATCCCCATGGCATGGAAGATATCTGTCATATAGTAGTTGAGCACATTCAGTACATAGCGCTTATCGGCGTTCAACTTCGACTGCTCGACGTTCTGGTGTACCTTACCCAAAGCTTCGGAACCTGTGTTTTCGGCTTCGGTGGTAAGGGTGTTGCCCAGGAAGAGCTTGGATATCTCCTTATCGCAACGGTCGCTGAACTTGTCGTAGGTATCGGCAGAACCAGTCTTATTGCCAGCCTCCTTCAGCTCCAGGCTCACATCCTTGGGATGGATGTAACAAGCCAAGGCGCCGGAATCCTGAGCGTCGCGGATGACACGTGAACGGGCTTCGTCGTCGCCAGTCTCGTAAGTATAATCACGGATAGGCATTCCGAATATCTCGTTGAACTGTGCCCAGTCGGCCGTGTTGTTACGCTTGTAGATAACCCAGAAAGCAGCCTTGGCCAACATACCCAGACTGCGGGGCTTGCCCACGAAAAGCATATTGGGGTATTCCTCCCAAGGTGTGCCGTTCATCTCGCCCTGCTGATGGAGGATGTAATGACGGACCGTATCGACGTGCTTACGGGGAATGAGGTCGTAGTTGATCCAGCCGTCCTCGTCGCGGTAGAACTGGAATAAAGAGAATCCGTACAACTGTGCATCGAAGATATCACCAACCAGATCATAGAACCATGGCGAATGTATCTGTTGCTCGATACTCTCATCAGGCACACCGTTGCGGACAAAGGAAATCTTTGCCTCCAGCAGCGCATCGCGGCGGTGCTCGATAGAGGAAGTCAGGTGGGAATCCAACTGTACGTCATCATAGAGGTCATACAGCTTGACACGCTGGTAGTAATCGATATTCTCAGCATCGCGGATAGCCCGCATATAGTCAGAGATATCGAGTCCGAACTTGCGTGGTTGGGTAAGTATGATGGTAGCGGGCTGCGTCTGCCCAGGATTGGGACGCAGGCCACTGGTTGTGATACGCTTGTTTCTGTTTTTTGTATTCTTGGTACTCATAGTTACAGATGATTATGTCGTTTGGGGTTACTGATAATACGGGTTGAGTCGTGGGCAATCTGCTTGTCTTCCGGAAGCAGCGGAGCCCCGTCGATCGTGACGTCACCCTTGTTGACCTGGCGCAGCCATTCAACAGCGCGGTCGTAGCGGTCCTGGCGAACCTGTGAGAGCTTCTGCGGGTTGTGGATGCAGAAGATGTGATAGATGGCGATATCGATGGCCATCATCAGTACCAGCTGATTGCGGGCATTCCCCTCGGCGGAGAAAATGGCGTCACAATCATAGCGTCCGGAAAGATAGGAACGCATCTCAGCGATGGCCCTGTCCTCGCAAATCTCAATGATGGTACTGTCTTCGCGGGTCAGCGAATCCAGAATCTCGCGGTGGATGCTGGCATCATAGTCGGATAGATTGATAAACGTGCTCATAATTACATTCTATGTCTGTTATTCTTTTTTAATTCCTCTGTCTTGATCTTGACGGGCGGCTCTGTACTTGCCCTCAGATTGTTCAGAATGCGGTTACCGCCCTCCACACAGTCGGGACCATCGGCCGGGTACTTCAGGCGCATGGTGAACAGCAGGAACTGCTCCTCCAGTCGCATCATATCAGGATCGTCCTTCAGTTGCTCGTTCAGAATCAGGTTGCCCTCGCGGTTCATCGGTTCCAGGTTCGCCTCGATACGGGTTGCCTTGTCGGTCTTCTTCTCCTCGTCACCGCGGATATAGAGGTCAACGCCAGTCTTCTTCCGCATATCCCTTACCTTTGGCTGGAACACCTGAAGGAAGAAAGGATCCTGTAGTGAGTTATTCTCCATGTAGCAATAGAGGTTCGTGCGCCCGCCCACGTATTGCGCGAGATCGAAGTACCACTGGATGAACTCTGCACTGGTGCAGCGGTCGAGCTTGGGCTTGATGACGTACAGCTTGCCGTTCATCTTTCCCATTAGGATGGCAGACTTCGTGGAGTTCTGCTTGTTGCGCTTCTCTGACTGTGACGGGTCGCCATAGATAACCAGAAACTTGAACTTGCTGAGTGGCGGTATCTTGCCGTAGGTAACACTCTTGAACACCTCGCCCTCCGATATCGGGTTGTTGAAATACTCGCCTTGCGCTGACTTGGTTGATATCTTCGACAATGTGCGGTCGATATGCTCCTCCGTATTCTTCTCCGGCCACGTAGAATGTCCCTCCTTATCACGGATGTTGATAATATCCCAGTGGTCGGCCTTAGCTCCAGCTCGCATCACGCAACAGTCCTTGGCAATCAGGTTGCCACAGAAGATGACCAGCAGCGGCTCAGACACGGAACGTGTTGGATATAACGACCGCTCCCACCAGTCCCATCTCTTATTGATGGTATCTGGGTTTCGGCAATCCTCATCAGTGTCGAAGTCATCTACCAGCAGGCAGTCGGGGCGTACAGCTTCATTCCTGGTACCACGTGGCGACTGTCCGGCACCGATGGCACGGAAGGATGCCCCGCATTTCAGGATGAATTCCGATTCAGTCCAACTGCCGAGCGTCTGCTGATCTCCATAGAACTGCTTGATACGCTGGTTTGCCTCGAAATTGGCGCGATAAGAATCAAGGAGGCGCACGGCATTGTCGAAACTGTTGGATGTCATGATGATATTCTTCTTACGTCCCGTCAGTACCAGATAGGACACAATGAACATGACTATCGTGGATTTTGCCAACTCACGTGACCAAGACAGTACCTCAAACCATTCATCGTGATCCAATATACGTTTGATAGCGCGTTTGTGAAAAGGAGCAAACGGATATTTTGCATATCCAGGATAGAAGAATTGAATCCACTCTATCGGATGCGCCTCCAGATATAAACGATGCTTTTCAATGTCGGCCTGTGACATTGAAAGGTCAACCGGTGTTGAACGGAATATATTCTCCTTATACTCATCCCACGCGCGTACGGCGTCACGATCCTGCTGCCTCATAACTTACTTTTGATAAATGCGTCTGCCAGGCGAGTGATGTCTTTGGCCTTTTCAAGGTCTGCCGGACGGACGAAGTTAATAAACTGTGTGAGTACGCTGATAGTGTCGGCTATGCCCGCATCCGTCTCCATCTTCCTGATGGCCGACGACAGTTTTACCAGTGTGTCGGCCTCGCTGACGGAGGCGAAGCGCTCCCCATCGGGACGTGACTCGATGGCACGGTTAATCTCGGCGACTTGACGGTAAAGGTTGGCAATCTGCTGCTCACGGGTAATCGTGAGGCCTGCTTTGTGTTCCTCCCATTTGCCGTCGCGGATCCACTTGTTTACACTTGCACGGGAGACACCGACACGGTCGGCAATCTCCTGCTGGGTCAGGTTCTCTTTCAGATAGAGCGTCTGGGCCCATGATTTCTTTTGCTGGGTTGTTAATTCTGCCATATATTCAATCTTTTAGCTGCGATGTATATCGCAGCATACAAAACGTATTTTCTGGTGCAAAGTTGGCAAAAAATGCAGACTTGTGCAAATCGCTGTCGCATGATGGTAATTTTAGATGACATGATAACGTCCTAAAATGTTATCATAAAAAGGGGATTTGCAAGATACAGAAAAATGTATTTTCTTTGCACAAAAAATCAACGAGCAGATGAAAACAAAGTTCTTCAACAGACTGGTACCCGGCGAAGGGAAGTGCACCATCTACCTTTATGGCGAGATTGGTGACGGACATCCCGTAAACAGCGCCGACATTGTATTAGATATAGCTAATGCCGCCCGCGAGTATGGGCGTATAGATATACGTATTAACAGCGTCGGTGGCGATGTGTATTCGGGCATCGCCATCTTTAATTCCATCATCCAGAGCAAAGCCGACATACATCTATATATAGACGGTCTGGCCGCAAGCATGGCCAGTGTCATCGCCCTTTGCGGAAAACCCGTTGAGATGAGCCGCTATGCCCGTCTGATGATACATAGCGTACGTGGCGGATTCTATGGCACAGCCTCTGAGATGGAGGAATGCGCCCACGAAATCCTAAGCCTTGAAGATACGCTCTGCGGGATGTACGCCAAGAAAGCGGGCATGACGCATGAGGAATTCAAAGCAGCCTATTTCGACGGTAAGGATCACTGGCTGACCGCAACGGAAGCCGTAGAAAAGGGCTTTGTGGATGGCGTATATGACACTGATTCTGTTTCCGAGGATTCTACTCCAGAGCAG
>JAEEGL011725167.1_pt1 | contig 14503 bp, 9 predicted proteins | sample 9134231 | NCBI WGS metagenome assembly JAEEGL01 (sample SAMN16246548, study PRJNA631951) | gut metagenome | biome: gut microbiome; feature: rumen; material: fiber-attached | host: Bos | place: Iran: Karaj | collected 2018-10
AACAAACAACTCTTGAATCAGGATTTGCGATGGATGCACCAATTGCGACAGGAAGACCAAAGCCCATTGTCCCAAGAGAACCAGAAGTCAGGAAGGAACGAGGTCTTTCTACAGGATAATACTGAGCTGCCCACATCTGATGCTGACCTACATCAGTGGTAGCAATAAGTTTTTCTTCCGGAATACCGCACTCTTTTGCGTAAGAAGGAATCTTAGCAATTATATCTCTAGGATTTGCCAGTTTTTCCCCTTTTGGACGGCCACAAGCTACAGAAGTATTTTCTTCTTTTACTTTGATGATTTTTTTGAGCCAGGCCTCCGGTGCAGTAACCTTCTGTTCTGAAATTAACTGTGTTAAAACCGGGAAAACTGATTCAACATCAGCAACAATCGAAATGTTTGCAGAAAGGATTTTATCAACCTCAGCGGCATCAATATCAATATGAACAATTTTTGCATTTGGGCAGAACTGACTTACAAGGCCAGTCGCACGGTCATCAAAACGAACCCCGGCTGCAATAACAAGATCACTGTCATGAATAGCAAGATTTGCTGCATAATTTCCGTGCATACCCAGCATTCCAATAAAGTTTGGCATGCTTTCTGGAAGACAGCCCAGCCCCATCAAACTTGTTACCAGAGGTAATGAATAAGCCTGAACAAAAGTCTTTACCCCAGCGGCAGCTTCTTCTGAATTACATCCGCCGCCACAGTACAAAACAGGTCTTTTTGCATTTTTAAGAGCTTCTATAATTTCTGTAAGTTTTTCACCGTATTCTGCAATTGGGGTGTGAAAACGAATATCATGTACACGAACAGCTTCAATATCTGGCCAGGCGTCGAATTCACATTCCTTAAGCTGAACATCACGAGGAACATCAATTAAAACTGGCCCCGGACGTCCATTCTGGGCAATTTCAAAAGCTTCTGGAATTGCTGTCAACAATTCTTCTGGACTTTTTACCATCATAGAGTGCTTTGTAATTGGGAAAGAAAGTCCGAAAGTATCAGCTTCCTGAAAAGCATCTGTACCAATTAAAGAAGTATTAACCTGACCGGTGATTGCAATAATTGGGATTGAGTCGGCACGGGCATCTGCAATTGAAGTAAGAAGATTCATAGCTCCAGGTCCAGATGTTGCCATACAAACTGCAACTTTTCCAGTTGAACGGGTAATTCCCTGAGCAATAAATCCGGCTGCCTGTTCCTGGCGCACAAGGACGTGGCGGATTGAAGAACGGTTTAATTCATCATACAAAGGTAAAATTGAACCTCCAGGAATTCCAGCTACGGTTTTAATCCCATACATTTCCAACAATTTAACAATAATCTGTGCGCCTGTTTGTTTCATAAAAACTCCAAAAAATTAAATTTTTCAAAAAAAAAGCTCCCCTTTTACCGGAGAGCTTCTTTGATTTATATTTCTGTTTCTAAATCACAAATATATAACTTTCACTCTTCGGTTATCTATTAACCACTGGGACGAGAACAGTTACAATTTTGACTAGAAAATTAAGTTTCATTAGTAAACTTTTACTATGTTTAATTTATAATGTCAAGATTGAGATTTACACCAAACAAGTCTATAATTTAAGCAACAAAAAAACAAACGAGGGTCTTATGAAAAAATCAAATCTCTATAAGACAGTGTTCTTCACATCTGCACTTATGTCTATTCTGACACTAACAGGCTGTCCTAATCCGGCAAATATCCCCACAGGACTAACAAATGTTACAGAAGAAGAACCAACAACTGTTACTGAAGAAGAACCAACAACTGTTACAGTAGAAGAATCAACAAACGAACAGAATATTATTGTAGACCAGCAGTATGATTTATCTGCAAAAACAGGCAAAAGAGCCTTTTTAGTAGTTTTGAACAAAAACAAAGAACAAAAACAAGCATTCATTCCTACCAATAATTCATCTGTAAATGATGCAAGAAGTTTAACACCTTCCACAGCAGAAGAAATTCCAGAAATAGTAAGTACATCAAACGAAGAATACACCCACATTCCATTTATACCGCCAGAGATTGATATAGATTTAACTCCTGCAAGCCAGAATGATTCAAGAAGTCTCCTTGCAGATACTGATACAACTACTACCACAACCTATACACTAGGTGATACTCAAACTTTCTATGGTGCTACTGATTCCAATTCAAATTCAACCAGTGCTTATGCAGAAGACTCTGTTCTTAAAGTAATTGGAACTCACTGTTACGTATGGTACAAAGCTAAAGATGGCATTACAGTTACTGACACACAATTACAGAATCTTGCAAACACATTTGATGCAATCTACGAAAAAGAAACTTATATTTTTGGTAATGATTACATGCTTAATTCGGAAAGGCCTGCAATTTCGGCAAGTAACATTATTGATATAAGTTCTGAGCAGAAAATCCACATTATTGTTTATGATATATATGATGATTACACCAGCGGACAAACTGGAGGAACTTTTGGTTACTTCTGGTCTCTTGATATGGAAAAGGAAGACCCTTCTGATACCTTAAAATCTAACAAATGCGAATGCCTCCATATTGACAGTCACTTCCTTGAAACTGCAGAAAACAAGGTTTATTCCACCGTTGGACATGAATTCCAGCACCTGCTTCACTTTGTAAATAAAACTGTAAAAGTTGGTTTATATCAGGCTTCAGATGGATATTATCACTGGATAAATCAGTCTTCAAACTGGTTCAATGAAATGCTTTCTATGGTTTGTGAAGACCTTATGCTTACCCAGTTAGGTCTTGACGTTTCTGCCGGACCTCAGTCACGTCTTTCTAGATTTAATCTGTCTGGCTGTCACTCTACAGGCTTTGGAATCTGGCAAACTGGAGATGGTGTTTATAATTCTTACGCAAATGCTTATGCATTCGGAGCCTTCCTTTTAAGAAACTTTGGAATTGATTACATAAAAACTCTGGCTCAGAATAAATATGTAGATGAAGAAGCTGTCACACAAGCCTTAGTTTCAAGAGATGCTTTCCTCCAGTCTTTCGACGCAGCTTTGGAAAAATTCTACAATGTAATACTTAATCCATCTGACAGCTCAAGCTCAACTTATTCCTTAAATCACTCTGTTACTGAAACTTATAACGTAGGCGGAACAACAGGTTCTGTAACCTTTACCTGTGACGCAATTGATTTAAGCACTTACCCGACAATATCTGCAAGCTACATGACAGCAGCAGATGCAATTTATTATTATGGAGCAAGTGCAGGTTCTGCTTATTATGGCCCAATGATCTTGAACAGTAATTACAGATATAATGACATTGGAGCATATGGAATCTATGTCATTCACAAAGGCATTGTAGGAACAGATTTGAACACAAGTTATAAACTTGAATCTTCTGACACCGGCAGCGACAACGGAGTAACTTACAAATTAATTTTCAAAGATTAAGGCATTTTGTTATGAAAAAACTTTTTTTAACCCTGTTTTTAATTTTTACAAGTGTTCTCCTTTCTGCATACAGTAAGCCTGTAAAAGACAAAGTAATTTCTGTAAGCGGGCTAATCAACGTGTACGGAAATGAACCTTTTACTTTTATTGGCTTAAAAACTTTGTCTGGAGAGGAGTATTCTCTTTCGGCTTCAGAAGAAGTTCTTGACCAGCTTAGAAATACTCAGGGAAAAAGAATTGAAATTACAGGCTCTATAAAACAGGCTGATAAAAATCAGGAAATAGCAGCAGTCGAATTTAATTCTCTTAAAAATGGAACTTTGACAGTTTTAAACTGGCAGTATGCTGATAAAAGCACTGTAGATCCATCAGAAAAACAACCTCAAACTATACCAGACGGACGGTTCTAAAACATGTCATTAAACTGTAACGAAATAAACCTGATTTTATCTGAGCTGGATTTATCCGGGAGTTTTATTCAGGATATAATCCAGCCTGGTTTTGATACCCTTGCCCTTTACACCTACAAAGAGGGGCAGGCAAAAACTGTTTTAATTTGTACGGCACAAAATTCAGTCAGAATCAACGAAACCAGAAGAAAGATTCCTAAAAATGAAAAACCTTTGCGCTTTATGGAATTTTTACGGTCCAGAATTAAAGGCTGCAGAATAAACTCCTGCCAGCAGATTGGACTTGAAAGAGTAATAAAACTGGTTCTTTCTCACAGTGAAAATGAAATTTTTAATCTTTATATCAGACTCTGGAATAATGCAGCAAACGTCATTTTATGCGACCAGCATGACCTTGTTTTAGACACAATGTTCCGCCGCCCGGAACGTTACGAAGTAAAAGATGAAGTTTTTATCACCCCGGCAGTTATTGAAAAAAAACAGGAAGAGGCAGAAATCCGCTTTCCTGTAAGAGACTGGAAAAAACTTATAGCTCAAGAGGAAGCATGTCCGCTTGAGGAGGACTGCTCTTTTAATCAGTTTATTGACTACTGGTATTCAGAACACGCCTCCACCCTCTCCCGGGAAGCCCTGCTTGAAAAGGCAGAAAAATGGTACAACATCAATCATTCTAAAAAAGAAGCAGCCCTGCAAAATCTTTTAGCAAAAGTAGAAGCTTTCAAAAATGCAGAACAGCTCAAACACCAGGGAGATTTAATTCTTGCTTTTGGATATCAGGTTCAGGCTGGAAGTAAATTTCTTGAATGTGAAGATTACGAAACAGGCAAAACTGTAAAATTACTGCTGGATCCAAAAAAATCTGTACAGGAAAATGCTTCTGAATATTATAAACAGTACAAGAAAGCAGTAACCGGTTCAGAAGAACTTAAGCACGATATAGAAATTGCAGAAAAGAGTCTTGCAAAACTGGATGCCCTTTACGAAGAAATTAAAAATGAACAGAATCCTGTAAAAATTGAACAGCTTTTACGCCGCGATTCAAAACCAAAACAGCAGCAGAAAAAAATTCATCCTGGGCTGGATTATCTGGTGAACGGCTGGTACATTCTGGTTGGACGAGATGCAAACGAAAACGACGAACTGCTCCGTCATCATGTAAGAGGCGAAGATCTCTGGCTTCATGTAAGGGATTTTCCAGGCGGATATGTATTTATTAAAGCCAGAAAAGGAAAAACTGTTCCCCTTGATATACTTCTGGATGCGGCAAATCTTGCAGTTTATTATTCAAAAGCAAGAAATGCAGGAAAAACCGATTTATACTACACCCATGTAAAATACCTTAGAAGAGCTAAAAATGGTCCAAAAGGGCTTGTTCTTCCAACTCAGGAAAAAAATCTCTGTATAGAACCAGACAAAAAAAGACTGGCCCGGCTTGATTCCCTCCACGAAGAAATGGACTAATTTTCAAAATAAGTTAGTCACAATAACTAATGACGTATTCCAATTATTAGTGTATAATTGTAGGGTGAATACTTTGGATTTTACTAACATAAAAGCAGTTGCTTTTGACATCGACGGAACAATTTACCGCACATGGAAATTCAACATCCGTATGCCGGTTTATTTTTTTTCACACGGTATTTTCTTCCTGAAATACGGATTAGTACGCAATATCATGCATAAATCAGAAGCGACTGATGAGTTTGTAAAAGTTCAGGCTCAACACATGGCTAAAAAGCTGCATTGTTCTCCAGAAGAAGCAGAAAAACGCCTTGATAAAGTCATTTATAAGGGTCTTGAAAAGAAATTTGTGCACATAAAACCATGTAAAGGGGTTGTAGATTTAATCAAGAGACTCAAAGAAAATGGCTACAAAATCGCAGTTCTTTCTGATTTTCCTCCAGAACAAAAAGGTGACATTTGGGGAATACGTGACCTTTGTGATGTAGTACTCGGATCTGAAGAAGCGGGAGCCTTAAAACCTGCTTCCACTCCATTTTTGAAACTTGCCGACAAACTTGCTTTACCTCCAGAAGAAATTCTATATGTTGGAAACAACTTTAAGTATGATATTGTCGGTGCAAAAAATGTTGGCATGAAAGCTGCATGGCTAGTTCTGCCTTCACTCTTCAAAGGTGGAAAAAAAGCAAAATTTGCAGACTTTACTTTCAGTCATTATTGTCAGCTGGAAGAAGCCATTTTTAAGGATAGAGAACACAAAACCGACACTAGTTCGGAATCATAAAAAAAATTATTTTTTGGGTGGGGATTTAAAAACATGACTATCGCAATTGCAATTCTCGTATCAGTTGTTATTTCATTGGGAATTTCAATCTATTTTCACGGTCTTCAGAAAAACGACAATCAAATGAGCAAAATCAGAGCCTACGCAGATAAGCGCCAGGATGATTTGCTGAAACTTTTTAAAGAAATCCAGGACAAATTCCATCTTTTAATTACAGATTTTAACGCTCAGCAGACTCAGGCCAATGCGGCAATCAAACTGCTCAAACAGCAGAACGAAGATTTTGCTGAAAAAATGAAAAACTTCAGTCAGGATATTAGTGCTGTTCAAAACATTCGCACCCAGATTGACAGCTACGCAAAAGTCCTTAACGAATTAAACCAGATGACTGATCAGGTGGAAGAAAATCTCCAGCGCATCCATAAAGAAAGCGGAATTGTTGACTCTCTTACAAAAAGACTGGATAAGCAGCAGTCAATCATTGACGGTATTGAAAATAAAATTCCTCAGGTTTCAAAAGAATTTTCTACCCACAACGCAGAACAACTTAAAGCTATCGGGACAAAACTTCTTGATCAGTACGAATCCTATGCAAATTCTCTTTCAGAAGATATTAAAAATTCTCAGAATGCAGCAGAAGCAGCACTTACAAAAATCAGACAGAACATTCAGGCTGTATATGATCAGGCTGCAGAAAAAGCAGAAAAACTTGAAAATACAGCCTTTGAACATTTGAGCGAACAGGCTCAGGCACGTTCAGACCAGTATCTGAGTGAACTCAAAAAACAGACTACAGAGCTTCAGGACGAATTACAGCAGCAGTTCACAATTGCTTCAAACAAAATTACAGAACGCTTTAATGAAATTACAGCAGGCATGGAAAATAAATCTGTCGAAATTCAGAATCTTTTCACCCAGAAAATCAACGATACAACTCAGAATTACAAAGATTCAGAATCAAAACTCATTGCAGATACAAAAGCAAGACTTGCCGCTATCAACGATAAATTCAATCAGAAGATTTCAGATGTATCTGGTGCCTTTGCAGAAAAAGTTGATGCTTTACAGCAGAAATACAATCAGCAGTTAGAAAGTATTGGTGGTAAAAATGATGGAATCATCGCAAAAATTACTGCCCGCTTTGACGAAGACAATCAGAAACTTGAAGAAAAATACAGTACACAAATCAATTCTGTACTCAACAAAAATGATTCTAACTATTCAAGTCTCACAGAAAAGTTCCAGTCAGACTTCCAGAAATTTACAGAAACTTACACAGCCGCTTTTGAAAATGCAACTGCTGCAAACACAAAGAAAATTAATGATTTTAATGCCCGCTTTGTAGAAGAACATAAAGCACTTCAGGAAAGTTTTGACAACACAATCAGCCGCTTCCAGGAAGACAGCGACCGCCGCATTTCAGAATTTACTGCTGAAAATCAGAACCGACTGGAAATCATTATTGATGATGCAAACCACCGCCTTGATGCTTTCCAGGAAGAAAATCAGGCAAAACTGGACTCTATCACAAGTTCTAATGAAGAAAAACTTTCTAATTTCATTTCAAACTGTGAACAGAGAATCGGTAACATTTCTGCAGATGCAAGTCAGAAACTTTCAGAATTTACCCGCGATTATGAAGATAAATTCAATGAAACAAAATCTGAAAATGATAAGAAAATTGCAGATTTGAATGAACTGTACAATTCAGAATACAACAAGATTAAAACAGAATATGTAGATAAATTTGAAACTCTCAAGGATGAATACTCTGGACAGGTAGATTCTTTACAGAATGTATTCGGAAACCGCCTGAACGAACTGGGAGACCTTGAACAGTCATACAACAAACGTATCGAAGATATGAAAAATGAAATTGAAAACAATCTTCGACTTGCAAATGAACGTTCAGTTAATCTCAGAACAGACATTGTTACAATGCAGGAAAATCTTGCACAGACCCTCAAACAGATTTCAGAAGATGCTTCTAATTCTGTTGAAAGTGCAGAAGCTTCTGTACGTGCAATTCAGGCTCAATGTGATGAAGCAGAAGAAAAAGCTGCAAACCTTAAACCTGAACTTGAAAGTAAAATCCGCCAGGTTACTGAACAGATTGACAGCTTCCAGGATAAGACTGACAAGCGCTTAGAAAGCCTTGAAAAAATCATTACAGATTCTGTTTCAAAAGCTGTTTCTGAAAGCGAAGTTAAACACCTCAATATTCTTGAAAATGTTGATTCTCAGCTCAATGCCTACAAAAAGGATATTGAATACAAACTTTCACAGATTCAGATTTCTGATGCAGATATTGATACCCTTGAAAAAAGCCTTCGTGCCGCAATGGGTGAAGTTCAGAACAGAGTTCTTTCTACCTTCGACAACTTTACTGCAAGCCAGAGACAAAAGCACGAAGATTTTGCCGCAGAAATTAAAGACGACTCTGCCCTTATTGAAAACAAAATCAAAGAAATTAATGCTTCTCTTGATTCTCTTAAAGAAACCGCAACTGGTAATATGAGTCAGAAACTTCAGGAATTCGAATCAGTCTTTAATCAGACTCTTTCTACTAAAAACAATGAGATTGATTCTGAAATTGCAGACTGGAAGCATGATCTTGATTCGAAACTTACCAGCATCACCAATACTTATGAAGATTCCCGCAAGGAAGTTGAAACAAACTACACAAATGCCCTCAAAGCAAATCTTGAAAATCTTCAGACAAGAACTTCAGATCAGTTCTCTACAATTTCTGATTCAATCGAACAGACAAAAGAAGAAATGCAGAACACTATTCAGGAAGTTCAGGATATCATCAACAAGTTCAAAAACGACACAAATACTTCTATCGATGTTATTTCTAAAAACTCAGAAGTTGAACTCAAACGCGAAATTGAACACAACATTCAGATGGTACAGCAGAACCTTAAAAAAGTTCAGGATGAAATGCTTGAAGACCTCAAAAACTTCCAGGATTCAATTAGGACTAAACAGGAAACCGGTAGCTCAACAATTAATGCTGCCCTTGCTGAATTCAAAACATGGAAGGAGCAGATCCAGACTCAGTTAAATGATTCTGAAGCACTTTTCCAGAGCCAGCTTTCAACTTTCCAGACTACAAACCAGTCAAATATTGATGAAGTTGGTCAGAAACTCTTCCAGAATATGAATGCCTACGAAACAGCAGTTCAGGATCAGCACAACGAACTTAATGCTCAGATTGATGAACTTAAAAACAAGACTCAGGATTCTATTCAGGATTACGAAAATTCTTCAAAACAGATTATCGCCCAGCTCAACAAAATGTATTCTGATATGCTTAATGCAACCAATGAAAAAATCAACATTCAGAATCAGGAAACTGAAAAAACAATTGATAATTTCAAGAAAGACATTCAGTCTGCAACCAGTGCAAATAAATCTGAACAGGCAAAACTTGTTCTAAAAATGCAGGATGATGCAAACGTAATTCAGGGACAGATTGTTGCCATCCAGAAGGAATTACAGGAAGTTCAGAACAACATTCAGATTTACGACAAGGCTGATAAGATGAAACGCCAGCTGGAAGACAATATCCAGAAAATTGGAGATTCCTTCGGCAAGCTTGAAGTTTTCTCTGAATCAGCAGATAAGATGAATGATGAATACAATTCCATTCTCAAGATTAACGAAGAAATCAACCGTCAGCTTACAAACTTCGAAAATCAGAAGAACAAGGTAATCAGTCTTGAACAGCAGTTCAACCGCATGATTGCCCTTTCTAACACAATTGACGATAGAATTCTTTCTTTGAACACCACTAAAGATGACCTCCAGTCTATGGAAGTTACAGTTCGTAATTATAATGACCGTCTCCAGTATGTTTCTGAACAGTACGAACGTCTTGAAAAGAAAGATGAAGTTGTAAACCGTATCAAGGTGGATGTAGACAGTCAGTTCGAAAAACTCAAGGATCTTGAACAGAGACTGCAGAACTGCAACCGCCAGGCTGTTTCACTTCCTCAGGAAATTAAGGAAGTTCAGGGAAATGTTGATAAGATTTTGCAGAACGGACCAAAAATTACAGATGCCATCAGCAGACTGGAAACTTTGGACAACCTGCTTTCAGACACAGAAGACCGTATCAATACTCTGAACTCTGTAAACGAAGGTATTCAAAAGACTCAGCTTGCTTTACACAGCTTAGACAGAGAAATTGATAACAAATACGATACTCTAAAACGAATGACTCAGAAAGAATTACAGGAAAAGGGTCCAAGCAAGAGCAACACTCTCACACCAGAAATAAACAGTGATGTTCGCCGACTTAAACTTGCAGGATGGAGAGTTTCTGAAATTGCAGAAAAACTACAGCTTTCAGAAATGGAAGTTGAATTAATTCTAAATCTCCCTGAATAAGAGACATACAACCTGAGCTTCAATAGCATCGCATGTACCAACCGGAGGAAGTTTTTCTCCGGTTTTTGCTTTAACAAAGACTCTGTCACTTTCTATTTCAAGGATTTTTGCTATTGAATCTATAACTTCCTGACGCTTTGGAAGAAATTTAGGTTTTTCGAGTTTTACTACACAGTCAATATTTTCTATTTTCCAGCCTGCATTTCTAACATCTTTCATAACAGCCTGAAGCAGCTTTGCAGAATCGGCATCTTTCCACTTTGAATCTTCTGGCGGAAAATATGAACCAATATCTCCTAAACCGGAAGCACCAAGTACAGAATCTGTAATAGCATGAAGTAAAACGTCTCCATCAGAATGGCCGTCTTCTCCCCTGTTAAAATCAAATTCAACTCCACCAATTATAAGTTTTCGACCTGCAACAAGTCTGTGTAAATCATATCCAAGTCCAACCCGAATCATTTTATTTCCTCATCAAAATATTTAAATCTTTTGCGTAAGTAATTTTTATGTTTTCAGGTTCACCTTCAACAACTTTAACCTTTCCGCAATAAGTACCCCAGATTTCAGTATCATCAGTGTATTCTTTACCATCGCTGGAGGCCTGTTCATGAGCCTGAAGAAGTTTTGCATACTCAAAACACTGGGGAGTTTGAACAGCAGTCAGAGAACTTCTTTGCAGATGGCGGACAATAAATCCATCTTTATCAATTTCTTTTTGAGTATCAACTGGTGTAAGGCCTGGCACCGAAGCACCATTTTCAAGGGCAGCCTGAATTGCATTAAAAATAAGTTTTTCACTTACAAAAGGACGGGCTCCATCATGAATGGCAACAATATCCGGATTATTTTTTACAGCCTTTAATGCATAGAAAACCGAGGATTGCCTAGTATTTCCACCTTCAACAATTTGGAAACAATGCTGACATGAAGAAAAATCAAGATCGGACAGAGCGTTTTTACAAGCCTCCTGCCCGCCTGCAGGACAAGTTATGATAAAATCAACAATATTAAAAGATTTAGAACAGACCTTTAAAAAAGTTTTAGCACAATTCGAAAGAACTGTGCCATTTTCAAGGGGTAAATATTCTTTTTTTATACCACCACCCATTCTTGTAGAAGAACCGGCAGCAGTAATAATTACAGCAATATTAGAAACCTTCGTCGTCATCGAAATCGTCTTCTGCATCCATATCATCGCCAGAAGAGTCCGAAGAAGAATCTCCATCATCGCCATCTGAATCATCAGAATCTGAAGATTTTTCCGATATATCATCCATCAAATCATCATCTTCATCATCATCAAGGATAATAGAATGCTTAATTTTTGGAGCAGCTCCAGGTGGTTCAAGTTTTGTATGAATTTCGGCTTCAATTTCTTTTGGTGATTTACCCAAAGCGTAAGCTATTTCATCTTCAAGCAATTTTTTTGCTGAATCATAAAGTTTTCTTTCAAGAATTGGAAGTTCCTTAACCTTACTTCTGTTGTAAAGACAACGAACAATAGTAGCAATGTCTTTTACAGTTCCCTTTTTCAAAAGATCAAGGTTCATCTGATAGCGAAGTTTCCAGTCAGATGTAATAGGTTCAAAATCATCTGATAAAAGATTTAAAGCCTCTTCTGCTTCTTCCTTTGAAACAATCTGGCGGATTCCTAAATTTTCTGCATTTGCAACAGGAACCATAACAACCATATCAGAAGCTTCAATATAAATCTTGTAATACATTGTAGTTGTATCTTTGAAGTTTTTTTCAAAAATCTCTGTTACAACACCAACACCCTGACTTGGGTAAACGACCTTCTGGTCTACTGTGAATTGTGTATCCATAATTGGAAAATATTATATCACAAAAAAAGGGAAAATTCAATTTGACTTGTATTTTTCCTGACATTCCTCTATATTAGCAACATTGCAATTCGGTGCAATACGAAGGCCGAAGTTAATTCTTTAGAAGATAAATCTTTAATGGGAAAATATAAATAACTTTGCTTTCGTTTGGGAAAATAAAAGGAATTTATATGAACCAGGAAGAAATCAAAAACGAGGACTTATTGTCCCCAGCTCAGGACGATTCTGTCAAAACTAGTGAAAATGCAGAATCTCAAAACGAAAATCCAGAAACAGTTACATTTGAAGACTTAGGATTAGATGAATACACCCTTAAAGCAGTTGCTAAAAAAGGATTTGTAACCCCTTCTCCAATTCAGGTACTTGCTATCCCACGTCTTTTGACAGGAGATACAAACCTTATTGCCAGAGCCCGCACAGGAACTGGAAAAACTGCTGCCTTTGGATTACCAATTATTCAGAATATTCGGGAAAAAAGTTCTCACGTAGAAGCTTTAATTCTTGAACCAACCCGCGAACTTGCCGTACAGACCTGTACAGAAATGCAGTCTTTTGCAAATCATGATTTTCCAAGAACGACTGTTTTGTACGGTGGTGCTTCTTATGCAACACAGATAAAAGAGCTTAAAAGAGGTTCTGAAATTGTAGTAGGAACTCCAGGCCGTATAAAAGACCATCTGGACAGAAAAACTCTTGATATCAGCAAAATTAAATACTTCATTCTTGATGAAGGCGACGAAATGCTTGATATGGGATTCATCGACGATATTGAAGAAATTTTCCGTCATGCAAATCCAGACTGCAGAATCCTCCTTTTTTCTGCAACAATGCCTGCTCCAATCTTAAAAATTGCGGGCGATTTTATGGGCGAATATGACATCATCGAAGAGGAAAAAGTAATTGATGAAGCCCTTTTAATTGACCAGAAATACTGGTGTGTTAAAGAAAGTGAAAAAATTGAAGCTCTTGTTAGACTTATTGATATTTCTCCAGATTTCTACGGTCTTGTATTTACAATGACAAAATCTGATGCAGACAGAGTTACCCGCGAACTGGACATGAAAGGCTATGAAGCAGCAGCTTTACATGGTGATATCATGCAGAACCAGAGAGAAAAAGTTCTGGAACGTTTCCGCTTAAAGAAAACCCGAATTCTTGTTGCAACTGATGTAGCAGCCCGCGGTATTGATATTCCAGGCGTAACCCATGTAGTAAACTACTCCCTTCCTTTTGATACAGCAACTTATGTTCACCGCATTGGACGTACTGGTCGTGCAGGAACAACAGGAATTGCAATCACCTTTGTACGTCCAGAAGAACGTCGCAAACTTGGTTTCCTCACCAAAAATGTTTTAAAAGCTACAAAGAGTGAACTTAAAGAAGGAAAAATTCCAAGCGTACATGAAGTAATTGATGTAAAAGAAAAACGCGTTATCGAAGAATTAAAGCAGAAACTTTTCAAAGAAAATCCTTCTGTCACAATCACTTCTCCTGACGAGGCAGAAGAACTTTCAGCAGAAACAGAAACTTCTCCTGCAAAAACAAAAGAACTTAATCCTTTTGATGATAAATACAAAAAACTTGCTCTGGAACTTACAGAAGGAAATGAACCTGTAGAAGTTTTGGCAGGACTTCTTTCTGTTTTCTATGGTGAAAAACTTAGTTCAAAACACTATGGAAAAATTTCCAGCAAAGAAATGGGACCTAAAAACGGACAAACCCGTATTTTTGTTTCTCTTGGAAAACAGGATGGATACAGAGCAAAAGAAATTGCAGCCTACTTCAGCGAACTGCTTCATATTCCTGGCCGCATGGTTGATGACATTGATGTTGCCCAGCAATTCTCACTGGTAAGTCTTCCTGCTGCCTCTGCAAAAAAAGCTATAGAACTTTCTAAATCTAACCACAAGATTCCTCACATGCATCTTGATGAAAAAACAGAAGGTCGTGGTTCAAGAAAAGGTGGAAACGGTTCTTTTGGAAGCCGCCGACGCAAGGGTGACGAAATGGACGAAAGACAGGAAAGAAAATCTTCTGAAAGACGTTCACGTTCAAGAGCAGTCCGTCCAAATGTTCACACACCAACAGAACGTTCCTCTTCCAGAAAGACTGGTGGTGCAAGCATTTACAAAAAAAGTAACTCAAAAGCAGAGCGTTTTTAATTCACCTTTTTTGATATATGA